>Ga0134127_10000486_pt1 | contig 37350 bp, 54 predicted proteins | sample KB31753_FD_96459 | JGI IMG/M metagenome (GOLD analysis project Ga0134127, IMG submission 96459) | Terrestrial soil microbial communities with excess Nitrogen fertilizer from Kellogg Biological Station, Michigan, USA - KB3-175-3 | ecosystem: Environmental > Terrestrial > Soil > Unclassified ...
ACCAGCGTCCTCGCCGACCCACCCGTCCGCCCGCCCAGCCGCCTGCTCCGCCCCACCAGCCGCCCACCCAGCGGCCCACCCACCGGCCCAACCAGCGGCCCAACCCGCGGCCTCAGCGGCCCGACCAGCGGCCTCAGCGGCCCGACCAGCGGCCTCAGCGGCCCAACCAGCGGCCCGACCAGCGGCCTCATTATCGACGGGCGCGAGCGACTCAAGCTTTCGCGCCTCGTCTTCCAGTCCAGCCGCGCGCAAACCAAACGGCGCGAACATGCGAATCGAGTAGTCCGCGACGATCCACATGCGGCGCAGCTCGGTGTTCAAGTCCGCACGCGTCCCGATCAAACGCTTGAGGTAGGGCTTGAGCATCTGGCGGTGCTCATCATTCATGCTGTCGTTCAGCGTCCGCACGAACTGGGCGATCATCGGGCACACGCAGCCCGGACTATCTGAGTGGGGTTCGCCGGCCAGCCAGGCGACGACTTCCATCACGCACAGGCCGTTCGAGCGGTCTGCGTGGGATCCGGATGCGAGCTGGATGGTCTCAAGGTCAGGTGTCTGGGCTGACATGGGGGTGCTCCGAGAGAGTAATGATGGGACGATGAAGGGTACAGCGCAGTCTCAGCCATCCGGGCCGGGGCCGGGCATCAACCGCGTGGGTCAATAGCTGCCGACCACGGTCCAATCGAGCAAGGCCAGAGGGACGAGCTGGCCATCGGGCGGCTCGATCAGACGATGCTCGATCACCACGCGATCCTGGCAACGCTCACAGCGGTAGCTGGTCACAATCGACTCGACCACTCCCGCCGAGGTGAGTCGGCGATCGTGTTGGGAGTCGATCCAGTTGAGCCGGCCGGGGCAGCGGTAGGGGGATTTCAGGGCTTCGGCGTGCGTCACTGGGTATCGTCCTTTCGTGTGGCGAGACCGTAAACAACCACGGTGTGCGACTGGCTGACACGGTAGATCCGAGAGAGCGAGCCGCACTGGTAATCCCGATGATGCACGATGGTGACCTCGGCGACCCGGCAAGTGAGCTCGCCGCGATCGACGAGCCGCGCGAAGACGGGATACCAGGTGCCACTGGAGAGCGTCTTTCCGGCAGCCAACTGGGCCGGCGTGATGATTCGCCCGGCGAGTCGGTGCAGGATTTCGGAGCGAGGCAGCTCCGTCGCGGCATCGCGCAGGATCGCGAGGATATGCTCCTCGCGCTGACGATGCTGGGTCAGGGTGGTGCGGCTCATGGTGTGGGTTTCTCCGTGGAGACGATTGGGGTGCAACGGTCGAGGAGATAGCAGCCGCTGATACCTTCGAGGATGATGACCGGCAGTCCCTTGCCGCTGTCGAAGAGCCAGGCGTCGCTACGCGTCCGGCGCTCCTCGATCGATCCATCGTCGCGAGAGACGAGAACCCAGGACCCGACCGTCACGGCTCGGTTCCAGCGCTCGATACAGGATTCAGGCAGGTTCATACGATGCCTCCCGTCGATTGGAACCATTTGTCGGTGCAGTCCGGGCACAGATCGCGCTGGGGCGCCGGGGGCGTCCAGATCGCGGCCCAGCCGGCCTCCATCATGGCGAGCGAGATGGCCTCGCTGAGGTCCACCTTGCGGCGATTGGGCGCGATGGCGGCTGAGAGCGTCTCTCCGCTCAGGTGGAGCTCGGCCGAACAATCGGGGCCGTCGCAGTGCAGTTTCAGGGACATGGGTCACTCCTCGGTATAGACGGGCAGACCACGGTAGCGATAGATCCGCAGCACACCGGCTCGCTGGGGGATGGCGGGGTTCGACTTCTGATATCGCTTGAGCTTCTCGGCGGCGAGCTCGGCGAGCTGGCGACTGATCTCCCGCAGTTCGGCCTCATCGGGCGTGTCGTCGGGGATGGAGAGCTCGGCCTGGTCGTAGAGGTGCAGTCGTGGCATACGAGTACTCCTGATGTTTCGGGGCCGTCCCTGGCCCCTGGTGAAGTCGGTCAGTCCTGCTGGTCGCCTGGGATGGACGCGATCTTGCGCAGCAGCTCGGCGTGACACTGTGCGACCTGCTCGCCGTCCCATTCGACCATCCGCCCTGGGAAATTCTGAAGCTTGGCCCAGTTGTTGGCGTAGCGGAGTAGTGCGAGCTCGTAGCGCTGCTCTTGTTCCTTGACCCACGCGAACAGAGCCTTGCCCGTTCGCGGTGGTCCAGACGCGCGCTCGGTAGTCGCCGTGCCGTTAGGCTTCCGGGCCGGGGCGTTGCTCGGGTCGCTCGCGCCGGGCCAGTCGTGCCGTTGCTTGCCGTTGCCGTTGACGTGGCCATTCGCGTGCCCGTTGGCGGGGGGCGCGGCCGGGACCGGGCGACGTTCGCGGTCCATCAGCTCGGCGACGGTGGCGGGCTCGGGACACGGCGGCGGTCCAAAGTAGGGCACTCCGTCGCGGTAGAGGTAGCGACCGACGCCGAACTTCACGGCCGCGCGCTTGAAGGCGTCGGAATAGCCGCTCTTGTCGTCGTCGCCAGAATCGGACATCCCGGCGTAGCCCCCGGCGTCACACTTGGTCAGTGTCGTCTCGTTCGGCAAGCGGATCGTCAGCCGGCAGAGCACGCTGTTCTCGCTGGGCACGTACTCATCCCACCAGCTCTCGGGGCCGAGCACGTTATCCAGGCGGTTCATCACCGTGCGTGCGGTGACGTAGTGGAGCTGCCTTCCGCCTTGCGGCCGGTCTTTCACTTCCTCGGGTTCGAAGGGCGCGGCGAGGGCCGCGAAGAGTTCAGGATGCCTGGTCATGTCGATGCTCCATGTGAGATAGGGTCCGCGAATCCTGCTCATCCTCGATAGCGTCGATCAGCCGGGCGACCCACATCCGGGTGGACTCCCAGCTCTCTTTGGTCTCGTCGTGGGGCCGCTCAGTGAGCATCGCGCGTTGCAGGTCGCGGTGCCAGCTCGCGAGCTTGCGATCGCTCGCGTTGCGGAGGGCCTTGCGGTTGATGCCATCCATCGCGGTCGCTCCGTCGTGAGACATGACCCCGGGCGCCTATCGCCTGGCGCCCGGGGCGGGGGAAGTGATCGGGTTAGAACTCGCACTCCATCGCGTAGTCGAGCTGGGCCATTTCCCAGGCGGCTTTCGACATCTCGAATTGGTGCAACGTGTCCGCGTGAAAGAAGTCGGCATCCTCGGCGACGTCGAGCAGCGCCCAAGCGATCAGCCGGGCGGCGGTACCCTCATGCAGGAGATAGCCCTCGCACTCGCGGTCGAGGCCCTCGGCCATCCAGCTCATCGGCCGATCGTCGGGGGTCTCGATGTGGTCGAGGTTCACGCACTTGAACAGCGGCGAGACGGCGAGCAGCTCGGCCACGCTGCTGACGCGATGGAACCGGACCGAGCGAGCGATACGCTCGATCGCGCACGCGGCGAGCGTGCACACGTCATTGCCCTGGCTGCGGTACCAGCTCGACTGGGCGATGAGGTACTCGTCGAGGGGTAGGCCGGCATCGACCGAGCTGACGGACATCGGGGTCGCGGCGGTGAGGTCCACCGATTCGAGCGCCTCGAGGTAGTCGGGCAGGTCGATCGACTGGACCAAGCGGGGAGGGTCGAGTAAGCTTGTCATTGCGTGTCGGCTCCGAAAGGACCGGGCCTCGCGAGTGTTCCTAGCACTCGCGGGGCCTTTTTGTTGCGCCGATCAAGCCAATCTCGATCGGCTGAAACATTGTAACAGTCCATCGTAAGACTGCAAGAGTCTAGTGGCGGATTCTGTCAGTTGATAACGGATGATCGAAAGTATAGAATTGCGGCTAGCGGCCGATGCGTTACATTGATTCGGTGTTTCGGGAGGCGACATGACTCAATTGGCAGCACCCATGGCCAAGAAGACAACCCCGGTGCGAATCCGGGACAAGGCGGAAGAGATCGCAAAGGCGGCGGCGGGGTTCACCGGCGGCACTCCTGGCGACTGGATCAGCGATCTCATCGAGCTACACGGCCCCGATGAGGTCGAGAGGCTGCACAAGGAATGGCTCGCGAAGATGATGCCTCCGAAGAAAGGACAGAAATCGTGACCGTGCCTACGAACATGGATAACCGCATCGCACCATTGCGGCCTCTCTGCATTCCGCTCAAGAGGCTCCGTGCCGTCGAGGTTCTTTTCCCTGCCGACTTGTCCCCGGACGATTTCGACTTCGTGATCGAGGTCCTGAAACTGTGGAAGCCAAACATCACACAAGAGCAACGGCATGACTCACTCGACCAAGGGCCACTGGCCGAAGGGCCGTCGTCGGAATGAGATCGACGCGCGGGTGTGGGCCGCACTACGCACTCGGCTCGTCGAGCTGCTCGACGAATACCCCGAGCGAAGCGTGCGCTCCCGCCGAGCGCTCGCGACCATCGTCGGCCGCGATGTCCGCACGGTGTGCCGTTGGCTCAGCGGCGAGGACTTCCCGGACCGGCACTCGATGGCCAAGCTGAGAGCGTGGCATCAGCTCCATCGCGCCGCTGTCCGCGCGGCCCGACGTCGCCGAGCTGGTGACTCGGCTTGACCGAGCGAGCCCGATCGATAGACTACCTCGCGCGTCGGCCGTCACCGGCGCGACCCCGCTAACCCGGACCGGCACTGACACCGGTCGCACGCGATTCTCCCAGGCCCCGGTGGGCCAGAGACCCAGCCACCGGGGTCGTTTGCTGCGCTCGAGGTATGGTGAGCTACGCCGGTCGTAGTGATTACACGGATCCGTGTTCAGCCGTACCAAGCCTCATGCCGATGATCCAAGGGATATCCTTGGATCGAGGGCAGGGAGGCGCTGGGCTGTCTCCGGTAGCTCCTGCCTCGATCAGACAGCGAGGTACCTACCGATGGTCATTCTCTTCCGGCCCCGACTTCGAGGGGCCGCACTGCTCGCGACACTGCTCGCGATATCACCGCCGTCGCACGCCGACGAGCCGATAGAGCCTCAGCCCGAGGGGCTTGCCACGACGTTCGAGCAGTTCACGCGGTTCGCGGCCGCGGCGGACCCCAAGTCGCCGTTCCAGCAGATCCAGCTCACTGCCGTACTCGATGAAGCGAAAGCGACTCCCGCCCTTCCGAGCAAGTCAGCTCCGGACAAGGTACCGCCGGCGGCCCAGGCCCCGGTGATGGACGCTCCTCGGCCGATCGAGTACCACTACCACTACCACGCCCCCGCGATCAGCTCGCCGGCACAATCGCCGGTGATGGCAGCTCCGCAGCAGCAAGCGGCCGTGCAGCAGCCCGTGCTGGTCGCGGCCCCGACCGTCTTGCAGGCCGTGCAGACGACGCAGCAGCTCCCGGCCGTCGAGCATCACCCCGGCCCAATACGACGGATGGTGGGCAACGCCGCGTACGCGCTCTCGCACATCGACGACGTGCGGTACGTATCGCGCGTACCGCGCACCAGGCCGGCCGCGTCAACGTCGACTGGTACCGCAGTCCACACCGTGACTACGACGACGACGCAGCCGGCCGTTGCCCCAGTGCAATCGCCAGTATTCGCGGCGCCTCCCGCGCCATTCGCCAGCGCGCAGCGCTGAGCTACATCTGCCCCTCGGGCCGGCCACTGGGCGGCAATCCAATCCGCTAGCCCGAGGGTTGCCTTAGCGTAGAGCCTTGGCCGGACTTCGGGTCCGGCTTGCTCGATAGGTTCGCCCTCCGGTCGTATTGCTCTCTCATACGATCGGAGGGTTATTCTCTTTCATCTCAGGAGTTCCATGCCATGCATTACCGGAATGGCCGAGAGGCCAAGAACGGCGACAAGATCGTGCAGTTCGGCGGCTACGGGAGTGGCGCTGATATCACGGCTGTAGGTGTGCTCTACGATGCGACTCCCGGCAACGATCACTGCAATGGGCAGATCGCTCCGACACAGCACCCCGGTATTTCGGCCTGCCTGTGCGACTGCCTCCATGTCGACGACCTGGCCGAGCTGCTCAAGCAAGCCGGGCTCGACAAGCGCCCGCCGGGCAAGTGATCTTTCGCCCTCCGGTCGTATTGCTCTCTCATACGATCGGAGGGTTACTCCAAAGGAGACGTTTATGTATTGGCGCGTCTACTGCTCTTGCGGTTACTATTACTATTACTATGTGTGCGTGAGCAACTCGTAATATGAACGCAATCGCGAACGTTTGTACGTTGCAATGTCTGATCAAGTCTCTCGCATGGGACCTGATAGTCCCGTTTCTCGCCTCGATTGCGGTCATCTCATTCGTCGAATCGAGACGTTATCGCAATCGCAAGTATAGAAGTGAGAAGCGCTAATACGGCACGTCGAAATCCCGCCCATTTTCACGCCAAGTCTCATTCACGCCAACGACTTAGATCGCGTCCAAGCGATCAATGAGGCTGTGACAATACATGGTGTCACTCGCCTCGGACCCCCTCTCTCAGAATTCGTTAAGACTCATTCCTCGGCCAGAATCTTACGTACTTTGCTTGCTTTGTCTTCAAGGTTGTCAATATAGACTTGGGTAGTCGTGGCGGAACGGTGCCGCGCATGAGCCTGAGTTGCGAACACGTCGCCTGCGCTCAGCTCCGCAAAGTGTGTGATCGACTGGTGACGGATTCCGTGGGGAGTGGGTAGCTTGCCTTTGATCCCCGCGGCGCGACCGATCGACTTCACCAGCTCGTAGATCGCGTTGCCGCTGAGTCGAGCCACTTCATCGGCCGCATGATCGCATCGGATGAAGAGCGGCCCGGGTTCCCGGCCGCGGACCTCGAGCCACGCTTCAAGCGCAGCACACGTCGGCGCTCCGACCACGTCGAGCAGCTCGCGATCGCCGCGGCCCTTGCCCATGATCGAAAGCCGCGCGGTCTCCGGATCCCAATGCGACACGTCGAGCTCGACAACCTCGGCGCGGCGCAAGCCCAGGTCGTAGAGCAACCGCAGAATGGCATAGTCACGCCGGCCCTGGTCTGTTCGAGCTGACACCTTGCGCGCGGCGGCTTCCATTCGCAACCAGCCCGACCGGCCCGGCCCGCGCGTATCACGATAGCTCTGTCCTTTCACGCTCTCGACTTCGATCAGCCAATCAATCACACCCATACGACGAGCCAGCTTCACAAGTCGGCCGAGCGTCGAGAGCTTTCGGTTGATCGTCGCTGGTGCCTGCCTGCGCTGTAGCATCTCGGCCTTGTAGCGCGTCACCCACGCGTTGCACTGACCGCTGCCGTCACCGAGCAGGGCGACCACGGCCGCGGCCGGCTCGGTGAAATTCATGCTCCTGGCCAGGTCGCGAATGTCGCTGATGCGACCTCGGCGGGTCGTTGGCTTCGTGGCGTCGGCCAGGAGCGCGGCGTACATATCCCAGAGCGACACTTTGGGAAAGCTGCTAACAGCGGGGATATCAGCAGAATCGGAGCGAGATAGGGGAATCAGGTCGTTGCTCACGATAGTGTGTCTCCGTATATTGGGTGGGGCTGTGACAATGTTGATTATCACAGCCAGGAGTCGAGCCGACAACCGGCCCGGCGTCACTTCTTACGATCCTGTCAAAATGGATTGGTTATAACCGATGTGGCAAATTGGGATATTAAGTAGATACATCGCGAGCAAGCACCTTCGAACATCGGGGTACGATCATGACGGGCGTGCGCGGTTTGACGAACGAGCAGCGCGCGCTGGCCGAACGGTATATCCCGCTCGCGCTCAAGCTCGCCTCACGCTTCGAGGGACGCTCCACATCGATCGACCCGGAGGACTTGCAGCAGGTCGCACTCACCGCGCTCTGTGAGGCCGCGGCCCGGTTCAGTCCCGAACGGGGCACATCACCGGCTCAGTTCTTTGGACCAGCGATCAAGGGGGCTCTCTCTGATTATGTGAGAGCTTCATTCACTGACCGGATCCGGCTCTCGGACCGGCTGAGCGTGCTCGTCGAAAGCCCGTGCAACAACGTCGACGCCGTGGACTCTGCTGACGCGTTCGCCGCTCTCATCGAATCGGCCCCTCCTAAATATCAAGACTTGCTCTGGCTCGTCTTCGCTGTCGGCCTGACGCAAGCCGAGGTCGCCGGCAGGTTCGGGGTCACTCAACCTTACATCGCCAAGCTCTTACGTGAAGCGCTCATGTGTCTCGCGGGCGAGGCCGTTGTGCGTTATCACCCTGGATTCTTCCAACGCGCCAAGCATGCCTAGGAAGTCGAACGTTTATGTGTCGCTCTACGGAGGGACACGCCGCATGGCCTGCAAAGAAGCCTGGGCGGCGAAGTTTGCTTACTTCGCATGGGCAGGACAGACGTTCTTTTGCCTGGGCAATGGCGACTCTGACGACGATTGGTTCGAGTGTGGCCCTGATACCAAGGATCTTGCATGACCGGAGTTTGGCCGATCCGCGACTTCACCGTGCAGCTCGACACGACGGGGCTCGTCGCCTCGGACATCGCGGCCATCGACGGGCCGCTCAATCGCGTGTTCGCGGCCTGGTCGGGAGTATGCGGCGTCAGCTTCAGACCGCCGGCAGATCCCGCATGGTCACCAACTAATCTGGTGATTCGCTTCGTCACTGATCTCCGCAGTGACCCCACTGTCGCCAATGCCGACGCCCAGGCCGGCGCATGGCTCAATGGTTACGAGCTGGGCCTGACCGACGAGCCGCTCAATGTCGGGCCGGATTCCACGCTCGTCATGCGGCTTAACACGAGCCCTGTCGGCGGGTACACCGATGAGAAGCTCTATCAGGTCATCCTGCACGAGCTCGGCCACTTCCTCGGCCTCGATCACTGCGACACCGATGAGCCGAGCTGCATGAGCGCCACGCTCGACGAGCGCGTCACGGCTCCGCAGCCGTGGGAGATCGTGCAGGTTCAGACGGCCTATGGCCCTCCGAGGAGCGAATGAAGAGACACCTTGAGCTGCCCCCGTCTCAGCGGCCGTATGCGAGGCCGATCCTTCCGGACGACGTCAACGACAAGCCTCGTCCCACCGTGTCCAAGCCCGCCGGTCTGAGGACAGTGGCGGTGGACTCGACGTTCCAGCTCTGCCCCGTCGCGGGCACGCTGGCCTCAACGACGCATTGGCAGGCCCCGGAACCGGGGCTTTACCTGGTGACTGTGACGGTCACCAAACTACCGACGACAGAGACGCCCAACGAAAGGCCCTCAGCGTGAACGCTCTGCTCTTGATCGCCGTCCCGTTGTTGCATGCCGAGCTGTCGACCGGAGCGCCCGGAGACGTTGCCGTGAAGGCCGTGCTGAATCAGCTCGAAGGGCGGATCAAGCATCCGCTCGTGAAGACGATCGTGACCGAAGTGCTCAATGGCATCGTCGCCGCGGAAGAGAAGCTCGTCGACGCGCTCCCGGGCGTCTAACCCGAACAGCCGCAACCATGCGCGAGGAACCGACTCTCATCGAGTTCCCGAAGCAAAGCCTTGATCAAAGCATCAGGGCCGTGGGATCGCGATCCATGCACAACTTTGATTCCGGTCTCTTCGGGGGGTCTGTGGCCAGTGCCATGTGCGGACTGTTCGCCGAGGTTTCCGGTGCGCCCCCGCAAGTGACGTGGGCATTCGTCGTGCTCAGCGGGATCGGCGGGATGACCGTCGCCGCGCGGATCGTCGGCGCGGTCGCGCTGAAGTGGCTGGACGTCGAGCTGTCCCGGTTCGAGGTCGCCAAGCATCGCGGGGAGAATCAGGCGCTCAAGGCCGAGCTCGAAACGCTCCGCTCGGTGCGCTTCAGTCAGAGCCAGAATTGAGGGTGTGAATGTCGGGTTCGTCGCTGGTGATGGAGCAATATGACCGCATCGAAAAGGCCCTGGTCGCTTCGAACGGGGTCATGACCGATGAGGTGATGGAGCTCGTCCGGGAGGTCGACCTGGTCGCCGGCATCAAGGCCGACGGCCTGGTCGCGCTGATGAAGACGGCCGAGGACGAAGCGCAGCGCTGGAAGCGCGAAGCGGCTGAGTATACGGCCCTGCAACGGGCTGCCGAGGCTCGGGCCGAGTCGATTAAGGCCGCGCTCAAGCAACGGATGGAGGCCGAGCAGCTCGACAAGATCGAGGGGCCGCGATACGGCGTGTCGCTCTGCGATAGCCCCGTGTCGATCAAGTGGCCGGGCAAGCCCGACGAGCTGCCGATGTACATGCAACGCATGAAAGTCGAGCTCGACACGGCCCTGGCCAGGTCGCTCTACAACGCGGGCAAGCTCCCCAGTGGTTTCACCGTCGAGCGCGGTAAGCATCTCAGGATCATGTGATGAGCTGCCATGAAGTGGAATCCGTTCCGGCGGGAAGAGCCGAAGCCGGCGCCTCCCCCGGAGCCAACGCCGGCGCCTCCAGCCGAAGAGCCGGGAAAGCGGAAGCCGCCCCCCCAGCTCGCGAAGTGGTGCTTCCGGCCTGGCCAATCGGGCAACCCCAGCGGCCGGCCCAAGGGTCGCACGATCACCTCCGAGCTGGCCGAGCTCCTCGACCAGGTCGACGACCAGGGCGAGACCGTCCGGGCGCTGCTGGCCAAGCAGCTCGTGACGCTGAGCTTCCGCGATTTGAAGGCACTGAAGCTCCTGCTCGATCGAACTTACGGCCGCGTTCCCGCGGCTGACACGCACGACAACCGAGGAACCCTGGCCGAGGCGATCGCCGAGGCCGAGGCCGCACTGAGAGAGACCGAGGATCCGACACCGCAATGCGACGATTCAGCTTCCGACGGTGCCTTGCTACAGCCCTAATCGCGACCGGCCTGGTCTTGCTGGCCGAGGTCGTTTTCGGTGCATCCATGCCCAGCGAAAATGAGCGGCTACAGTCGCTATGGCAGTCGTGCCGCAACGATCACGACAAGTTCAACTCGGTCATCCTGGGCCGGGGGAAGTATTGGGCGAGGCAGCGCGAGATTTGTGAGTCGGTGCGGAAGTATCCGACGACTCTGGTACCGGCCGGGAACATGGTCGGCAAGAGCTTCGTCGGCGCAGGCCTCGTTCATTCGTTCCTTTACTCCAATCCGGGAGCGATGGTCCTATGCACGGCCCCCAGTCAGACTCAGCTCGAGGAAGTGCTATGGAAGGAAGTGGAGCGAGCGTTCAAGGGGAGTCGCATTCCCCTGGGCGGCCGGATGCTCAAGGATCCGCTCAAGATCGACCTGGGCGGCGGCTGGGAAGCGCTGGCGTATAGCACGACGCGTACCGAGCGGCTTTCGGGTCACCACCGCGGAGAAATGCTGGCCGTCATTGATGAGGCATCCGGCGTTGAGGCCCCGATCTTCGAGGCCATCGACAGTTGCGACCCGTCCCGCCAGCTCTTGCCAGGAAACCCCTTACGCCCTGATGGCGTGTTCTACGAGCGCTGTCTTGCGGCCCCCGAGAATCCGCTCTCGAACCTGATTCGTATCAGCTCGCTCGAATCGCCGGATATCCATCTCGAGCGCTCGCCCCGTGGCCTGGCCAATAAGGGTTGGCTGGAGAAGAACCGCAACGACTACGGTGAGAACTCCATTTGGTGGCTGAGTCACGTCCTGGCCGAGTTCCCCGACTCCGCGAGTGATACCGTCCTGCCATGGAGCTGGCTTGAGCTGGCATCGCAGGCGATCCATGTGCCGTGCGGGCCCAACCGAATGGCGATCGACCTGGCCGAGGGCAACGCGGGCGCGAAGAGCGTGATTGCCGTGGGCGATGACAACGGTCTCCGCTCGCTCAAGTGGTCGAACATGTGGAACTTCGAGGCGACTGCCACGCAAGCGGCCCTGATGGTCCAGCGCTGGAACATCGAACACTTCCGCGTGAGCTGGGACGTCGCCGGCATCGGTGCGGACTTCGGCAATCGGCTCGAAACGGCCGGCATCATTGGAGCTCGCCCCTACCGCGGGGGTCATGAGGGCGGCAAGAAGTTCGGCAATCTCCGCTCAGCAGCCGCTTGGCGATTCCGGCAGCGCCTCGACCCTCAGCGTCAAGTGCTCTCTGCCGGCGGTGTCTGGATACCGCAAGCTCCGTACGCGATTCGCGCCGACTGGTTAGCCATCATGCGGCGCGAGCTTCAGGGCCTGCGATACGAGCAAGACAAGTTCGGGCGAATCTGCCTCGAGGAGAAGGAGAAGTTCTCGGAACGGCTTAAACATTCACCTGACTTTGCAGACACGATGGGTCAATTGTTCGCCTACGCATGAGTAGGTCGCCGGGTGTCAGCGGTTCGATTAACCACCTTTAGCGAGGCAATCATGGCCAAGAAGAAAAAGAAGGGCTGCAAGTGATCAATCTCGAACGAAAGCAAGGGCTCTACTCCTACTCTCTCGACGTTGGTCGGGATGTGGAGTCGTTCGTCTTGCTTACGTCGCCGTCCGCCGAGGCCATCGAGTTCGTCTGTGGCCTTGGTGACGAACTGGGCAAGCTCGAAGAGAGCAACGCCCACTTGCAGAAGGTTGTCGCGGAGCTCCGAGGCTTTAGTCGGGACAAAGACCGGCATGAAGCGGCTCTCGAAGCTGCCGTCAAGCGGATCAGTGAAGACGTCCGCAACCGGCAGGAGCGGATCGAGGCGCTGGAACGCGATAACGCGCGGCTTCAGATCGACAACGATGGTCTGCGGATCCGGGTCAAGGGCCTGGCCAGCAACGAAGAGCTAAGGAGCCAGCTCAGCGAATGCAAAAAGCAGCTTTGCATCACGGGAGAGCGAGCAAAGCTCTATCTCCGCGAGCGCGATGAGGCCAGCGAGAAACTGGACTGCATCCGCGGCCGGCTCAACGACGTGCGTGAGGCCCGCAAAGCGCTGAGAGAAGCGATCGAGGACGACGAGTAACCCATGGCGGAAGTCCCCATCAGACTCATTGAAGACGAGATCAAGTCCGGGCTCAGGAATGAGCGCGACCGGCTTGATGACGCGCTCTTCAACCGTGAGTTCTACAAGGTGGACTTTTCCAGGTTCCCACCTCGAGCGCCCGGCACGTCATACGACGAAGCCAGGCTCACACGCACGACTCCGTTCATGAACCGGGTCGTCAAGCTGTTGACGGGCAACCTCTACCGCAGCGGCCCTCAGCGGATCCTGACAGACCACCCCGAAGCGTCGGAGTGGCTCACGGCGATGTACAAGGCCAACGCGATGGACGCGCTCTGGCAATCGGCCGATCGTTGGGCCTGCATCGGTGACACGGCGCTTTTGCAAGTGGTACCGACAGCGGACGCGGACAGGCCCGTCAAGGTGCAGCTCTGGGACCGTTCCCAGTTCTGTGTGTGGACGGATCCGGATGACCCACGCATTCCCGTCGCGGTGGCGATTCTCGACGTCTATAACGAGCAACGGCGGCTCCGTCTGTGGACTGACGACCGGATCCAGACATGGATGACCGACACATGGAACAAGGGCGAGCCCAACGCGCCGACGGCGTATTACTTCGTTGGTGAGAAACCCAACGTGCTGGGCTGCATGCCGTTCGCGTCGGTTCACTTCGAGTTCCCCGACAGCGAGTTTGAGACGGAAGGCCCAGGGACGAATTTCCGGGCCGCGAACGACTGCATGAACTTCGCCCTGACCGAGGGGTTTGATTGTGTCCGCTACAACATGCGGGCCGTGCTGGTATTGAAGAACGTCCGAGCCGGGTGGCGACCTCCGAGTCCCATCAAGCCGGGTGATATCTGGGACCTCCCCGCGCAGGGTGACGCAGCCGAGGACGACCCCAAGCAAGAGGCCGAGTACCTCCAATCCGACGTAGCCTTTGTCGCGGCCGGATGGGATGACATCAGCTCGTTTGTCGATCTGACGCTACAAATGGTCGGTGTGCCGCCGGGCACGATCCGGATGGACGCCTCGGCGGTCGCGTCGGGTATCGCACGCGTGGCTGAGCACATCCCGCTCATTCAGTGGGCCGAGGGGCGACAACGGGCGTTCGGTTACTACGAAGACAGCCTGGCCAAGCTGGTGCTCAAGATCGGCGCGGCCCACTTGCTCCGCAACGCCGGCCGGATGCAGGGCCTGAGCGTTACGGCCAAGCAGCTCGACGCCGCGGCCCGCGACTTCGGCATGCGGCTGCGCTGGCCGGACATGTACCCCGACCTCCCCGGTGAGGACAGGGACCGCTCCGACCAGTGGCGGCTCGACAACCGACTGGGCTCGAAGACCTCGATCCTCATGCGTCGTGAAAAGCTGACGCGGGAGGAAGCCGAGGCCGCACTCGAAGAGATCGCGCAGGACCTCGAGCGCGAGCAAAAGCTGTTCGCGGGTCTCGACCAGGCCGCGCTCGAATTGCAGACCAAGGCCGCGGCGGCTGCCGGCGGTGGCAATGATCAGACCCTCGACGCCGATGGCAGCGGTGGCGAAGAGGAAGATGACGACCGCTCCAACGATGAGGACGAAAACGAGTGACCACGGAACCGCAGATCGACAGCAGCCAGGTGCTGAACGCCCTGGCCGGCGCAGCCAAGAGGCACCGGCCCCTGGACGTGATCCAGGAGGACCTGGACGAAGCCAAGGCAGAGCATCGCAAGCTCATGCCCCTGGTCGAGTCCGAGCGGCACAAGGAAGCCCGGCAGAAGGAGCGGATTCAGCGGGCCGAGCTGAAATGGAAAGTCGAGAATCCCGACGATCCGTTTGACGCCGACGCGTTCAGCCCTCCGCTCAGGCCCTACAAGCCTGACCAGGACCTCTACCGTCGCTTCCACGCAATCCACTACACCATCGCGGACCGTGAGCGTGAGCTGGCGGACGCACAGAAGGCGCGAGCGCTGGGAGTGAGCTCCAATGAGTGACGCCGCACTCGCCGCACAATCCAAGCGGATCGAGGAGCTGACGGCCGAGCTGTCGACCGTCCGTTCCGAGGCGAAGACTCGCCGGGTCGCGAACAAGAAGCTCGCCGAGGAAATCGCGACCCTCAAGGGATCGGTCGCGAACCTTACGAAGGAACGCGACGAATTCAAGGGGAAGGCCGAGAGTAATCCCACCGAGCTGCAAGCGAAGCTCGACGCGGCACTGGGGCAGATCCGCGACCGGACGCACCGGGACGCGATCCAGGGCCTGTACGACGACTCAGAATTAGACCTCAGCAAGAGTGTGCCGATCGACACCCTCTTGAAGCTGATCGACTACAAGGCCGAGGGCGATGCTCCCGACTTGAAGGCGATCAAGGCCAAGGTAACGGCGGCCCAGGCGGCGAATCCGTTCCTCAAAGGCCAGCACGGGACCGGTTCCCAAGAAGCCGCGGGAGCGGCACAGAACGGCAAGCCTCGGCTCGATACGGGCCTCGGCGATGCCGGCAGTCGTGGAGGCCACGACACGACGGCGCGAGTGATGAGGGTCCGACGCAGCGAAATGCAGGACCCCGATTTCATGCGCCGCAACACGAAGGCGATCGCTGAAGCGTCCGCCGCGGGCAACTTCACCATCGTTGATGGTTGACGCTTGCCACGGCTGCCGAGCGTAGCCAATGGCCAATTCCGTAACCAGTTTTTATCAGACGGTCGTCACCGCGGCGACCGAGGCAGCTCAGCTCCTCGCGCCTTCCCACAAGGCCGCGGAGTCGATCTACCTGAACTACAAGAGCGAGCCCGCCACCATCGGGCAGACGCTCAACGTCGCCATCCCCCAGGACCCGACGAATTCCGTCGCAGACCAGGGCGCGGGCGATGTCACCGTGACCGACGTCGGGTGGAATACCACGCCGATCGTCTTCAACAAACACCCGAGCTTCTCGTTCGTCATCCGCGACTTCGAGCAGTTCAATTCACCCGTTGAGATCCGTAATTTGTTCATGGATGCTGCGATGAAGGGCATCAAGAACAACATCAACGGCGCGATCACCAGCCTGTTCACGACGGGCAATTTCACGACCAACAGCGCGATCAGCACGACAAACCACATCATCACCACCACTCAATTCCTGAGCGGGATGGCGATCCTGTCGGACGCGTACGTTCCGGTCACTCAGACCGAGAACATGACGCTGCTGCTGCCGTCGACGCCCTACACGGCCGTGATCGGTGACGCGAACTGGACCCAGGCCCAGATCGCGGGCATGCGAACCGCCGAGACCGTGCGCGCGACCGGCGAGATGCCGACTGCGTACGGCTGCACCGTGAAGCTCGATCAGCAGATGCCGACAACCGGCAGCTCGCCGAGCCGCACCTTCACCGCGGCCTACTTCCACCGTTGGGCGGTGGCTGCCGTTTCCCGGCCGCTCCCCAAGCCCGATGGGCGCGTCGTGGACTTCACCTATATCGACTTCGCCGGATTCAGCGTCCGCGTGCAGGTCGGTTACAACCAGTACCCCAAGCAGGGCTACATCGTTACGGTCGACGCGGGCTACGGCCTCAAAGTCGTGCGTGACAACATGTGCCAGCTCTACTCCGTCGCGGAATAAAGGAGGTGCCAGATGGCGAATGAACACCTGGGCCACCTCATCCCGTTGATGGGGGGCTCGAGCAGCGCGGGAAGCCCGTCCGGAGGGGTCGGCGACCCCTTCGGCACGGTGCAGGTCGGCAATCTTCGGGGCATCGGCTTCCGGCCCAAGGTAGTGGGATCGGTGTACTACGCCGTCCGGCTGCCAACGGCCGTCGCGGTCGGTACGGGCCTGAGCTTCCAGCTCTTGCTCGCCGACGATCCCAACAACGCAAGCGCGGGGAAGGTTTGCAAGTTCGGCGTGACGGTCTCCCCGCTCACGTCGGACACGTCCACGCTCGACGATACGACGCTCGCATCCTCCACCGAGGATAGCGCGTCGATCACCATGCCCAGCACAGCCAACGCGGTTCACGTCGCGACCATCACCCAGGTCGTCGCGCATGAGAATTCGCTCGCCGCGGGCAACTGGGCACTCGTCCGCATCCGACGCCTCGGCACCAACAGCGCCGAGACGCACACCGGAACCGTCGTGTTGCTGGGCGTTCACGCCTACAACACGTAAGCGAAGGGTTAACCCTTGAAGACTCGAACCAAGGCCCCAGTGATCGCACTGGGGCTCATCCTCGCCCTGGCCACCGCCACGTATGCCGCGACGTGGGCCTGGGACGGCAACAACAACCTGCAAGTGACCCTGATGGATTCATCGGGGCACGCCTCGCCGGCCGGCGACACACCGGCGCGGGCGATCTATCACGTGCAGGGCCTACCGGGCACAGTCGTCCAGGGCACATCGACCGGGGCAGCGCAGGCGAATAGCCCGACGCTGCCGGCGGTGAGCGCCAAGACGAATTACGTCTCAGGCTTCACGATTACGGGCGGCGGCGCAACGGCAGCCTCGGCGATCACTTGCACATTGAGCGATGGCACAACCACGTTCAACTTCATGCTGGAGATCCCGGGCGCCGCGACCACGGCGATCACGCCGCTCGTCGTCACGTTTCCGCAGCCGATCCCGGCCGCGGCCGTCAACACGGCGTGGACGCTCACGGTCCCCAGCTTTGGCAGCGGCAACACAGCCGCCAGCGCCAACATCTGGGGCTACTTGAAGTAACGGGGGTGCGTCCATGTCGATGGTTTGCCCTCATGAGGGTGAGATCCAGCTTCAGACTGACCTCGTCACCGGGGGCAGTCTGGAGAACTGGACGCTCAAGCTCTACAAGTCCAACACCACGCCGGCCGAGGGTGACACCGCGGTCACGTACACCGAGGCCGATTTCACCGGGTACTCGGCCAAGACGCTCACGCGATCGACGGGCAGTACAACCTGGTCGACGCCGGCGGGCTCAGGCTCCGTGCTCGAATCGGGCTGTTCGATCAGTACCTATCACAGCGGTACTCCGCAGTCGTGGAGCGCCACCAGCGCTCAGACGATCTATGGGTACTTCATCATAGGCGCGACGTCGGGCAAGGTGATCTTCGCCGAGAAGTTCGCCAGCGCAGTCAGTCTCATCAACCCCAGCACGATCACGGTCCAACCGTCGTTCGAGTTGGCCACATGATAGCGCGGCGGGCAGGGCTCACGCTCTGCTCGCCACACTTTACGGACTCATACATGAGAAATGGCAAGTGGGTCACGGTCGCCAACAGTATTCCCGGCGCGCACGTGATCGGAGGAAACCGCTCGCTCGGTATCTACCAGCGCGCGGGCAAAGATGCGCAGGGCAACACGACGCCCGAACACGTGGCCATCGTCCGGACCGACGGCACGAATCTCACGCGGCTCTCGGACGACGGCAACCGGGTCGAGAACGTCGACCTCAGCCTGGCCCAGTGCCAGGACCTGCAACCGCTCGACGATCTCTCGCACGTGCCCCGGCCGGGTTCGCATCGACCAGCGTGAGGTAGAGGTAATCGACCGTGCCAACCGCCGGCGGATCCAGTGCGAACGTGGTCAGCGGCTCAGGCACCAACGGCCTGCCCTGGACAAATCCAGCGAACGCCGAGGGTGCCGTTGACGGCATCTCCGCGAACAACAACGCATCGGCGCCGAACGGGACATGGAGCGATTACCTCGCGTCCAACGACACCGTCGTGAGCATCCCTTCGGGATCGACGATCACTGATATCGAAGTAAGCTTCTACACGCGGGACCCGACGGGGACGACCGAGGTCGCAGACTGGAATGCGTCACTCGCCGACGGGACACACACCTGGACCTATACGGGCAGCGGCGGCTCGGCTCTGCCAGCCTCATATACCACGTTTTCCGTGGGTGGCGCTGCCGGGACCGGTGGCCTCCCAGCGTCGATGATCACGGCGTCAGGAACGCTGACCATTCAGGGTTCGTTCGCGGTCCAGGCTATCGGCGGAAGTGGATATAACGCCGACGTCGACTCCGTCTCATGGTCAATCACGTATACACCACCGGGCGGCGCGCAGCAGTGCATCGTGATCGGTCAGGCCGTTAACCGAGCATCGAGGTTCTAATCAATGATTTATCTCATCGGCAATGGCCCGATGCCGACCACCGCGGCCTTTGCCGCGGTCACCACCGGGACATCGATCAAGACGCTCTTGCAGCTCAAGCCCCTGGTCACATGCCGCGTGGTCGAGTGGGGCATCTCGTTCGACGGCAGTGCAGCCGCGACGCCGGGCAAGATCGAGCTCATTGAAACCGACGTGGCGGCAACCGTCACCGCGTCGGTCGCGGCGGACATCACGGGCGTCGACGGCGAGGCGGTCCACTTCGGCGACCCGACGAGCAATTTCATCTCCGTGGGCACCAGCGCAACGGGCTACACGAGCACCGTCGAGGGAACGATCACATCGGTGCGGAACCTCGATGGACCGCAGTTCATCGCGCCCACAACGCAGTTCATCAAACAGTTTCCGCTCGGCCAGGAACCCATCATTCGAGCCGCGAAGTTCGGCCGGATCCGGGTGACGTTTGGGGCGGCGGTGAACGCTTACTGCTATCTGAAGCTGGCATTCTGAATCATGGCACGACTCGGGCGATCACAACCGTTCCTGCCGAAGATCCTGGGGCCTGCCCTGGTGATCTACGGGATTCCCAGCAATGACAAGATCATGCTGGGCGGGATCGCGGTCGGTGGTACCTCGGCCATGACGGTCTCGTTCGGCCCCGTCGCTCCACTCGGCGGTGTGCAGGTCGGTGGGGACGTGGAGCCTACAGCCGAATGGGACATGACCCCGTCCGGCGGTGTGCAGGTCGGGGGGATCGCGGCCTACCAGCAGATCTTTACCCCTCCCATGACGGGTGGGATACAGGTCGGTGGCAGCAATCCCAGCGGCACCATCTATCTCGTGACGGGCTCGGGTGGGATCGAGGTCGGGGGTACCAGCGGCGACCCAGGACTTACGCTCAGCCCGGTACCGGCCGGCGGTGTCGCGGTCGGTGGACACGTCGCGCCAACGGCGAGCTGGGCGCTCACTCCGAGCGGCGGTGTCGCGGTCGGTGGTACCAGCTCCTACGCGGCCGGCTATTCTCTCACGACGGCGGGTGGGATCGCGGTCGGTGGGACATCGGTCTTTGGCCGCACATTCGTCATCACTTCATCGGGTGGGATCGCGGTCGGTGGACACGTCGCGCCGACAGCGGCGTTCACCACGACGCTAGGCGGCGGTGGGATCGCGGTCGGTGGGACGAACGGTACCAGTGCCTCATACGCCTACAGCAGCTCCGGCGGCTTGGAAGTGGGCGGTACCTCGAGCGCAACGCAGACGGTCGCCCTGAGCACGCTGGGCGGGCTCCGCACCGGGGGCAGCTCGGCACTCAACATCACGTTCGTACCCACGCTCAGCGGCGGGGGAATTCTCGTCGGTGGCACCTCGGCCGACACCGGGCCTTACCCGAGCTGGTCATTCACGGCGAGCGGCGGGATCGACGTCGGTGGTACCAGCTCGGTCGGACGCACGTTCAGCCCCACACCCCTCGGCGGGATCGACGTCGGTGGTACCAGCTCGGTCGGACGCACGTTTGGGTTGCTCGCCAACGGCGGTGTGCAGGTCGGGGGGACGAACAGCCCCGGACTCACGCTCAGCCCGGTACCGGCCGGCGGCATTGAAACAGGTGGAACCAACGCCCCCACGCCCGTTTTCTCGCCCGCTCCGGCCGGCGGAATCAAGGTGGGGGGCGTCTCTTCGCTCAGTTGGTCACAGTCGCTCGGGGCGAGTGGGGGAATCCGCGTTGGCGGTTCCTCCCCCCCGGGCGCGAGCTGGGCGCTCACTCCGAGCGGCGGCGCGCAGGTCGGGGGCTCGAACGGCGCGTCGGTCGTCTTCGCGACGATCCACGCTTCGGGCGGTGTCGCGGTCGGCGGTACCAGCTCGGCGACGGCGACCTGGTCAACCAGCACGGCCGGCGGGCTCCGCACCGGGGGCAGCTCGGCGATCGCGGCGGCGTACACGACCACGCTGGGCGGGGGAGGGATCGAGGTCGGTGGTACCAGCATCGTCGCACAGCCCCGGCTCAAGGCCGGCGGTGAGATCACCGTGCTGCTCACGTCCGACGTGTGGGGCCAGCTCAGGCCGGCGACACTGCCGGTCGTCAACGACGTGTTCGGCCATGCGGCCGGGCTCAAGACCGTCTCACTCACAGCCGACACGTTCGGTCAGCTCCGGGCCGTGCCCGTCGAGGTGGTGCAATGAGCGAGCTGACGATCGTGCAGGGGACCGATCAGAGCTATCCCCAGCAAATCACCATCGACGGCTCGACGCCGTCGACACAGTTTCTCAACACCGACACGCTCAGCGGCCGCGTGTGGCCCGGCGGTGGTCAGGCCACGCTGTTTACCCCGACCGTCACATGGATCGATGCGAGCACGGCCCAGTTTCTCATCACCATCACGGCCGCACAGAGCACGACGCTCGGCCCCGGCAAGTATTCGCTGCAAGCGCTGGCGACCCGTAGCGGCGTATCGATCGCGATCTTCGACGGCTCGCTCAAGGTCACCAGCGCACCGGGCTCGACGGCCGCACTGCCGGTCTACACGAGCTACGACGACCTCGTGCAGTACGCCGATTGGCTCGAGGACCTGCAAACCGAGCGTGACGGGTACGGCTTCCAGCGCGAGCAGGGCCGGGCACGGAGCTGGTTTGATGACATGCTGGTCGAGCGCTGGAAGTGGAATAGCTACGCCCCAATGACGGGCACACCCGGCTATGGCAGCTATTCACTCTACGGCGGTCGCGACCCGTTCCCATCGAAGTGGCTGAGAGACACGCTGGCCCTGAACACGCTCATCGTCCGTGACCAGGTCCGTGAGTGCCTGGCAAAGAAAGCGATCTCTTATATCTGCGCACGGCAGATCGGGAAGGGTGACAGCGCGCGCGACTACGGCCGGTTGGCGCGCTACTTCGCACGTGAGGCGGAAGAGATCGCCAAGACGCTGCGTGCGGAAATCGACATCAACGGCGACGAGTACGCGGACCTGGTCATCAACCTGGGAGCGAGCGACCTCCGATGATCAAGGGCCTCAATCTCCCCGACTCCCCGCGTACGGCCGTGTTCATTCTCCTCGCCGAGGTGATCCGCAACGACCCGCTCATCCGGAGCGTGTGCAAGGAAACCTCGCTCCGGTTCCTCGATGGAGATCCGCGCGAGAAGAACGAGCTCGGACTCGACCAGGCCCCCGCGATGCGATTCACGGTCAGCACGGGCCCCGATGAATGGTGGCAGCCCGAGAGCTTCAAGGGGCCGCTCGTCATCAACGTCGAGATGCTGGTGAAGGGCTTCAATCAGCTCGACGTGCAAAATCTGTGGTGGGCACTGGTGCGGGCAATCTACCCGAAAGACCAGGCCACCAAGCTCGCGATCCAGAAGCGTCTCGTGTCCGCCGGCGCAGAGACGGGGCAGTGTCGATTCACGCAGCCGGCATACGACCCGCAACAACTCCCCGCGTCGGGCGGCTTCCACGCCATGGGCCAGATCACACTGATGATCCGGCTGCCGCTCAATACGTAACCACACTCCCATGTCCAACGCTTCAGGCGTTCGCGAGTTCCTCCAGATCACGGAAGAGAACGCTTACAAGACTTTCAACGGAGCCGTCTCCCGCGGTACCAATCAGATCGCCATTGCCCTGCAAGAGGGCAACGCGTTCACGATGAGGCCGCGGCCGGTCAAGATCAACATCCCCTATGGCGGCGGACTCGCGGTCCGCAAGGCCACGGTCTCGGATAAAACCGAGCTCAAGGGCAAGCTCCGTACGCTGCTCACCTACAGCCAGGCGAGCCTGCTCCTGGGCGCTGGCTTGACCCGTATCAACGGCGCCCAGACGGCCCCCTGGACGACGACGGAGCCGATCGGCGACCTGGCCAGCTTCACCATCGATCACGGCATCTATCGCGACGACACTGGCGATTACAAGCGCACGCGGTACCTGGGCTGCAAGATCACGGGGGGATCGATCGAGGTGTCCGAGGATTCCGAGACCACCGTGCTCGATCTCGATATCGTCGGCAGCACGCCCCAGGGCAACACATTCGATTCGAGCTCGGACCCCGGCAGTTCGCCATTCCCGATCCCGGCCGACTCGGACTATGCGACCGATTACGTGCTGTTCAGCCATTCCGGCGGCAACCTCACGCTCAACAACGCCGCGTTCGCGGAGTACACGCGGCTGAAAGTGTCGTGGGAGAACGTGATCGACGCGAAGTACTTCGCGAACCGCTTCGTGCAAAAGGTGCGCTGCTACGGCCGCAAGCTGATGCTCGACAGCGATATCGTGCTGAGGGCCTCGCCCAACTTCCGCAGCTCGTATTACGAGCTCACGACAGCCCTGGACGAGACGAACCTGGTCTTCAACAACGGCACGCACAACATCACGCTCGACTTCTATACAAATGCGTTGATTGATTCGTTGGAAGACGACACTTCGCTCGAAAAGCTCTATGGCCGCAAGCTCCAACTGATCAGCGGCTACGACACCGGAAACACGGCCGACTTCGCGTTCAGCTACTCGTGAGGTTGAACCGTGGTCAGTGTCTACCAGTGGCGCGTCGATGGTATCGAGCCCGCCGAGGTGCGCTCCGCACCTCTGGCGGCTCGTCGCGCGTACTGGCAGACGGTTGTGGCGCTCGTCATGGAGGTCAAGGATCGCGAGCTCGCCGCGGGCCTTGATCGCCGCGGCCGGCCCATGCGTCAGATCAGCGTGAAGACGGCACTCGCCCGGCACCTCGATGTCAACCCTGTCACCGGCCAGCATCCCTATTCACCGATGGGGCGCGCTGAGACGACCGCTCCTCCATTGCAATCGACCGGCGCCCGGTCGCGTACACGGACGCTCTTGCGTGGCAAGGTCGATGGTAACGGCGCGGTGTTTTGGTGGGACGTGGACTCGCACACCGGCCAGGACTGGGGCCGGATCCTGGCACGCCATGCGCACGGCTTTCACCAGCGGTTCCAGGGCGGCATCGCCTATGTCCCTCCCCGCGACGTGTTTGGGATCTCACATTGGGGCCTGGCCGAGGTCAAGAAACGCGCGGCTGAGTGGTGGACCAACCTCGGCGCAGGTCTCGCCCGGCACGCACCACCGCCGACGGCGCGGAAAACGGCCAGCACTGTAGTCGGATACCACATTGAGGAGTACAAGCCGCACCACCTCGACTACCGCGTCCGAGAGACGAAGGCTACCGATGTCGCGCATCCGGGGGACTTCACGACGGGATGGAGGAAGGTCACACGCACGGCGACGACACCGGCACCGATTCCGCTCGCGACTCCGCAGCCGAAGCCTGCGCCCAAACCCAAACCCAAGCCAAAGCCCGCGCCGAAGACAAAGAAGCCAAAGACACCGCCTCCAATCCCGGCCCCGGTCGCACCGTCCGCGTCGAAGCTTCCGACGCAATTCACGGTCGCACCGAAAACGAAAGCGGAAGCGATCCAGCGGGCCGTCGAGTTCGCGGCAACGCACAAGGTGAAGATCGTGAGCGACGGTCATGCCGAGCTGGCCAAGGGCTATTCGCCGGCTCAGCTCGCACGCATACCGGCGGTCTATCGCGGGGGCGAGGAGACGATTTACCTCAACGAACGATCCGCATACTGGAACGATCCGGCGGCGCTCGTCGCGCGTAACCGGCAAGGGCCAAAGCCGTGGTGGTCAAGCGACAATCCGCATTCCGTGATCATCCACGAAGTCGGACACGCCTTGCATCACCGCGCGCTTGGGACCGCCTATGCGACCGATCCAGCGCTGCGTCGTCCCAGCGCACTGACGCGGACGGAAAAGCAGCTCATCATCGCGGAAGTCGGTGAATACGCCTCGACCAAGCCCGTCGAACTGGTGGCGGAAGTGTATAATGCCATGATGGCAGGACGTCAGTTCTCGAAGGCGATTATGGATCTCTACGCGAAATTCGGAGGGCCGCTCCCATGATCGTCGCTCAATGTGCTGACTGCAAACACCGCACTCCCGGCCAGGTCAACTCCCTGGAAGAGCTTGCGTGCGATGCCTTCCCGGACGGCATCCCGCAAGCGATCCTTGAGCTCGAACACGATCACACGCAACCCTACACCGGAGATCACGGTATCCGGTACGAGCCAAGGGACGGGATCGACGTTTGGGACAATTCAGCTTCGCGCTCGGCAAGCTAACGCGCGTTCGCGACCGCCTTGAGCGCCTCAAGAATCTCGACTTCTCACCCCTCATGTTGGAGTGGGAAGCGATCATGGAAGAGGACAACCGAACCGGCATCCTCGCCGGCCTCGATAAGGACGGCCGGCCGATGCTGCCGGTCACGTATCGGCCGACGAAGAAACCCCTCTTGCCGAACAAGCGTCAGACCAACAACGGCAACACGAGCGTCATGGGGTTCGGCCCCTCGTCTGCCGGGCTCAATAACAACCTCACCTATCGCGAGTATCGCCGGCTCGCCGGGCCTCCACTCGCGCCGCGGGGGGCCAGCTCGCGAGTCGTCACCAACCATGTGACGCGCTCGGGCCGACGCTCGGGCCGATGGTTTGCCGAGGCTGGGTGGGCCGACATCGTCGACACGCGGGGCAAGCCGTTTCTGAAGTATCTCCTCGAAGACCGCGACATCGCGGGCGTGCGTCCGACCGGCCGGCAGCTCGCGTGGGACGCACTTCACACATTCATCTGGCAGGTTTGGGACTGAAGCTATGGCCGACGAAGACGTTTATTCCCTTGTGCTCGACGTGAACGCGGCTCCGGTCGAGGCGGCAACCGCCAAGGTCGAACAGGCCGAGGCCGGAATCTACAAGTTCGCCAAGTCGGTTCAAACCTCGACCGACCAGGTCGGCGAATCCTTCAAGGATGCCGCGCGCGACGTCTATAAATTCGGCGACTCCGAGCAATTCCTCGATACGGTGCTCAGCGAGATCGAGACCTCGGCCAAGAGCACGACGGGCGCGATCAACAGCCTTGCGAGCGCTCAGCGTGGCGCGGCAAGCGCGACAACCGAAGCCTCAAAGGGCATGAAGAACGTCGGCCGGGCCGCTCTCGAAGCGTCGCGCGGCATCGAAGACTTGCAATATGGTTTTGGGGGCGTGGTCAACAATATCCCAAGTCTCGTCATGGCGTTCGGCGGCGGCGCGGGACTCACCGCTGTGATCTCACTCGCGGCGATCGGCGTAAACCAGCTCATCAACCATTGGGATGACCTTGCATCGCTCTGGGAGACACGGAACCCCGTACCCGAAGCGGCCGACAAGCTTGAGAATCTCAAGGACGCGATCGACTCCAATAACAAACAGCTCGACACGCTCAAAAAGAAGACATCCCTCTCCAACGCCGAGCTTGCGACGTTCAACGGGCTGGTCGCGGAGAATATCAAGCTCGAAAAAGAGCAGGACGAGGAACGCGCCAAACGCCAGCGGATCAAGCAAGCGCTTGACCAGCAGGGGCAGGAAGAAGGCGACCGCGGCAAGGATTTCCGGGAAGCCCTTGACGGAAGGGGCAAGGAGGTCCTGAACGCAATCGAGCAGGAATTTCGCCGGCAGGCCGAATCCTCGATCAAACGTGAACGCAGAGCGACCGATGAGCGAGTCAACAAACACGCGCTCTCCGGCGCTTCGACCGACGAACAGGCGGAGTTCGCCGAAGAGCAGGAGAGGAACTTCGCCGCATTCGTAAAGCAGGCGCGCGGCGATTGGAAGTCCGTCGCCGATGATCTGTTCGACCGCGCGCTACGGGGCGAGGAGACCGCCGCGAGACAGGTTCAACGAATGACCGAAGGTACGAATTCCCACGAATTCGCTCAGTTCGGCCAGCGCTTCGCGAAGCAAGTCGACGAACGCCGCAAGCGGCTTGCGGACGCAGCGGACAAGAAGCTTACCGATGAGCTCAACCGACAGGGCAAAGAGACCGAACAGGAAGCACTCGCCGCGCTGGCGCGACAGCATGGCCTCGAACGCACGCCCAAGACGGTTGAGGAATTCAACCGCGCCATGGAGGCAAAAGAGAAGAAGGCGGAAAAGGACTCGGAGAATGCGGCGAAGGACGAAAAGCACCGACAGGCTCAGCAGGAAAAACTAGAGCTCGAAGCACAGCGCCGAAAGATTGGCCGTGAGAATAACGCGGAGAATGCGGCGATCCAATCCAGCGGCGTCGACAAGATGGCCGAGGCGATGCTCGGACAGATCGGCGCGCAGGGTGGAATCCAGGACAACCAGGGCCGCGTTCGGCGCATGAATGAGGATCAGCAATTTGATTTCGTCCAGCGTCAGGTCGATCGCTGGCTGCATCGCCAAACCGGCGAAGATCAGTTCGGCCGAGCCGTGCACGCCAACGCCGGAATGGGGCCGGAGCAGACGATGGACCTGGCCATGCGCATCACGGCGCTGGCGAGGCTTCAGCTCGAACAGGACATGATCGGACAGAGCGGCCAGGGACTCACTCAGCAGCAAGCGGCGGCGAATGCGGTCAATCGCCCGGCCGCTCGGAAGCCGGCCCCAAAGAAAGCTGCCAATCACGGATTCCGCTCGGTGGCACCGGAAGCGCCTGAGATGACCGCGGCCAATCCTGCGGCCTCTGTCCCGGCCCGGCGCGAGCCCGAAGATCCCGCGCTCAACGTCGCCCGTCAGAACCTGGGCGGCCAGCAGCAGCTCGCCCAGCTCGCGACCCAGCACGACGCCGAGCTGGCCCGGCTCACACGACAGCAAGCAGTGCAGGCCCGGCAGATCCAATCCCTGAGATCCAGCAGCGCGCAACGCCAGCGGACCAACCTCAATAGCGGACCTATCCAGTGAGCCAGGGCACCTACAACCTCTACATCGACGGCACGCTCATCGATCGCGCCGCGACCAATTGCGAGCTGCTGAGCGCGACCCTCTACAGCCGCGGCGGAATCCCCTCGCTCAGCTTTCGGCGCAAGGGCTACGTGCTCGTCTCTCAGCCCGACCCCTGGGACGCTCAGCCCGTCCGGCTCACGCGCGTCGACCCGGATACCCTGGTCGAGACCACGATCTTCTCAGGCGACACCTGCACCGGCCGGCTCCAGTACTCGCCCGCGTCGAGCTGGGTCCGCACCTGGCAATGCCTGGGCCTGCGCAACCGGGCCGACTGGATCCCCGTCACCGACTCCAACACTCAGACCGACATTTCGCTCTGGAATCTTCCCGGCGACGATCCCCTGGTGATCCCCTCGAGGGAAGGCCGGACCGTGGGGCAGATCGTCGCCGACGTGCTCGAACAACCGGCGAACAAGGCCGCACTGATCAGCTACGGCATCGGTAACTACACGAGCCCCAGCGGTTCCGGAGCCGAGGCCACGGTCACGATCAGCGGCGGCGCGATCACCGCAGTCACGATCGACAACGGCGGCTCAGGCTACGCCGCGGCCCCGACGATCTTCGTCGCCGGCGGCGGTGGCAGTGGGGCCGTGCTCACGCCCACGATCAGCGGCGGCGCGATCACGGCGATTGCGATCACCAACGGCGGCTCAGGCTACATCACGACACCGACGATCGTATTCTCGACGCTCCCGGCCGTGACGATCGCGGACCTCGATACTCTGTTCTTGATCCCACCCTATCGCATCACCATCGCGGGGGAACGACTCCTACAGGCGATCGACTCGACGGTCAGCAATGCGCATCCGAATCACGTGATGCACATCGACCCAGCGGGCAACATCCGGTTCCTCGATCAGCGCACGTTCGCCGCGACGACGCTGCAAATGGACGGCACAGACCCGCGTGTCGGCCAGTGCGAGCTGTCGATCGACTGGAATGATTGCTATTCCCAGGTCGAGATTCGCGGTACCACCATGACGCGCGGGGTCAACGTCGGCGTAGTGCCGGCCCCCGGCTCGAACCGCACCGACAACGGCCTGGCCGAGGACTTCGCGCACGATGGCCTCACCAACGCCCAGGCCATCGCGCTCTGGCTTCCGGCTGATTTCTCCGCACCGAATCAGCCGAGCGGCGGCGCAACCGCTATCGCGAACACGGCCGGCGGCAAGGTGGTCTCGCTGACGATCACCAACGGCGGCTATGGCTACTCGGCTCCCCCCGCCGTGCTCATCAGCGGCGGAAGCGGATCGGGAGCGACCGCAACCGCGACGGTGACGGGCGGAGCGGTCACCAACCTCAATGTCACGGGCCAGGGCAGCGGCTACACCTCGATTCCCAAGGTCACGATCGCCACGCCGGGCGGCTCAGGACAGACCGACGTTGGCACCTGCACCTGCACCGACACGACACACATCGTCGTGACGAGCTCCAACGGCGCAGTGAGCTGGGCAGCCGACTACTGGGATCAGACCGACAACGGCCGGCATGGGATGCTCATCCTCAGCTCGGACACCTTCACCGACATCGACCAGTTTTTCCAGGCGCGCGTGATCGCCAACACATCGTTGAGTGCGGGCGGAACGTGCACGCTCACGCTCGATACGCCGCTCCCGAACCTCACCTACAACAGCTACCAGCTCTTCGGCCTCGGCGGTGGGGCGAGCGTGGTCTGGCGGCGGTACAAGGTCACCAACGCGACGTATGCGGCAACGCTTCAAAGCCAGTTCCCTTATCCGTTCGCGATGAAAAATTCGGACGGCACGAGCGCCACCCTCACCAGCACGCCCACCGCGAATATCTACTATCAGGGCCAGTCCGCACCGATGGGGTTTGCGGTCGATCCCGACGCGGGCACGATTACCTTGTACAAGCCCGCCGCGCTGGTCTTCGGCGGCGGTACCATCGCGACCCCGCCGGACGACGTGCAAGCCTTCCTCGCCGTTGCTGTGGGCGTACTACAAGCCTTCGCGCCGAGCAGCTCGACGTATTCCGGAACGGCACATTCCACGTATGGGATCCAGCGGCGCAAGACGATCACGCTCCGCGATTGGTCCGACTACAGCAATCAGAGCAACATGAACCTCTATGCGTCCGAGTATCTGGACGCGATCAAGGATGTGTTTATCGAGGGCACGGTTCCCTACTACGGAGAATTGTCCTGGGCGCTCACGTTCGGCGCGAGTCTCAACCTCACCGGCAACGGCTACACAACCGGCTTTGAGACGATGGCCGTGCCGATCGTGCAGCTCGACATGGAGTTCCACGAAGACGCCGAGGGGGCCACGTCGTTCACGAGCACGCTGCACATCTCGAACCGCCGGTCTCCCTACTCGGCCGATCTCTTCCTGAGACCCAACATCCCCATTGGCGGCTCGATGATCGGCCAGGAAGACTTCGTCGGCAACGACGCGTTTAGCGCGATGGGCACCGGCTACGGGGCCACGATGGGCGCGCTCGAGGGTATCCAGGCGGCCGCCCAATCGGGCTCACTCCCAGGCGACCCGTCGACGATCCCGACCAATCCGGGCGCCTACCTCCCGAGCCAGGCCGACTTCGAGAGCCTGGGAATCGACGTGACGGGCGGATACGGAGGCGGGCAGACTCCCGCCGCGGCGCCGAGGCAGACCGCGGCCCCGGATCCCGGCCTCAACCGACTGCTCGACGATCCCGCGATGCTCGCGACCGGAGACATTGCAGGCGAGCACATGAAGCAAATCCTCGCAGACATCGGGGGAGACTGATCGATGGACCCACTACAGCCGAGGCTGGAAGGTTGCGAACGACGCGCGGAGATGATCCTGCTCTACATCAAGCAGCTCCGCGACTACATCCGGTCGCTTGAGGAGCAGCTTCGCCGCGCCCAAGGGGGCACGTGATGCTCAGCGAGCGGAGAATCGCGGGAGTGGAACGCCGGCTCGAGCTCGCGCTTGAGCAGCTGCGCGATCTGCAAGTGTATGCCATCGGCGTGAGGCAGGGGGTGGGGCACGTCTGGGGCTATGGCGACGGGCCAGGCCCACCGGGACCGGGATCCGGGCTGAGTGATCTGTTCATCGCCTACACCTGGGCACAATCGCAGAAAGACCTGGACAGCAATACGAAGTTCCTGGGCGAGACGGTGGGCTATGGCTACAACGGCGCCCACCCCTATCTCAATTGGAGCGGCGATGACACCGGGACCGGCGGCACCGAATGGGTGCGGGTGCTCCTCAACAAATCCTGGCTCGACGGCCAGTGGAGCGACCATGTGCAGGTTACCGGCGGGGCGGACTGGTATACGCCTTCGCACGGATCCGGGCCGGCGGTGATGACGATCGCCACCGAGGATGTCACCACCGGCGCCGTGCACGTGCTCTTCACACTCGATATCAATCCGGGCCAGGAAATCACGGGCTCCACGTCGACCGCCGCGACGATCGACATCACGTTCGTCGATGGCGTGATGGGCGTCACGCTGGAATGACCCTCATTCACGGCTTGATTAGCGGATACCCCGGCTTGACCCGCCGGATCAAATCTCGATCGTCCATCACCTCAACCGGGGTCGCACCTTGCGGATCCCATCGCAATATCGTGCTCTGACTGCGAGCTCATCGACCGATCGGCATACGCGCCTGTCGCGCAGCCGCATCCTGGAAGTCCTTGGGATCGTACGGCACACCCCACCGCACCTCGGGACCCTTGACCTCGATCGTCCCCCACGGGGCCAGCCCAGAGATCCAGGCCATCGCGAGCTGGATCCAGAAACCGGCCGCACTCAGGTACAACACGCACGTGAGCAGGAAGGCTATCCAGCGTCTGAGCTGAGAGGACTGTCGACCGATACCCGTGGAAACCATTGAGTGACCCTCACGATTGTAGAAAATAGGTAAGTCTGATACGGTGACATCACTGGGGCCGGATCAGGGACGAGGCTTCCGGACCGAGCGACGTCGTCGGCAGGGTTATGCATGGCCCCGCCGGCGGCGTTTCTGCGCGCGGTCAGTCAGTGGCCGAGCTGCCTCACCGCACGCACGGCGAGACGGCCCAGCTCGGTCAGCCGGTAGGTCCCCGACTTCGAATAGCTCTCGACCAGGTCGACGCTGGCGAACTCGGCGAGGCACATCACCACCTCGCGTTCAGTGAGGTCCGACTCGAGCGCGCAGATCTCCCGCGCGCTCGAGGGTCGGACGGCTACCCGACGTAGCACCTTGAGCGCTTCGGGGCAGGCCAGGGCGGATAGCACACTGGCGGTTTGCCAGAGCTGCTCGTCCTGCTCGGGGGGTGGGTCGGTTCGTTGCAGAGACACAGTGCACCTCCTGGCCGCGTTAAACGGCCTGTGAGCGTTTGGCGGATTTCGGGGTCCGTTCCTTCGACGGCGACCCTTCCGGCTCGTCCTGGGGCACGTCAGGCCCCCGGTCGGGCCGTCCCGGCGGCTCGATCACTTCGACGGGGGGCGGGGCGACTTCAGCCCGAGCCGATGGCGTGAACATCAACGCCGGGCTCGTCCGGGCCAGCTCGGCGGTCAGGGGCACCGGTTTAAGCTTGGTACCGCGGGGGTACTGCGTCCGGAGATACTCGAGCGCGTCCTTTTCGGAGTCGGCGCAAAGCACATAGGGCGGCGTCAGGACACGCGGGGCCACGATCGCGAAGACGGGCCGGGACCCATAGAACGCCGTGCTCTTGCCATTGGCTCCGAGCCATTGGAGATCGGCGACGGACGGGAAAGCCCGCTTGGGCGCTCGAGGTGGCTTGGCTGGGGGATGCAGCTTGCGGTAGCTGCCGAGTGCCGCTCGGATTGCCGTCACTTCCTCGGCCGAGAATTCGAGCGGGGTGAAATCGTCGATAGCGCTCAGCTCGCCGACTGTCATGATTTCGCAGTCGAGCACAAACTTGAGCGTCTGGTCGGGCAAGCCGTGCTCGATCAGTCTCGACACCGGGGCCGTCCAGGGGTCCCGATCGTCGGGCACGGCCGGCTTGACCAGCGTGTCCGGTCGCTTGGGCTTGCGTGGCTTTGCAGGGGGGTCGACATGACCGTTGCCGTGACCATTAGCCTCGATCGCCGCGATGAGCGGCTGCCGACGCTCCCAGCTCGTCACATCCTCGCCCAGCACGATCGGGATTTCCCCGCTCAGCACCTTGGCCCGGATCTTCGACAGGGCCGACGCGTCCGACACAATCCCGTTGTGCACGTCCCTCAGTGCAGCATGATCGAAGTGCGCAGCCAGCGCCTCCAGTCGGGTCGCGATCCGGCAGACGTCGAGATACAGCGCTTCGAGCAAAGCGCCGGCGCGTCGCTGGGTCATCATCACGGGCCCCGGCTCGTCTTCGGGGCCGTTCGGGGGTTTGGTGGGCTTCATGCTCTCACCTCCCGTCCGAGGTAGTCGCCAACGCGCCGATAGACCAGCTCGGCCTCGGTCCGGTTGAGACCCTTTCGCAAGAGGCTGCGCGCGGGCTCGTACTGGCCATGGCGGAACGTGCGGGCAATGTCGGCGATAGTCTCGAACCCGAGCCCTCTCAGTTTGATCGCCAGCTCCGAGTCGAGATTCAACGCTCCGAGGTCGGCCTGAGATACCCCCAGTCCGGCCGGTAGTGATGTGCTGCGCATGGGTGTCGCTCCAAGGGTGTGATGGTCGATAGGTGATGTGGAGTTGAGAGGGAAACACACTGACAGCGAAGGAGCGTGTCATGAGCGATCCGGATGGGAGGAGACCGAGGCGAGTAAGGACTGAGGCGAGCGAGACACAAGAGCCCCCTGCCCTCAGCGATCCGTCTCCGGATGGGACTGAGACACTGGCGGTCGATCCCACGGAGACTCAGGCGAACGAGATGAGGAAGCGGCCAAGGGCCAAGAAGCCAGAGCTTCCGACCGTCCAGGCGAAGGTGGGAGCGAAGATGAAGGTGTCGGTGTGGCTGCCGGCCAAGGTCGTATGGCAGCTCAGACACCACATGGCCGATCAACCCGGTGTCACGGAAGGACAGGTGATCGCGCCCTTGCTCGAACAATACCTCGGTGGGTTCGACTATCCGAAGCGGCCGGATTGGTTGCTGGCGATCCTGAAAGGTGAGAACCCCGTACAAGATACATCGGCAGCTTAGGGGCTCTGGGTTGAGTAGTTGGTTGAAACTTTTCCAGTCACGTAAACTATTCACCCCTCTCGATATGTGTCCCCTGCCCCGGTGATCGGGGCAGGGGAGGGGAGAGAGCGTCAGGCTCGCGGTTCGAACCCGACCCCCTGAATCAGCTCGCGGACACGAGCCGGGCGGCCGGCATGCAGATAGCCCTCTGTCGTCCGCAGGCTGGCGTGTCCCATGACTTGCTGCACGACCCAAGAGGGTAGATTCCACTCCGTCAGCGCGAAGGTGCCGAACGCATGCCGCAAGCTGTGGAACGTGACATGCTCGATCCCCACTTCGCGGGCCGCAGCCTGTAGCCGTCCGAGCGGCCTCCCGGCGTGCGAACCTCCATCCCACGGCCCGACGCGCTTGATGCCGGGAAAGAGCCACGTCGGCCCGGCGAGCGGCCTCCAATCGCGGAGCACGGCCGAGAGTACGGCGGGCAGCGGAATGACTCTCGCGGACCCCAGCGTCTTGGTCCGCTTCCGCTTCTGACGCAGCGGATCTACCGCGAACGTCTCGCATGGCTCGTCGAGGTCGCTCAGATGGGCGTAGGTTGCCTCTCTGAGCCTCGGCCCGACGTACGTCGCGAGCCATGCCAGGGCGCTCAGTCGTCGCCCCTCCCAGTCCGTCTTCGCGGCCAGGTGGGCGAGCAGCTCCGCGGCCTGGTCGTACGTCGGCGGGACGTTCTTCCGCATCGGGGTCGCCGGCAGCCGGACGCGACGCCAGGACGGATGGCGCTCGAGGTACCCCTCCTCTATCGCGTAGGTGCAGATGGCCTGGGCGGCAGATAGATAGCCGTTGATCGTGTTGTGATTCGTCGTGACGTTGACCTTCAACCAGGTCACGTAATCGGTCATCAGACCGGTCGTCAGATCGGCCGTCGACTTGCAGCCGAGTCCCCCGAGCTGGCGGAGCACCATCGTCACCCGGTTGAGGGTGGCGGGTGAATATCGGTAGCCTGAGTAGATCTTGACGACTGACGGCACAAACTTCGCGTAAGGCACGGGCTTCATATCCAAGTCTCCTTGTGGAAAGCGTACCACTGGGGGGACTTGAATTATGAGACTCAGACGACGAAACTATGAATAACGTAAGTACGTTACGACCCATCAACCTTGAATCAGATGATTCGCAATGCTGAGGTTGAGGGTTCGATCCCCTTCCGCTCCAATGCGGGGTTAAGGCCCCGCTAATCGCCTTGCGTGGCCCCCTCGCTGACTGTACCTTGGTATATGGAGCGGGTTGGTCGGGCATGGCGGTCCTTTCTGGATTCACCGGCCTTCGGGGGAACTTGACCGGGACCCGAAGGCCGGTCTTTTTTCGCGCGCACGCATTCGGCTCAGAGCGCGCACGCATTCTTCGAAAAAAGGTCGAATTCGTGCGCTCGAAAGCGTTGTGACGAAAGGGGTTAACAGCGCGCACGAATTCCAAAGTTGGCCACGCGCCCGCGTGCGTGCGCCCGCACGCGTAGCAAAGTGGCGAATTCGTGCGCGCTGTTAAAGTCATGTCCCGTAAGGGGTTCGAGCGCACGAATTCGCCGTATTTTCGGAGAATGCGTGCGCGCTCCGCAAAGTCGCCCGTGCGCGTCGCAACGTGCATAAGCGGCAAGGATTTGCGGATCGACATGACCATTACTCGTCTCCCTCCGCGTGCGCGCTCTGCGCATCATAAATTCCCAGGTCGGGACGGAGACGCAGTTGCTTCGTGTGGCCGTCGCCCGTGTCGCGCATCTGGATCGACCCGTTCATGCGTTTGAGGACGCGGTGAACGGTCCCACGGGACGCCTTGTACTCATCCTTGGCTTCCGACTCGATGTCGGGGAGATCGACCCAGATACCCCCCTCCAGGCGTGCTTCGATCATTCGCCTCACCCTGGCGCCCTTGTCGTCCTTGGGTCCCGGTTTCCCGTCCCCCTCGGTGAGGAGCTTGAACAGCCGCCGGTTCACCTCCTCGGCACTCATGGGCACCGGTTCCGGGTCCCAGCAAAGTCGCCCGCCGGTGTAGCCGACTGCGAGGCCGGTCATGACCGCGTCATCGGGGTTCTTCTTGATCAGGCTCATGAGGCGGCGCCTGGGGTCGCGTGGGTCCGGAGAGAAGAACCAAACCATGCGCGACTTGTTCACGAAAGCGGCGGCGCCCTGAATCCTGGCTTGAATGCTGGCGCTCATCTGTTTGGTCAGGTGAGCCACCATCACGATCGCGAGCTCCAGTTCGTCGGCCAGCTTCACCAACGGCGTGAGCAGACGTTGCACTTCGTCGTCTTTGTGGGAATCGGCCCCATGGAGATAGGCTCCGATGGGGTCGATCATCACAAGCCGGACGTCGCCGAGCTCGCGTACGAAGTCGGTCAGAACGGGGATGTCTCGAGCGAGCGAGAATTGCTCCTCAACGTCCGGACCGGCATCGATCGCGTCCAGGATGTGCACCATCCGCGTGTCGGCGCCGAAGCGGTCATAGCGCGGCCGGATGTCAGTGGCGGCGTTCTCCTCGGCACTGAGGATCACGACACGTCCCGTCTCCACTGGCTCATCGGGGCGGTCGGGCCAGCATCCGCCCGTCGTGACGGTGGCGGCGAGCATGCCCGTCAGAGTTGACTTGCCCGCGCCTCCATCGCCGGCAATCAGGGAGATTGTCCGCAACGGGATTCGGCCTTGCCAAAGCCATTCGTATTCCTCGGATTCGACATCGGCCAGGCAGCGCGACTTGACCCGGCGTTTATACCGGGCCTCCTCTCGAATCCGCTCTTCCGCAGCGCGTGTCGGGTTGCCCTGAACGGGCGGGTTCGGCTTGCGTTGGCGCTTCGACTGAGGGGGCTCCTCGTCGCGAAGGATGCCGGCCTCCATCAGCTTCACTCGGATCTGCATCCGGTAAAGCGCGGTGCCTTGCTTGTGCTCCAGGTCGTAGAGCAGCGCGGCGATTTCGTCTCTTGTCAGCTCGGGAGAATGGCTCAACGGTCACCCCCCCCCAGCGTGATCTGGATCGAAACGCCGTCGGTCCACTCGAACCGGCTGAAATATCCGCCGGCCCAGAGGGCGCCGAGAGCGAGACGAAGGGAGCGTCGCGTGAGCTCCAGTGCGTTGGCGAGGTCTTCCTCGGCCATGATGACCACGCCGTCCTCATCGGCCAGGCCGACGAGCATCGCGGCGATCACCGCCTTTTCGGTGGAGTCGAGTCGTCGGTCTTTCATGATCCGTTTCAACGTGGTGATGGGAAGCGGTCGGGCCTCCGCGCGTGCCTTGGCGATCAACGGGCACCTCCTTCTCGGCGCTCGAAGTCGGGCAGCTCGCGGGACGGGACGTAGCGGTACTGATCGGTCCAGGCCGGCCAGTGAACGGCGGGGCACTCGGGAGGCAGGGTGTTGAGTTGAGTGCCGGTGTTGGGGTAGGATGTGCGTCGCGATTGCTGGCTGCGCGCACGCGGGCTCGCCGGCCCGCCAGGGGCGTGTTTCACGGACATCGGAAGTTCCTTTCTGGATTGGCCGATCGGTGCGGGAACTTGACCGGGACCCGCCGACAGGCATTTCCAAGGGGCAAGTCTAGCGGTTAAGCGGTCATCTCACAACGGCATCGATCTGGGTCCCTCCATCACCGCCGGATCCCTCCGAGCCGACAGCCAACATCGCGTCCAGGCAGTCGAGCGCGAGCTTCCAACCAGCGGCCTCAGCGGCCCAACCAGCGGCCCAACCAGCGGCCTCAGCGGCCCGACCAGCGGCCCGACCAGCGGCCTCAGCGGCCCAACCAGCGGCCCAACCAGCGGCCTCAGCGGCCCAACC
>Ga0134127_10000488_pt1 | contig 37248 bp, 34 predicted proteins | sample KB31753_FD_96459 | JGI IMG/M metagenome (GOLD analysis project Ga0134127, IMG submission 96459) | Terrestrial soil microbial communities with excess Nitrogen fertilizer from Kellogg Biological Station, Michigan, USA - KB3-175-3 | ecosystem: Environmental > Terrestrial > Soil > Unclassified ...
ATCTTCCGCTTCGACGCCGGCGGCGATATCGTTGCGTTCGAGGAGAAGCCGAAGGCCGATCGTCTCAGGGAGATCGGCCGCAGCATCCCACCCGGCGCCGTCTTCGGGCGGCACACGGATGAGCAGCCGTTCATGGCATCGATGGGGATCTATGTCTTCTCACGCGACGTCCTGCTGCAGATGCTCGAGCGCGAGCCGGGCCTCGACTTCGGCCGCGAGCTGATTCCCAACGCGCTGAACAAGTACAAGGTGAAGCCGTACCTGTATCGCGGCTACTGGGCCGACGTCGGGACGATCGAGTCGTTCTACGAGGCGAACGTCATGCTCGGCCGCGTCGCCGCGCCGTTCCGGTTCTGGGATCCGTCGCGTCCCATCTACACGCACCAGCGACACCTGCCCGGCGCACGCCTCACGGACTGCGAGGTGCGCAACTCGATCGTGACGGACGGCTGCTACCTGGACCGCTGCGACATCGACGACAGCGTGGTCGGCATCCGGACGCACGTCGAGGCGGGCGCGAAGATCAGTCAGTCGGTGCTGCTGGGCGCCGATTACTACGAGGACGGCCATCCGAAGGACGGCCTGCCCGACCTCGGCGTCGGGCGCGATGTCGTGCTCAACCACACGATCATCGACAAGAACGCGCGCATCGGCGACGGGTCGCGGCTGGTGAACGAACGCAACGTCGAGCACGCCGACGGCGATGGCTGGTACATCCGCGGCGGCCTCGTCGTCGTGCCGAAGGGCGGCGTGATTCCGCCGGGGACCGTGGTCTAAGTGGTGGCTGGTGGTTCGTGGTCGGTGGTTCGTGGTTAGTGGTTAGCGGTTGGTTCTCACGTCAGTGGTTCGTTACATGACGCTGTGTTTTTCAGGACTTCCACAATCGTCTCGCGGTTCTCGCGAAATGCATCCCAAACCGACCTGCACCACGAATCGATAGCGCGGTCACGATCCCCGCCAGCGGGCGCTGCGAGGACATCCGCGGGGCTTATGGCCCCTCGATCGCGAGGAAGCACGAGAGCGGGCCACTGCGTCTTGCGACGTCCCATGCGCATGTGGATTCGCTGGACCTGCTTACCGGACAAGCCGCGTTCGACGTGCAGGTACAGACCTGCGAGGGCAAAGACCAGCGTGGGCGGCTTTGTCTGTCGCGTCGCGGTCTGCGCCGCATGGGCATCGACGACGTGCTGCAGGATGAATGATGTGGGGTCGCGGCCCATCGCATAGACGTAAAGTTCGTCATACCGATCCGGGCCGCCGGGCATGGCTAGAAACCAGCTGACAAATCAACGACCAACTACCAACTACCAACCACCAACCAGCCGATCACCCGCTCACCGGCCGAGCGCCTGATTGATCGCGGACCTGAGCGTCGCGAGCGTCGCGGGCGATCCGGTGAAGAGGCCGTCCGGGTACTGGCTTTCCTTGATCATGTTCCGGTAGATCGCGTCGCTCTGATACAGGTTCAGCCCGAGCCCCGCCAGGTATTGCAGCCGCAGGTTGCGATCGCGATTGAGCGCCGCCCCGCTCAGCCACCCGCGCATGTCCTTGGAATGGCCCGCGTAGGTGCCGAACAGATCCGTCGCGGAGTGGATCCCGATCTCCGCGAGCGAGCGGGCGACAGGTGCGTTCACCGGGTTGCGGAGACGCGCCTCCACGCGATCGACGTCGATCGGCTTCGGCTCCACCTGGCCGAGCAGCACGAGGTCGTAGCCGAGGCCGTTCGACGTGTTGGCAAAGACCATCCCGCCGGGAAAGGCGTCGAGAAACGTCGCCACCTCGCTCTTCACCGCCGCGTCGTTGCTCTCGTACAGCTGCACGAACAGCGTCACGACGCCGCCGGGGTTGAGGTGGGCCTTCGCCACGTCGAAGAACTCGCGCGTGTAGAGCGTCGCCGCGCCGCGCACCCATGGGTCGAGCGGGTCCGACGTGATCGCGTCGAACTTGTCCTTCGTGGTCAGCAGGTAATGCCGCGCGTCGTCGAGGTGCACCGTCACCTTCGGGTTGGCGACGACGTTGAAGTTGTAGTCGGCGAAATACTTCGAGACGACGCGCGGGACGAGCGGCTCGATCTCGGCGATCGTCTCGCTCTTCACCTGGGGATCGACCGAGACGGCGCCTGCGGTCACCCCGGCCCCGCAGCCGATGACGAGCACCCGCTGCGGGTTTTCGGGCACCAGCGTCGTCAGGTGGCCGAGCATCCGCTGCAGGCGCATGTCCTGCGGCTCGCTCGACGCCTGCACCTTGCCGGCGTTGTGGTAGTTGAGCACGCCGCCCGGCGTCCTCGACACCGCGACCGAGGCGGTCACCCCTTCGCCGGCGTAAATGATTTCGTTGATGCCCACCCACGTCGCGGCATACCGCCCGTAGGCCACGAGAATGCCGGGCAGCGGCGGGACGCTGCGAAGCAGGAGGCCGGCGAACACGCCGGCGACGATCATCGCGACGATCGGCGTCAGACCCCGGTGACGGCGCGGTTCCCTCCCTCGAGTCGCGCCATCATCGGCGTCTGACCCGCCGGCGAGCATCAGCAGTCCCGAGAGGGCGGAGATGACGATGAGCACCTGCTGCGACCTCTGGCTGCCGATTGCCGCGACGAGGATCAGGCTCGTGACGATGGCGCCGGCGATTGCGCCGACGGTGTTGGCGGCATACACGCCGCCGACGAGGCGGCCGGCGTCCTCGCCTTCGCGCGCCGCGGCGCTGATGGCGAGCGGAAAGCTCGCGCCCCACAGGATCGCGGCGGGGAGCACCACCCAGAACGCGCGCAGCAGGTCGAGGTCGAACTGGTAGACCGGGCTCTTGCCGATGGACGGGTTGATCGGCCAGTAGGGCATCGACGCACCGGTCGTGTGCGCCGCCCAGGCGATGGCGGCGCAGAGCAGCATCTGGCAGACGCCGAGGGGGACGCGTGAATGCGGGAACTGGCGGGCGATCGCGGAGCCGAGCGAGCTGCCGATGCCGAGCCCCGCGAGAAACACGGCGAGGATGAGCGAGAAGGTATACGTCGTCGCGCCGAACAGCAGCGAGAGGAGGCGCGTCCAGATGACCTCGGCGCCGAGCGCGGTCATGCCGGACAGCGCAATCGCGACGTAGACGAGACGATTGCCGCGCCGGCGGACGGGTGCCGGCGCGAGAGGCGCCGGCCGATGCTCGATGCGGCCGGCCACCAGCAGGGCGATCACCGCGACCGCGACGTTCAACCCGACAGCGACGAAGGTCGCGGTCGGCATGTCGTAGACGCGCAGCAGATAGAAACCGGCAAGCAGGCTGCCCGTCACCGCGCCGAGCAGGTTGCCGCCGTAGAAATAGCCGAGCCAGGAAACGCCGTTTGGCGTCGCCTCCACCCCGCGGGCCACGACCGGCAGGGTGCCACCCATCAGCAGCGTCGGCGGCAGCAGGCAGATGCTGGCGACAATGGCGCGCAGGATCAGGCTCGCGGTACCGCTGCCGGCCCACGCCGTGTAGACGCCGCCGAGAATCGGGACACCGTACAAGACCACGATGCCGAGCAGCCCGATGCCCAGCTCCAGAAACGCGTACACGCGCAGCGGATGCTGGCTCGGCGTCACGTACCGCGGCAATAGCAGGCTGCCCAGACACATGCCGCCCATGTAGATGCCGAGCAGGACGCCGAGCGACACCGCCGACGAGCCGATCGACAGCTGCAGGAGCTGGAACCAGACGACTTCGTAGATGAGCGCCGCGCAACCCGACCCGATGAAGAGCAACAGCAGGGCGGGGAGCCACGCGGCCGCCGTCCCGCGACCGGTCGCGGGAATGGGAGCTTCCTCCAGTGAGGTCATGTGAGGCGGGATACTATCATCTGTATTGTTCTGTTTACTTCGGCGCCGCGTGCCTGGATGCGCCGCCGAAACCACTCCCGCGCGCGCTTCGCGGGCATGGGATAATTACGAGATGGATCGCGCCAAGCCGCTGATTCTGCTGGTCGAGGACCAGTCCGAGCTGCGCCAGATGTACGCGCAGCAGCTCGAGCTCTCCGGCTTCGACGTGATCCAGGCGGCCAACGGCGCCGATGCCCTGACGCATACTGCGGCCCACGCCCCGGATGTCGTGCTGATGGACCTCAGTCTCCCGGTTCTCGACGGCTGGGAAGCGACACGGCGCCTGAAGAACGACGTGCGAACCGCGCACATCCCGGTCGTCGCGCTCACCGCCCACGACGGCTCCGGCGAACTGCAGCGCGCCACGCGCGCGGGCTGCGACTGGTTCGTCCCCAAGCCCTGCCCACCCGACGCGCTCGTCACGGAAATCCGCCGAGTGCTGGCTCGAGCCTGAGCTCCAAGATCCAACTTGGATCTTGGAGCTTGGAACTTTCCTGTAACCCACATTTAACTTCTTCGTCACCGCGCGGAAACGCCCGTTCACTACGGTGAGCCGTGGCAGCCATGAAAGCTGGACGAACACGGGTGCTCGTCGTCGAGGACGAGCAGGATATCGCCGGGCTCATCAAGCACGCGCTCGAACGGGAAGCGGCGGTCGACGTCGAAATCGCGGCGAGCGGCGACACGGCGTTGAAGAGCGTCACCGAGGACGCGCCGGATCTCGTGATTCTCGACCTGAACCTGCCGGTGCTGAGCGGCATCGAGGTCTGCCGCATCCTGCGCGGGCGGCCCGAGACGGCGAAGCTGCCGGTGATCATGCTGACCGCGCGCTCGACGGAAAGCGACCGCATCACCGGCCTCGACGTCGGCGCCGACGACTACATCACCAAGCCGTTCAGCCTCCGCGAGCTGGCGGCGCGGGTGCGCGCGGTGCTGCGGCGCCGCGCCGACGGCGATCGCGACGGCCTCACGCCGGTCTACCGCGGCAAGCACATCGTCGCCGACTTCGAGGCCGTTGCCGTGCAGGTGGACGGCGAGCCGATTCGCCTCACGCGGCGCGAGTTCGAGCTGCTCCGCTACCTCGTCGCGAACAAGAACCGCGTGCTGTCGAGAGATCGGCTGCTCGAGCGCGTGTGGGGATACGACCAGGCGATTGAAACGCGGTCGGTGGACGTGCACGTCGGCCGCCTGCGCGGAAAGCTCCGCGCAGCCGGACAGCAGATCGAAACGGTGGTCGGCCTGGGCTATCGCTTCGTCGAATAGCTCGCGGACGGTTCTACGATTCGTTCCAGCCGCTTGCCTCGAGCAGTGCGGCTTCCAGCGCAAACGTCATGCGCGCGCGCTCCACGCGATGCCAGTCCCGATAGCGGACCCACCGAAGCACGCGGCTGTCCTGTTCGTCGCGAACCTCCCAGCCGGATGCGCCCGTTGAAACGATGGTGAACTTGCGGATGTGAGCAGCCTTCTGAAGACGCCGTGTATACATGATCGGAGTGGCCACCATCTGTACTCCGACACCCCGCCGGTGGACGTAAATATTTTGTAAACAAGGCAGTTGACCTAACGAGTTGGCACTCGAATTGTCAGCGCCCGCGGACGAACGTGCGCCGAAATCCCGAGCGTCCCGGCGATCGGCTCGCCATCGAGGTGATAGACGACCGGGTGCGGCGACGTGATGTGCACGGATTCGGTCCTCGTCATCGTGACGCCGCCAAGCCGTTCGATCCTGCCCATGAACAGGAGCGGCAGCTCCACGCAGGCACGCATCAGCGGCCGCACGCTCACGGTGATCACATCGAGCCGGCCGTCATCGAGCAGCGCGTGCGGCGCGATCATCGCCCCATTGCCGTACTGGCGCCCGTTGGCAATCGCCACGAGCAGCAGCGGCCCGGTCGTCGACGCCGACGGCGTGGTGACCGTCAACCTGTCCGGTTCGTAGCGTGAGAGCTCGCGGAGCGTGATCGCGATGTAGCGCGAGAAGCCGCGCTTCTCGAGGCCGTCCACCGCGAAGCGGTGCGCCACGCGCGCATCGAGACCGATGCCCGCGACGTTGAAGAACAGCCGGCCGTCGATGTCGCCCGCATCGATGACGCGCTCGGTGCCGGCGAACGCGACGTCGAGCGCCGCGGGCGCGTCGAACGGGATGCCGAGATCGCGCGCCAGCCCGTTGCCCGAGCCGCTCGGCACGAGCGCGAGCGCGGCGCCCGTGAACGCGAGCGCGGTGCCGATCTCGTTCATCGTCCCGTCGCCGCCCCACGCCGCGATGGTGGTGATCCCGCGACCGACCGCCGCCTGCGCGAGCTCGCGCGCGTGTCCCGGACGCTCGGTGATGAACACGTTCGACGGGTCGCAGCCGCGCGAGGCGAGGAAGGCCGCCGCCTGCGCCGCGCGGCCGCGCGCGACGTCGATGCGCCCTCCGGTCCCTGAAATGGGGTTGATGACGACCGCTAGCGATCGAGGCGTCGCAGCACCTTCGGCGGCAGAAACCACACGAGCTCGCCCGGGCGGCGCGACGTCAGCCCCTGCAGGGCGATGCAGCAGATGCCGCCCTTCTTGAACGGCAGCGCGCGCGCCGAGCCCACCAGGTGCGCCGCGAGCTCGCCGAGCCCCGGTTCGTGCCCGACGAGCGCAATGCGGTGGCGCTTGGCCGCCCGACTCAGCTCGCTCATCACCTGCCTCGGCGAGTGGCCCGGCGCCAGCGCATCCAGCGTCTTCACGGATGTCTTGTTGCCGAGGCCGTGCGCCAGAATCGCGGCCGTCTGCTTGGCGCGGACGAGCGGGCTGGTGAAGATCTCGTCGATCTCGATGTCGAGCCACGCCAGCCCCTTGACGGCTTCCTTGAACCGCGTGATGCCGGTGTCGGTGAGCGGACGCTTCGTGTCGTCGGGCCACTCGTCGCCGCGTTCGGCGGCAATGGCGTGGCGGACGATGTAGAGGTCGCAGGGTTCCATCGGTCAGGCCGCGGACGACCGCGCCCGATCGCGCGGCTTGCCGGCGGTCATCAACCGGTGCGACAGCGACAGGAGGGCCGGCCGCGCGGCCATGTAATGGCCGTGCAGCTGGCGGCATTCGGTCTCGAGGCGGCGGACGAGCCGATCGAGGTCGCCCGACACCTGCAGCGTCGAGGCGCCCGGCGAGCTCTGGATGCCGCGCGTGCGCGCGATGAGCACCTCGAGGTCGTGCATCCGGCCGAGCAGGTCCTGCGCCTGCTTCAGCATGCGGACGCGCGCCGCATTGCGCGCGCTGGTTGCGCGCGGCATCAGCTCCAGCGTGTAGCGCAGCTTCTTCACCGCGATGCGGACCGCGTGCAGCCGGTCGGGCAGGTAGAGGCCGGCGGCATCCTCGATCGCCGCCTCGAGACGGCGGGCGCGGCGGGCCGCTCGCGCGCGCCCGAATGCGGCGCCCTGGGCGTCGCCCGGACGCTTGCCCTCGCGCTGCTTGCGCGCCACCGACACCGCGCGCTTGCGCAGCTTGTCGATGTCGAACTGGTCGATGCGATCCCGGACGTCGGCCTGCAGGTGCTGGCGCTCGTCGATGATGGACGCCCGGAGACGGTCGACCGCCGCGGGTGGCACTTCCCCGCGCTTCTCCAGCTCGTCCAGGATGATCAACTCGACGTCGAGCTCGCGCAGCGGTCCGAGCGCCCGCGTCAGGCGCCGCACCGAACGGGCGAGCTTCTCGGCCTTCGTCCCGGAGCCGATGATGGGGAGCGCCGCGCGCAGCCGCCGGGTGGCGACCCGCGCCTGGTGCAAGGAGGCAGGATTACCGGCCTTGGCCGCCGGGAGTGCACGGCCAAGCGCCATCACACGCTGACGGATGAGGTTTTCCGCGGCCGGAGTGCGCATAATCAGGGGATAGGGGATAGGGGGAAGGGGGAAGCTAGGGACTAGTCCCTGTCTTCTCCCTTCCCCTTCACCCTTCCAACTATACATGCGCATCGCGGCGATCGACATCGGCACCAACTCGGTCCACATGATCGTGGTGCGCGTCCGTCCGGACCTGTCGTTCGAGGTGATCGATCGCGAGAAGGCCATGGTCCGGCTTGGTGCCGGCGGGCTCGACGGGCGCGCGCTCACGTCCGAGGCAATGTCCGCCGCGCTGCAGGCGCTGTCGAGGTTCAAGCGTCTTGCCGAATCGCATCGCGTGGATGAGATTCTCGCCGCCGCCACGAGCGCCACGCGCGAGGCGCGCAACGGCGGCGAGTTCCTGGCGCGCGTCGAACGCGAGACCGGCATCCGGCCGCGCGTCATCTCCGGGGTCGAAGAGGCGCGGCTCATCCACCAAGCCGCGGTGTACGGCGTGGACGTCGCCGGCGGCCGCGCGGTGGTGATCGACATCGGCGGCGGCAGCGTCGAGATCACGCTCGGCACGGCGACAACGGTGCAGCTGGCGCGCAGTTTCAAGATCGGGGCGATCCGGCTGACGGAACGGCTCGTGCGCAGCGACCCGCTCACGCCACGCGACGAGCGGAAGATCGTCAAGCACGTGCTCGCCGAAGTCGACCGCCACTGCGAGCAGATCGTGACCGCCGGCTTCGACCGCGTCATCGGCACGTCCGGGACGATTCTCAGCATCGGCGCCGTCGCGGCCACGGCGGCGCGCGGCGGCCCGCCGTCGGAGCTGCGCAACCTGCATATCTCCGCCAAGCAGATCCGCCGGCTGCGCAAGGACGTGACGGGGCGCGATCTCGAGCGGCGGCTGGCGATTCCGGGACTCGACCCGCGCCGCGCCGACCTCCTCGTCGCGGGCGTGGTGCTGCTCGACACCATCCTCCGCCGCCTCGGCGCGGAGGAGCTGACGCTGTGCGACCTCGCGCTGCGGGAGGGACTCATCCTCGATTACACGCGCCGCAACCGGCGCCAGATCGCGCAGATCGACAGCATTCCCGACGTCAGGCGCCGCAGCACGCTGGAGCTCGCCGAGCGCTGCAGCTATTACGCGGAGCACGCCAACCAGGTCGTCCGCCTCTCGCTCGCGCTGTTCGATCAGACGCGCGCGCTACACGGGCTCACCGACCGGGAGCGCGAGTGGCTGGAATACGCGTCGCTGATGCACGACATCGGCGGCCACATCAGCTACTCCGGCCACCACAAACATTCGTACTACCTGGTCAAGAACGGCGACCTGCGCGGGTTCCATCCCGACGAAATCGAGGTGATGGCGCTCGTGGCGCGTTACCACCGCCGCGGCACGCCGCGCCGGTCGCACGACGCGTACGCGCAGCTGCCGGCCTCGCTGCGGCGGACGGTGAAGACGCTGGCGTCGATCCTTCGCGTCGCCGAGAGTCTCGACCGCAGCCACGCGCAGCCGATTTCCGGCCTCGAAGTGCACGACCGCGGCGACGACATCGTCATCAGCCTGCACGCGGCGGGCGATGCCGAGCTCGAGGTCTGGGCGACCGGGCGGCACCTGGAGCCGTTCGAGGAGCTGGTGGGCAAGCCGGTCCGGCTGGAGATGGCGGAGGCGATTAACACGGAATTTACAAGTCGGAAACGGGTGCGAAATTCGCGTCCGATACGGTCGTCTCATGGCACAGTTTCCGATTCGTTACATCGCGTTGGTGCTGGCGGCGACCGTGCTGAGCGCGTGCGGCGGCGCGACCCAGCCCGTTACCGCTAACAACGGCGGCGCGGCCGGCAACGGGCAGGCGCTGCAGATCAACGGCGCCGGCGCCACCTTCCCGAACCCGATTTACTCGAAGTGGTTCGCCGAGTACAACAAGCTCCACCCCGAGATCCGCATCAACTACCAGTCGATCGGGTCGGGCGGCGGCATCCAGCAGCTGACGAACCGGACGGTGTTCTTCGGCGCGACCGACGGCCCGATGAACGACGAGCAGTTGAAGGCGGCGCCGGGGCCGATCCTGCACTTCCCCACCGTGCTTGGCGCGGTCGTGCCCGTCTACAACATCCCAGGGGTCACCGACGAGCTGAAGTTCACCGGGCCGGTCCTGGCGGACATCTATCTCGGCAAGATCAAGAAGTGGAACGACCCGGTGCTCGCGAAGCTGAATCCGGGCGCCAAACTGCCCGCGACCGACGTGACCGTCGTGCACCGCTCGGACGGGTCCGGCACGACCTACATCTTCGTGGACTTCCTGTCGAAGGTGTCTCCCGACTTCAAGTCGCAGGTGGGCGTCAACACGTCGGTGAAGTGGCCGGCGGGCGTCGGCGGCAAGGGGAACGAGGGCGTCGCCGGTCTGGTGACGCAGACGCCCGGCTCGATCGGCTACGTCGAGCTGATTTACGCGCTGCAGAACAAGATCGCCTTCGGCTCGGTGCAGAACACCGCGGGCGAATTCGTGAAGGCGTCCGATGACGCGGTCACCAAGGCCGCCGACGCCGCCGCGGCGACGATCCCACCCGATTTCCGCGTCTCGATCACCAACGCCCCCGGCGCCGGCGCGTACCCGATCTCGTCGTTCACGTGGATCCTGCTCTACGAAAATCCGACCGACAAGGCCTCGGGCAAGGCGATCGTGGACTTCATGCAATGGGCGCTGACCGACGGCCAGAAGTACTGCGCCGATCTCGGCTACGCCCCGCTGCCCGCCAACGTCGTCATGCTCGAGCAGGCGGCGCTCGGCAAGATCAAGGTGTCGTAGGCGGCGCCCGTGCGCTCCCCCGATCTCGGGTTCCGCCTCGGCATCGGCGTCTTCGCCGCCGCACTGGTCGCCATCGTCGCCGGCATCGGCGCCACGCTGGCCAACGACTCGTGGCTGTCGCTGCAGCGGTTCGGGCTGAACTTCTGGCGCACGAGCAACTGGGACCCGGTCGCGGGCGAGTTCGGGGCGCTGCCGTTCATCTGGGGCACGCTCTATTCGTCGGTACTGGCGCTGCTGATCGCGACGCCGGTGGCGCTCGGCATTGCCGTCTTCATCTCCGAGCTGTGCCCGCACTGGCTGCGCGCGCCGCTCATCTTCCTGACGGAGCTGCTGGCGGCGATCCCGTCGATCGTCTACGGGCTGTGGGGCATCTTCGTGCTGGTGCCGGTGGTACGCGCCGTCGAGCTGACGATGCCCGAGTCGCTGCGCACGTTGCCGCTGTTTTCCGGTCCGCCGTTCGGCGTCGGCATGCTGGCGGCGGCGCTGATTCTCGCCATCATGGTCGTCCCGTTCACCTCGGCGGTCGCGCGCGAGGTGCTCAAGACGGTGCCGATGACGCAGCGCGAGGCGGCCTACGCCCTTGGCGCGACGCGCTTCGAGGCCATTCGCGCGGCGATGTTCTCCGCCCGCACCGGCATCATCGGCGCCGTGATGCTCGGCTTCGGCCGCGCGCTCGGCGAGACGATGGCGGTCACCATGGTGATCGGGAACAACCCGCAGGTGGCGCTGTCGCTCTTCGCGCCGCAGTACACGATGGCGGCCGTGATTGCCAACGAGTTCACGGAGGCGGCCAACGCGCTCTACATGTCGGCGCTGATCGAAATCGGCCTGGTGCTGTTCGTCATCACGCTGCTCGTCAACCTGATGTCGCGCGGCCTGATCTGGTCGATGGCGCGGCAGGTGCCGGCGAGGGCCGCGGCATGAAGGCACGACGCACGCCCCCGGCGCGCAAGGTCCTCTCGGCGCTCTTCGTCGCCGCCTGCGGCCTGGCGGTGATTGCCGCGCTCATCCCGCTCGCGTTCGTGCTCTTCTTCGTCATCAGCCAGGGCGTCCAGTCGCTGAACCTCGATTTCTTCCTCAACAACCCGCGGCCGGTCGGCGAGGTCGGCGGCGGCATGGCCAACGCCATCGTCGGCACGCTCATCCTGACCGGGCTTGCCGCGGCGCTCGCCGTGCCGATCGGCATCCTCAGCGGCGTCTACCTGTCGGAATACCGCGGCAGCCGGTTCGCGTCGACGGTCCGCTTCGCGGCCGACACGCTCAACGGCGTGCCGTCGATCGTCATCGGCGTCTTCGCCTACGCGGTGGTCGTGCTCCCGCTCGGGCATTTCAGCACGCTGGCGGGCGGGTTCGCGCTCGGCATCATGATGATCCCGATCATCGCGCGCACCACCGAGGAGCTGCTGCTGCTGGTGCCGAACGCGCTGCGCGAGGGGGCGCTGGCGCTCGGCGCGACGCGCGCGCGGGCGGTGTTCAGCGTCATCGTGCCCGCCGCGCTGCCCGGCATCATCACCGGCGTCGTGCTGGCGCTCGCGCGCATTGCGGGCGAAACGGCCCCCCTGTTGTTCACCTCGTTCAACAACGGATTCTTCTCGACGTCGCTGACGCAACCGATCTCGTCGATCACGGTCCAGGTGTTCACCTACGCCATCTCGCCCTACGAAGACTGGCACCGACAGGCATGGGCGGGCGCGCTCGTGCTCGTCACCATCGTACTGCTCTGTTCCATGGCCGCGCGGATTGCCGCCGCCCGCGTGGCCCGGATCCGTGGACAATAGTGGAGACGATGAACCCTCCCGCGCGGCTGCCGCGTCCCGTCGTGCGGGCCGCCACGAGCGCGTCGCCCGCGCCCGCGGCCGATGCGCCGCTGAAGATCGACGTGGAGCATCTCTCCTTCTTCTACGGCGAGAAGCGCGCGCTCGAGGACATCTCGATCAAGATCCAGGCGAACATGGTGACCGCGTTCATCGGACCGTCGGGCTGCGGCAAGAGCACGTTCCTGCGCACGCTGAACCGGATGAACGACATCATCCCCGGCGCGCGCGTGGAAGGGCGCGTCTGCGTCGACGGCCACGACATCTACGGCCCCGGCGTGGATGTGGTCGCGATGCGCCGCAAGGTCGGGATGGTGTTCCAGAAGTCGAACCCGTTTCCGAAATCGATCTTCGAGAACGCCGCCTACGGCATCCGCATCAACCGGATGGCGTCGGGCAAGTCGGAGCTCGCCGGGCGCGTCGAGGAGAGCCTGAAGCAGGCGGCGCTCTGGGACGAGGTGAAGGACCGGCTCCATGAATCCGCGCTGGCGCTGTCGGGCGGACAGCAGCAGCGCCTCTGCATCGCGCGCGCGCTGGCAGTGAAGCCCGACATCCTGCTGATGGACGAGCCGGCGTCGGCGCTCGACCCGATCGCCACGCAGCGCATCGAGGAGCTGATCTATCAGCTGAAGACGAACTTCACGATTGTCATCGTCACGCACAACATGCAGCAGGCGGCGCGCGTGTCGGACTTCACGGCTTTTTTCTGGCTGGGACGCCTGGTGGAGTACGAACGCACCGATAAGATGTTCACCAATCCGACCGAGAAACTGACCGAGGACTACCTGACCGGGAGATTTGGATAGTGGAGCGCGTAGTACGGCACTTCCAGGAGGAGCTCGAGGCGCTCCAGGGGCGGCTGCTCGAGATGGGCGGCCTCGCCGAGGAGCGCGTCCGCGCCGCGGTGCAGGGGCTGGTCAGCCGCGACATCTCCGCCATCGATTGCGTCCTCTACGGCGACGAGCCGATCAACGAGCTGCACGTCGAGGTGGATAACCGGTGCTTCAAGCTGCTCGCGCTGCACCAGCCGATGGCCACCGACCTGCGCGCGATTGTCGCCGCGGTCAAGATCAACACCGACCTCGAACGCGTCGGCGACCTGGCCGTCAACATCGCCGAGGCCGCGCGCCGCTACGCGACGCATCCGCCCGTCAAGAAGCTGATCGACATCCCGCAGATGGGCGACATCGCCCAGGCCATGCTCCGCGACGCGCTCGACTCCTACGTGCGGCGCGACACGGTCCTCGCGCACCAGGTGCTGAACGAAGACGACCGGCTCGACGGCCTCAAGACGCACATCTTCCGCGAGCTGCTTTCGTACATGCTTGACGACCCGGCGACGGTCGAACCGGCGCTCGACCTGATCCTCATTTCCCGGCACCTGGAGCGGATCGGCGACCACGCGACCAACGTCGCCGAGGACGTGATCTTCATGGTGTCGGCGCTCGACGTTCGCCATCACGCGCCCAACCCACCCGTCTAGCCACCAACCACCAACCGACCTGAATTATGATTGGTCGGATGGGCGACGCCCCGTTGTGCGTGGTGTGCCGCACGCGTCCGGTGGACCGGCGGTGGCGTCCTTTCTGCAGCGAACGATGCCGCAACGAAGACCTGGCGCGATGGGCCGATGGGCGCTATCGCGTGCCGGGCGAGCCGGTACCGTCGCCGGACGACCAGGATCAGGATCATCATGGCGACCAATAGCAGCGTCACAACCGACAGGAACGAGGCGGCAACCGCGACTTCTATGGCCGACACGCTCACCGTCAAAGACAACCGCACCGGCAAGCAGTACGAGCTGGCGATCAAGGACGGAGCGATTCGCGCGTCCGACCTGAAGCAGATCAAGACCGGTCCGGACGACTTCGGCCTGGTGACGTACGACCCGGCGTTCATGAACACGGCGTCGTGCCGCAGCACCATCACGTTCATCGACGGCGACAAGGGCATCCTCGAGTACCGCGGATACCCGATCGAGCAGCTGGCCGAGAGCTCGAACTACCTCGAGACGGCGTACCTGATCATCTTCGGTGAGCTGCCGACCAAGTCGCAGCTCGAGACGTGGACCGAGGACATCAAGGCGCACTGGCTGCTGCACGAGAACATCAAGAAGCTGATGGAAGGCTTCCAGTACGACGCGCACCCGATGGGCGTCTTCCTCAGCACGGTCGGCGCGTTCTCGACTTTCTATCCCGACGCGAAGCAGATCTTCGAGGAGGCGTCGCGCCGCAAGCAGGTGCACCGGCTCATCGCGAAGGTCCCGACCATTGCCGCCTACGCCTACCGCCACAGCATCGGACGGCCCTACGTCTACCCGGACGACGAACTGAGCTTCACGGGCAACTTCCTGAACATGCTGTTCAAGCGCACCGAGCTGAAATACAAGGTCAGCCCGGTGCTCGAGCGCGCGCTCGACATCCTCTTCATCCTCCACGCCGATCACGAGCAGAACTGCAGCACGAGCGCCATGCGCGGCATCGGCAGCTCGCACGTCGACCCGTACTCGGCGATGGCCGGCGCCGCCGCGGCGCTCTACGGCCCGCTGCACGGCGGCGCCAACGAGGCGGTGCTGAAGATGCTGCAGGAGATCGGCTCGATCAACAACATCCCGGCGTTCATCAAGAAGGTGAAGGCGGGCGAAGGGCGGCTGATGGGATTCGGCCACCGCGTCTACAAGTCGTACGACCCGCGCGCGAAGATCATCAAGCGCACCGCCGACCAGGTGTTCGACGTCACGGGCAAGAACCCGCTGCTCGACATCGCGCTGGAGCTCGAACGCATCGCGCTCGAGGACGACTACTTCATCAGCCGGAAGCTGTACCCGAACGTCGACTTCTACTCGGGTCTGATCTACCAGGCGATGGGCTTCCCGATGACGATGTTCCCCGTGCTGTTCGCGATTCCGCGCACGTCGGGCTGGATCGCGCAGTGGGAGGAGATGCTGCTCGACGCCGATCAGAAGATCACGCGTCCGCGCCAGCTGTACATCGGCGCCAAGCGGCGGGATTACGTGCCGCTGAACAAGCGCGCATAACTGGGTTCAAGGGGTTCATAGGGTTCAAGGGTTCATAGGGTTCAAGGGTTCATAGAGTTCAAGGGGTTCAAAAGGTTCAGAGGTAAAAAGGGTTCAAGTGCAGAAGGCTCTGCTTGCGGCGGTGACGATGGTGCTTGTTGCCTGCGGCGCCGACGCGCAGAACCGGACGGCTGCCACCGCTCCGCGCACGGGGTTCGACAGCAATCGCGCGTGGACGGATCTCGAGCGCCAGGTGGCGTTCGGCCCGCGGCCCGCAGGGTCGGCCGCCCTCGCGCAGTGCCGCCAGTACATCGAGGCGCAGCTCAAGGCGATCGGCATCACCTATCGCGAGCAGCCGTTCGACGCGATGACGCCCGCCGGCGTCATCACGATGATCAACGTCATCGGCACCATCCCCGGCCGGCGCCCCGACCGCATCGCGCTGGCCACCCACTACGACACCAAGCGTTTCCAGGAGTTCAGGTTCCTCGGCGCGAGCGACGCGGCCTCCTCCACGGCGGCCGTGCTGGAGCTCGCCCGCGTGCTCAAGAACCGCCAGAACGAGTACACGATCGAGCTGCTCTTCCTCGACGGCGAAGAGGCGGTCAACACCGAGTGGCGCGATCCGGACAACACCTACGGCAGCAAGTACTACGTCCGCGCGGCGCAGCAGGACCGCAGCCTCGCCAGCCTGAAGACGCTCGTCCTGCTCGACATGATCGGGGACCGCGACCTCGACATCCGCCCCGACACCAACTCCGCGCGCTGGCTGAACGCGATCGTCTGGGGCTCGGCCGCTCGCCTCGGCTACAGATCGACGTTCATTCCCCAGGACTTCACCGTGGAGGACGATCACCTGCCGTTCGTCGAGGCCGGCGTGCAGTCGATCGACATCATCGACCTCGATTACCCACAATGGCACACGGCGCAGGACGACCTGGAGCACGTCAGCGCGCGCAGCCTGCAGATTGTCGGCGACGTCGTCCTCGACGCGCTCCCGCAGATCGAGCAGCAGCTGTCGGCGGCCGCTCCCCGCTGAATCCGCGCCAAGCCTCTTCGCAAATCGCGTTAGAATCACCGCCCCCGTCCTCCCCCCCGGGCCCGTGATGCCGGAGGACCGCATGGACCAGGCGAACACGCCTCTCGAAGCCAGCGACGTCATTCGCGAGGAGGCCAACCTCCTCCAATCCCAGGGCGCGTCGCCGTCCTTCAGCGCACTGTGCATCTCCGGCGGCGGCATCCGCAGCGCCACGTTCGGTCTCGGCGCCATCCAGGGACTCGCCGAGCGCGGGCTGCTCCAGCAGTTCGATTACCTGTCGACGGTGTCGGGCGGCGGCTACATCGGCAGCTGGCTGACGATGTGGGCCACCCGCGCGGGCGGCGTCGACAAGATCGTGCCCAAGCTGAAGGCCGACGGCTGCATGTCGGAGCACGACCCGATCGGCCACCTTCGCGAGTACAACAGCTACCTCTCGCCCACCGTTGGCGCGGTCTCGTCGGATCTCTGGACGCTCGTCGCCACGGTGCTGCGCAACGTCCTCCTGAACTGGCTGGTGCTGGTGCCGCTCCTGCTCGCGGTGCTCACCATCCCGAGGGCCTACCTCGCCATCCTGACGCTCCCCGAGCGGCTGTTCGGCGCCGCGGTATTCGCGGGCCCGGCGCCCGACTACTCCGCGCCCGCGCTCGACGCGATCAGCGGCTCGCCGCTCGTGTGGCTCCTCCTGCCGGTGGCGTCGCTGACGCTGCTCGCCATCACCTTCTTCAACACCATGCGCTACCTTCCCGGCATCGGTGGCCATCCGCACACGCGGTTCGAGTATCTCGTCCGGGTCGAAGGGCCGCTCGTCTCGGCCGTGCTGACCTACCTCCTCTACGACTCGCTCTACTACGTCGGCCGCGCCTATACCGACTCGACGCCCGTCCTCGCCCAGATGCTGTGGACGATGGTGGCGTGCGGCGCGGGATGGATCGCCTTCCTCGCGCACGACAAGCGGCCCCGCCACGAGCGCGTCCAGCTCCTGTTCGGATGGATCACCGTGGCCATCGCGGCCGGCGCGGCCACCGCGGGCGCCGCCACGTGGGTGATCACGAACGTGGTGTTGTGGAACGTCAACGCCGCGGCTGCCGCGTCGTGGGCGACCTACGTCACGTTCGGCCCGCCGCTGATCCTGTCAGGGCTGCTGCTGGGCACCATCCTGACGAGCGGCCTTGCGAGCGGCGTGCTGAAAGACGAAGACCGGGAATGGCTCGCGCGCGGCAACGCGGGCTTGCTGCTCGCCGGCGTCGGGTGGCTGGCGCTCTGCCTGGTCGTCCTCGAGCTGCCGGCGTGGGTGCTGGCGTGGCGGACGTGGGGAGCGGGATTCCTGAGCGTCGGCGGCGGCATCGCCGCCTGGCTGAGCCGAGCGGAGCCGCCGGCCCCGGCCAACGTCAATCCGGGCGCCGGCGTGGCGAGGCAGAACCGCGCGCTCGCGCTGGCGGCGAGCGCCGCTCCGATCGTCTTCGTGACGCTGCTGGCGATCGCGTTGTCGATCGCGACCAACGTCTTGATCATCGCCGTCCAGCAGCTCGCTGGCCGGCCGCTGATGGGTCCGCACGGCGAGGTCGTGTCGTGGCAGCAGCACCAGGCGGTGCTGGAGCGGTCGCCGGTGGCCGCCGTCGCGCTGCTGGCGTTCGCCTTCGTCGCCACCAGCTGGTTCATGTCGCGCTACGTGAACATCAACACCTTCTCGCTGCACGGGATGTATCGCGACCGGCTGATTCGTGCCTACCTCGGCGCCTCCAACCCGAAGCGGCGGCCGAACCCGTTCACCGGCTTCGACCGCGACGACGACGCGCCGCTGGCGCGGCTGCGCGGCACGCGGCCGTTCCACGTCGTGAACGTAACCCTCAACCTCGTGCAGACGACGCGACTGGCGTGGCAGCAGCGCAAGGCGGCGTCGTTCACGATGACCCCGCTCCACTGCGGCAGCGCCGACCTCGGCTACCGCGACGCCGCGCGCTATGGCGGCGGCATCTCGGTCGGCACCGCGGTGGCGATTTCAGGCGCGGCCGCGAGCCCGAACATGGGCTACCACTCCTCGCCGCTCGTCGGCTTCATCATGACGCTGTTCAACGCACGCCTCGGTTCGTGGCTCGGCAACCCGGGCAAGGCGGGTGCGCACGCGTGGAAGGATGCGGGGCCGCGCTCGGCAATCGGGTCGCTCCTGAAGGAGGCGCTCGGCCGGACCTCCGAGAGCAGCAAGTACGTCTATCTCTCCGACGGCGGACACTTCGAGAACCTCGGCCTCTACGAGATGATTCGCCGCCGCTGCCGCTTCATCGTCGTGCTCGATTCAGGGTGCGATGCGCAGTTCACGTTCGAGGATCTCGGAAACGCGCTGCGGAAAGTCCGGATCGATTTCGGCGTGTCGATCGATCTCGACGCGGCGCAGGTGCGCGCGGTGGGCGCGCGCGAGCGGCGATCGGCCGTCGGCACGATCGCCTATTCCGCCGTCGATCCGGGCGCCGCCGACGGCGTGCTGCTCTACATCAAGCCGATGCTGCTCGGAACGGAGCCGCCCGACGTGAGGAGCTACGCCGCGGGGCATGCGGACTTTCCGCACCAGTCGACCTCCGACCAGTGGTTCGACGAGTCGCAGACGGAGAGCTACCGCCGGCTCGGGCTGCAGACCATTCGCGAGGTGTGCGGCGCCTTGGGGCCCGGACCGCTGCCGGAGCTCCTGCTGGCCCTGCAGGCCGACGCCACGCGGGCCGGCGTTCAGCCGCGCGCGAACGCAGGCGTCGCCGCGCCTTCCTCCTTGTAGACCGCCGCGCCGGCCACGGCCGCCGCGAGCGTCGCCACGATTGCGCCAATCGCTCCTTTGACCCACATGGGCGTCGTCAACATGCCCATCTGGGTAAAGCCGAACAGGACGATGGTCGGCGCCAGGAAGACGACGAACCCGGCGATGATGGCCGTCGTGACGCCCGGGCCGAAGCGCGGCCGGATCGCGGCGTACGTGAAGACGATCAGCAGGCCGTAGATGAAGTCGACGGCCACCCATGTGCCCGCCACGAGGCCACTGGTGAGCGTTGCCGGATCGATGTTGTGCGACGCGGCCCAGGCCTGCATGTCGGCGCCCAGGACGTAGGTATTGGTGACGAAGTCGATCGCGTTGGCGACCACGCCGGCCACGAGGCCGCCCGCCACGACTCTCCCGGTGTTGATTGCCATCGCCAGCTCCTCTCCCGCAACGGGACATGATCAAGGACACGAAGATTGGGAACCACGAAGGACGCGAAGGACGCGAAGATTGGAGATACGAAGAATGCTATTTGTCTTTGTAATTGTCAGACTTCGCGATCTTCGTGCGCTTCGTGGTTCTCACTACCGGCTCGAGCTCTGTGCGCGTTCCTGCGCGACCCGCTTCTCGAATGCCGTCTGGGCGTCGTCCAGCATCTTCGTCCACGCCTGTGCGCCGGGGTCGAGCAGCGGGTGCGGCCGCTCGCCTGCCTTCATGCGTTCGATCTTGCCGGCGAACAGCATCTGCGGATGCCCGCTGACGTAGATGTCGGGCTTGAGCATCTTCAGCTTGCGAAAGGTCGCCATCGCGTCCTCGGCGAGCGTGGGGAATTTTGGATTGCCGACGACCTTCACGCCGCCATTCGGCGCGCCGCAGCCGAAGATGGCGACCGAATAATTGCGGCCGCCGTCCGGCACCGTTGTCGTCCACACCGTGCAGCCCGGCGTGTGGCCTGGCGCCCAGAGGGCACGCAGCGTCGTGCCGCCGAGCGCCACGGTGTCGCCGTCCTTCAGCACGCGATCGACCTTCACGGGCATCCAGCCTTCGTCGCCGAGCGGCGAGAGATCCTTGCCGGCTTCGAGCGCGGCCGCATCCTGCTTGATGGCCATGACGCGCGCGCCCGTCAGCTTCTTCATCGCGGCGTGGCCGCCGATGTGGTCGAAGTGCGCGTGGCTCGAGAGCATGATCTTGATGTCGCGCATCTTGAACCCGAGCTTCTCGACGCTGGCGGTGATGACCGGCGTCATCTCGGTCGTGCCGGTGTCGACGAGGATGTGCCCCTGCGGTGTCGTGATCAGGTAGGACGCGATGTTCTTCGCGCCGACGTAATAGATGTTGCCGACGAGACGGAACGCTTCCTCCGGCTGGCTATAGGGGCCGTGGAATTGCGCCCGCTGGTCGGCGCTCAGGCCCGGGGACTGCGCCGCGAGAGCGATGGCGCCGGCAACCAACAGAAGGCCGGTGTAACGCAGGACGCGCATGGAGTTCCTCCCTGTGCGGCGGATTGTAAATCAACGCTCGCCAACATAAACCTGCAAACGGCGCCGCCCGCCGTCACTGCTCGGCAAGCTGCCAGCTGTCGCGAAGGTGCACAGGAATATGGAACCGCGTCCGCCGCCCGCCGGCCTCGATGAAGGTCATCGCCTCGAGGACGTGCAGCGAGAATTGCCGGAACAGCCTGCGCCGCGCGAGGCCACCGGTCGCCCGATCGACCGCATGGCGCACATCGATGCCCGCATGCACCAGGTGCTCGTCGAGGCGCTGTCGGGGAATACCGAACCCATCGGCGATATCCGGCGGCAGCAGATGGCGCATCAGGGCGTCGACGAGCCCCTTGAAATGCGGCGCCATGTGCGCCTTCAGCATCTCCCGTAACGCGTCCGTCAACACGCGGCCTTCGGCCGATGGATCCACCTGGCGCTCGAAGATCCGCTCGCACAGCGCGTTGGCGTCCGCCACCGTGGCCGGAATCAGGTCGTCGGCAATGCCGAGCAGCCGTCCGACGGCGTTCCACGCCTCCAGGTACGACTGCGCCTGATCCGGCGCCAGCCTGATCTGCAGGGTGTTCAGCCCGCGCAGGATGATCACCGTGAGCGTGCCGAGCGTGCCGGCGAGATCCTCCTGGTTGATGGGCACGCCGTATTCGTCGGGCCAGGGATGGCGCGGGTCGTGGAGGAGCCGATAGCGAATCGCGGCGTGCATCAGGCGCACCTTCTGCGCCGTCCGCCGCCCGCGACCCTTCGCGTCCAGGCCGCCGGGCGTCATCACATCGATCAGCATCTGCGACGTCTGCGCGACCCGGCGAAGCGCCCGGTCGGCGAGATAGCCGGTGCGAAACAAAACCTGTGCTGCCCTGCGCGCCGAATACACAACCGGCAGCGAGCAGCAGGCGAGCACCATTGCGATCTCCGGCCCGTACGCAGCAAACAGCTCCTGCCCCGCTCGGATAACGGCGGAATCGGGCATCGCGACGTCGTCAACCGACGCGAAATAATCGCGAATTACCGGAGGAAGATCCGCGTGCGGCACGTCGTCATTCCGCACGAGCAGATCCATCAGCCGTTGAAGCGCGTGTATGTCCTGGCCGGAGAACAGGGTTTGAACCGCGCAGTCGGCCGCCTCGTCCCCATGCAGGCGCATGCTGTCGAGGTAAGCGTCGGTCCACGGTGAGGGCAACAGGACCTCCTGGCGGCGACGTGGGCTTGCCGGCTACGCGTCGAGGCGCGTGGAAGCGTAGGTCTGGGCGACGTGGATTTCGTCGAGGATTTCCTGCTCGGTGAGGACGCGCGGCGACGACTTCGCGCGGCGGAAGACGCGATCGATGACGTCCTCCTCGGGTGTGAACCCGTGCTGCTCCAGCCAGAAGACGACGTTGGACTTGCCCGAGAGCGGACCGACCTCGATCTGCTGGGCGCGGCCGACCATCTGCGCCGGCACGCCTGAATAGACCGAGTCCATCAGCTCCGGGTCGTTCTTCCGGAAGGCCTTCACGACGGCCGCCGCGTGCACGCCCGTCGCGGTGCGGAACGCATCCCGGCCGAACACCGGGTAGTTATCCGGGATCGGCTCGCCCGTCGCTTCGGAGACCGCGCGCACCAGCTCGTCGAGCTTCGTCAGGTCGCGCGTAATCCATCCCATCAGCACCAGGTTGACGAGCAGCATGTCCATCGGCGTGTTGCCGACACGCTCGCCGATGCCGAGGATCGTCCCGTGCACGCGCGAGGCACCCGCTTCGAGCGCGGCGAGGCTGTTGATCGTGCCCATGTCGCGATCGCGGTGGCCATGCCAGTCGATGCCGACTCCGCCGCCGGCCTCTTCGACAATCTGCTTCGCGAAGGCGACGACGGCGCGCGCGCCCGCGGGCGTCGCGTGGCCGACGGTGTCGGCGATGCAGAGACGCGATGCTCCCGCGCGAATCGCGGTGGTGAAGAGACGGCGCAGCGTCTCGGGATCCGAGCGCGTCGTGTCTTCGGTGACGTACATCACCTCGAGGCCGTGGTTCACGCCGAACGCCACCGCTTCTTCCGTGCATCGCTGCAGGTAGTCGACCGTGCAGTCCTCCGCATAACGCCGGATAGGACTCGACCCGATGAAGCAGCAGCATTCGATCGGCAGCCCGACGCGCTGCGAGACCTCGACGATCGGCTGCACGTCGCTGATAACGGTCCGCGCGGCGCAGTTCGCCTTGATCTTGAGCTTCGACTCGACAATCTCGCGCGCCAGGCGCTCGACGTCGCGCACCACGTGCGGACCCGCGCCCGGCAGGCCGATGTCGGCGGTGTCGACGCCGATTTCGTCGAGCAGCCGCAGGATGCGGAGCTTCTGTTCGATCGACGGCGCGCGCACGGAGGGCGACTGCAGGCCGTCGCGGAGCGTCTCGTCGTCCAGCATGACGACGGATGGCGGCTCCACCGGCGTGTCGCGGTTCCAGTCGTAGATGAGCGCCTTGTTCATGGTTTGTGGCGCCTCGCCACGACGCCGGCGACGCTCGCGCCCGCGACAAGGACGGCGCCGCCCCACATGAGTCCCTGCTGGACCGACCGTTCGACGGCCGGCCGCATGATTTCGTCGATGGTCACGGCGCGGCGATGACCGGCGATGGCTGCGCGCTGCAGCGCAACATACCGCCGCGCTCCGGCTGCGGTGACGCGGTCCTGCACCACCGCAAACACGACAAGCGCCACGATGGCGGTGGTGATGAGGACCAGACGCGGGCGAACGACCATCTGCATTTCGATTATACGGTCCCGCTGTGGCGGCGGCGGGTTTGCTAGGGAGAGAGTGGCGGTGTGGCCGCGCGGCAGAAGCCGCGCGACGGCCGACCCGCCGTACGCCCGCCATGGAGGAGTTCAACTCATGAATATCCGTGAAGTCATGACCCCGAACCCGCAGTGTGTCGCGCCGGGTGACAGTATCCAGAACGCGGCGCGTATCATGCGCGACTGCGATACGGGTGCGGTCCCGGTCGTCGACAACGGCCGGCCGGTCGGCATCGTCACCGATCGCGACATCGTCATCCGCGCTGTGGCGGACGGCCAACTCAACCGTCCGGTCCGGGACATCGTCAGCAGCAACATCGTCTGCGTCACGCCCGACATGTCCACGCATGAAGCCGCGGACCTGATGAGCGAGCACCAGGTTCGCCGCCTGCCCGTGGTCGAGAACGAACGGATCGTCGGCATCGTCTCGCTCGGCGACCTGGCGGTGAAGGAAGCGAAGGACAAGCGCGTCGGCGACACGCTCGAACACATCTCCGAAGGCGTGAAGGAGCGCGGCTAGCGGTACAGCTCGAAGTACGCGAGCAGCAGCAGCGCCAGCACGATCAGCACGATGATGACGACGGGGAGGCGCGACCGGCGGGGCCGCTCGAAGAGCGGTCCTTCCGACGGCGGCTTGATGCGCGGCTCCGTCGTCGCATTGCCGCACCTGTAGCAAATCAGCGCCTTGTCGGCGATCTCGGTCCCGCAGTGTTTGCAGATCATGGAGGCTCAGGGCTTACCGCTTAGGGCTTAAGGAAGTTAGAAGTATAAGTACCTTTAGCCTTGAGCCGTAAGCCCTGAGCCTTCGATGATCCCGCTTCGCGACATCATTCCTTCGCGCACGACGCCGGTGGTCACGATCGCGCTGATCGTCATCAACGTGCTCGTCTTCCTCTACGAGCTCGCGCTCGGCCGCGGTGTCAACGCGTTCACGCTGTACTGGGGACTGGTGCCGGCCGCCTTCTCGTGGGTGACGGTCCTGACGTCGATGTTCCTGCACGGCGGGATCATGCACGTCGGCGGCAACATGCTCTACCTGTGGATCTTCGGCGACAACGTCGAGGACCGGATGGGGCACGCCCGCTTCCTCGTGTTCTACCTGCTGTGCGGCGCGGCGGCGGCGCTCGCGCAGACCGTCACGCAGCCCGATTCCCTGATCCCGATGGTCGGCGCCAGCGGCGCCATCGCGGGCGTCATGGGCGCGTACTTCGTCCTCTACCCCAAGTCGCGGATCGTCACGCTCGTCGCGCTGTTCTTCTTCTTCCAGGTGATCGAGGTGCCGGCCATCCTGTTCCTCGGCATCTGGTTCATCATGCAGTTTTTGAGCGGCCTCGGATCAATCCTGACGGTGACGTCCGGTCAGGCCAGCGGAGGGATTGCGTTCTGGGCGCACGTGGCGGGGTTTGTGGCGGGCATCAGCGGCGTCGTGGTGTTTCGACGGCCGGAGCGCCAGCGCGTCGAATGGTGGCATGACGTGTAGTTGGATAGTGGATGGTGGGTAGGTGGATGTAGGGCGGGTCCTTTCGGACCCGCCACACTAGCCACCGCCGACAATTTTCAGCAGCAGATCCTGCGCCGGCTCGAACGACGGCGCGACCTCGAGCGCCGCGAGCGTCTCGCGCTTCGCCTCCGCGCTCTGTCCCCCGAGGAGATAGGCCTGCGCCAGGTCGTAGTGCGCCACCGCGACGTCGGCCGGCTTGGCGCCGAGCGCCGCGCGGAACGCGCGTACCGCCGCCAGCGCGTCCTTCCGCTGTAACGCGGCGCGCCCGACGATCGTCTGGGCATGCGAGTCGAACGGGTCAGTGTCAACCACACGCAGGTAGGCGGCGGCGGTGCGGGCCGCGTCGCCCATCGGCTCGAGCAGCTGCGCGCGCTGGCGGGCCGCATCGACGTCGTTGCCGTCCACCTTCAGGAACGCATCGAGGGCCTGGATGGCGCGCGGCACGTTCTTCTGCTCGATCGCAATCTCCGCGATCGCGATGTGCGGATTCTGCTTGCCCTGCAGGGCCGGCAGCAGCTGCGCGGCCTGCTCGAGCGCGCGAATCGCTCCGGCGGTGTCACCCGCCTTGCGCCGCGCGTCGGCGAGCCGCATGTGGACGACGAAGCTGTCGGGGTTCGCCTGCGCGAGCGCCCCCAGCTGTTCGGCGCCGGCGTTCTGCGGGATGTCGACCTTGCGCAGCGCCTTCCGCAACGGACCGAAATCGCGATCGAACGCGGCGTCGAGGCCGGTCTGCACCTGGTCGATGCCGACGCCGTAGGTCTCCTTGAGCGCGAGCTCCGTGTCGAAGCCGTTGCGGAACGAGCGCACGAAGGCGTGCAGCTTCGCCTCGCCGTACGTCTTGACCAGATAGTCCACGACCTGAGAGGCCTGGTAGTACGACAGCACGATGAGCTCGGGGTCCTGGAAACCCTCGTTCAGGTTCCTCAGCTTCAGCGGCTTGCCCTGCTCGAGCGCCTGGGCGAACGGCACCGCGGTCTCGCGGCCCCAGTCGGGACGGGCCTGTGCCTCCTGCCACACGGAGATCCCCTCCGTCAGCCATCGGGGCACGCGGTTGTCCGACATCTGCAGCGTGATGACGTGCGTCAGCTCGTGCCACAGCGTTTCCTGCCAGCTGAACTCGCCCGGCGGCCGCGCCTTGGGCGAATCGAACACGACCACCTGCCCGAAGCAGACGCCAAGCGCGCCGATCATCCCCGGCAGCCCCATCGTGCGCACGGCGAAGTCGTCGTGCTTCGGGAACATCTCGACGATGATGGGGCCGGTCGGCTTGAAGTCCCACTGCTTCGAGAGCTTCTCGAGCGACTCCTTCGCGAACGGCACCACGTGCTCGCGCATCACGGGCGCTTCCTCGGCGCTCATGCGGACGATCACGTCGCCGTCGCGGACGGTGACGAACTTGTCGAGCGAGTCCATCATCGACAGCAGGTTGAAGGTGACGACGTCGTAGGGGTCGCCCTTGAACGCGCGCTCGAGCGCGACGCGCGCGCCCGGCTCGTCGCCGGTGCGCAGCAGCTGCAGGCCGAGCGCCGCCGATGCACTCGCGTTCTCGGGCTCGATGGCGACCGCGCGCTTGGCGAACTCCGCCGCCTCGATGTAGTGATAGTTGTGCGAGGAGACCTCGGCCGCCAGGCGATAGACCTCGCCGTAGCGCGGGTTGATCTTCAGGATGTCGGCGATCTTCGCGTCGAAGTCCGTCTTGCGGTCCTCGAGGAACGCGATCGACGCGTCGATGGAGCGCGCCTCCAGGCTGTTCGGGTTCACCTCGAGCGCCTTGCGTAGGGATTCTTTCGCTTCGTCGCGCTTGCCTTCGTCGAGTGCCAGCTGCGCGTTCAGGACGTGCGCCGGTACGTAGCTCGGATTCAGGTTGAGGACTTCCGCGATCGCCTGCCGCGCCGCCGGCGGATTCGCATCCGACATCAGCGTCGCCATACCGGTCCGCGCCTGCACGTTGTCGGCGTCGACCATCAGCGCCGCCTGGAAGGACTTCGCGGCGTCGGACCGGTTGTACTTCTCCATGAACAGCTCGCCCCAGCCGATGTTGGCGGCGACGTTCTCGGGCGACAGCGAGTTCGCCTGGCGGAAGTCGGCGTTGCCCTGTTGGAACTGTCCGAGCGCGCGCTCGGCCTCGCCGAGACGGACGAAATCGGCCGCCGTGGCCTGCGGGCTTGTATTGATCAGCCGCTCGAGCGTCCGCGTTCCCTCGGCGCGCTTACCGAGATAGAGCTGCAGGCGCCCGAGCTCGAGCGCCGCGTCGCTGCCGGGTGCGGCCGCCGCCGGCGCGGTCAGCAGGCGTTCGGCCTCGGCGTAGCGGCCGTGATCGACGTCGATGCGCGACCGCAGCGCGACGGCGCGCGGGTCGGTCGAGGTGCCGAGCAGCCTGGCCGCCTCGTCGTAATGACCGAGATTGAGCGCTTTGCGCACCGCGTCGAGGCCCTGGTCGCCCGCGCCGGGGCGCACCTGCGCGCCGACCAGCGCGACAATCGCGATGAACAGGACGCAGGAGATCAGCAGCTTCCTCACGCGCTAAGTATAACGGGATCCCAGGGCCTTCTCTTCCACGGCGATACGCCTTCGCACCAGCAGGGCGAACGCGATCAGCGAGACGACGCCCGTGATGCGCGCCCCGACCATCATCGCGAACCCGCCGATTTCACCGAACACCGCCACATAGTTGGGATGGCGCAGATAGGCGTACGGCCCCGTCGAGACGAGCGGCGCCCCCGGCAACACCAGTACCCGGTAGCTCCATCGCTGGCCGAGCGCCGTGATGGCCCACACTTTCAGGATCTTCGCCGCCGCAAAGAGGGCGAAGCCGGCGATGAGCAGCACATCAGGTGAAGGACCGGCGAGCGCGCCTTCCGCCGCCATCAGCCCGAAGAGGCCCGGATAGACGAGCGCGAGCGCGCGGTAGGGGTCGCCTTGCGGCTCGATCGCGCCGCGCTGCCGCAGGTGGCGTTCGTTGGCGCGCGAACGCTTCAGCTCGGCGAGCATCATCACGATGACCGCGATGAGCGACGCGAGCGCGATGGTGACCTCAGGGCGCATGCTGGGCGAGCTTCACGTCGCCGGCGAGACGGACGAGCATGCGAACGGGCGCCGGCCACCCGCGCGCGAGCGTCGATGCCACCGCGACACCCTGCGGCGAGCCGACGAGCGCGCGCAGGCCGCGATTCATCCGCCACTTCGCGCCGAATTCCTTCGCCCGCGCCGCCTGCAGGCTCGTGCAGGCGGCGACGCCCGTGGTCAACTCCTGCAGTGCGGCCTCCGCGGCCAGCTCGCCGCCCCGCATCGCGAACCGCAACCCGTCGCCGGTCATCGGATCGATGAAGCCCGCCGCATCGCCGGCCAGCAGCAGGCCCGGATAGCCGACTGACTTGCAGTCGACCGCCAGCGGGCCGAGCGCGCTGACATCCGTGACCTGCCGCGCGCGGGCGAACCGTTCGCGCAGGACGGAGTCCTCGCGCACCGCGCGCTCGACGATCTCCTCGGTGTTGACGCGCTGCGCGCGGAACATGTTGCGCAGCTCGCGCACGACACAGACGTTCACGACGTCGCCGGGGAGCGGCGCGATGCCGATGTAGCCGTCGGGGCGGATGTGCATCTCGCCATGCGTCGAGAGGCCGTCCACGTCGACGAAATAGGCGCCGAACGCCCACCGGCGCGGCGACGAGGCGTAATGCGTCAGTCCCATCCCGAAGGCGATCTTCGAATGGCGGCCGTCGGCGGCAATGACGACCCGCGCGTGGATGTCGCGGTCGTCGCCGCTGGCGGCGACGCGGACGCCGATGATGCGCGAGGTATCGGTGGTGATGAGCGGGGCGCGGACGATGACGCCGGGCTCGAATGTCGCCCCCGCCGCGGTCGCCGCTTCGACGAGCCCGATGTCGAGCTCGCGGCGGGTCAGCGCAGCGCCGCGGACGCCGTCTGGATAGTCGGCGGCGACGCGCACGCCGTTGGGGCCGCTGATGTTCATCCCCGTGACGGCCATCGCGCGCTGACGCACGGGCGCGGCGATGCCGAGCCGATCGAGAATCGACAGCGTGCCCGGGTTCAGCGTGTCGCCGCACAGCTTGTCGCGCGGAAAGCGCGCGCGGTCGACGAGCCGCACGGCGACGCCGGCGCGCGCCAGCACGAGCGCCGCGATGCTGCCCGCCGGCCCGGCGCCGACGACGAGCACGTCGGGAGTCATGCCGTAGGCCGGCTGGAACCGTTCTCTACGAACGGTACGTGGGGGCCGAACCCTGCGCAGGGGCCGGCGTCTGCGCTGCGTGCGTAGGGGCCGGCGTCGGCGAACCGTACGTGGGGGCCGGCGTCGGAGAACCGTACGTAGGGGCCGGCTTTAGCCGGCCCGCCCAAGGACCAACGCACTGTTTTTTGACCCAAATCCGAGGCAGTTGCAGAGCGCGGCGTCGATCTCGGCGCGTCGCGGCGTGTTCGGAATGAAGTCCATGTCGCAATCGGGATCCTGGTCGTCCAGGTTGATGGTCGGCGGCAGGATGCCGTGGCGCATCGCCAGCGCGGTGGCGGCGACGCCGGCCGCGCCGCTCGCGCCCTGTGGATGGCCGATCATCGACTTGGTGGACGAGCCGGGCACCCGGTCGGCGTGCGCGCCGAAGACACGGCGCACGCACTTCGACTCGATCGCGTCGTTCAGCTGCGTCGAGGTGCCGTGATAGTTGACGTAGCCGATTTCTTCCGGCCGGCGCTGCGCGCGGCCGAGCGCCATCTCGATGCAGCGGATGATTTCGACCCCGTCCGGATCCATCTGCACGCGGTGGTAGGCGTCGCAGGTCGATCCGTAGCCCTCGATGCGCGCGTACGGGCGGACGCCGCGCGCCAGCGCGTGGTCCTCCCGCTCGACGACGAACATCCAGGCGCCTTCGCCGAGGACGAACCCGTCGCGCCCGCGGTCGAACGGCCGCGACGCCGTGGCGGGCCGCTCGTTGTAATGCGTGGAGACGGCGCGCATCCGCGAGAAGCCGAAGATCATCCCGGGCAGCACGCAGCCGTCGGTCCCGCCCGTCAGCAGCGCTTCGTACTCGCCCGCGCGAATCAGCGACGCCGCGTAGCCGATGGCGTCGGTGGAGCTAGTGCACCCGCACGACAGCACGTGGCTGATGCCATGCAGGCCGAGCGAGATCGAAATCTCGCTCGAGACCATGCCGCAGATGCCGACGGCAATCGCGTACGGCGTCACGTGCTTGCCGCCGGCGGTGAAGAAGTCTTCGTACTGCTTCTCGCCGACGTCGATGCCGCCGCCGCCGCTGCCGATGAGGACGCCGGCGTCCGGCTCGCCAGCCCGAAGTCCCGCGTCGCGCCACGCTTCGCGCGCTGCGATCACGCCGTAGAGCGCGGCTCGCGAATAGCGCTTCGGGTCCGCGCGCCCCTCCGACCCGTTGTCGCCCTCGAGCGGCGCGGCGGCCTCGACCGAGACCGGCGGCACCGACGCGGCGACGCGACAGGGATAGGCGGAGGCATCGAACTGCGTGATGGCGCGCGTCCCGCTCACGCCGCAGCTGACGTTGCGCCAGAAGCAGTCGCGCCCCGCGCCGAACGGCGACACGACGCCGAGCCCGCTGATGACGACGCGCGGCAGGCCATTCGACTGCATGTGGTCACTATAATACCGGCCGTGCACTCGACCGGCGCGGTGCCGACGCCGCTGGCCCGACCGATCGCCCTCGGCGGCCTCGTCTTCTTCATCGACGCACTGCTCTACTTCGCGTACTGCTACACCGTCGTCTTCGGAGACGTGGTACCCGGACCGATTCGCGCGCGCGCGATCGCGATCGACGTCGGGCTGTTCAGCATCTTCGCGCTGCATCACAGCGTGTTCGCGCGCGACACGTTTCGTAACCGTATTACAAGGATGGTGGGCGTCCTCGAACGATCCGTGTACGTGTGGATCGCCAGCGCGCTGTTCATCGCGATTTGCGCGTGGTGGCAGCCCGTTGCGGGCGTGATCTGGCGAATTGATCCGCCGCTCGCTCGATGGTCCGTGCAGGCGGCTCAGCTGGTGGGCGTGTGGATCGTCTTACGAAGCGCGTTCGCCATCGATCTGCTGGAGCTCTCGGGGGTGCAGCAGGTTCGGCGCGTCCAAAAGGACGCGCCACCGGAGTTCAAAACCTCCGGCCCGTACGGATGGGTGCGCCACCCCATCTATTCCGGCTGGTTCCTGATGGTGTTCGCCGTCCCGCTGATGACGACCACCCGGTTCGTCTTCGCCGCGACGAGCAGCCTCTACCTTCTCGTCGCCATTCCATTCGAGGAGCGATCGCTGCGCCGCTCGTCGAGCGGCGCCTACGACCGCTACATGCAGCAGGTGCGGTGGAAGCTCGTGCCGCGCGTCTTCTAGTTGAAAGTGCAGCTGTGAAACCGTCGCTGGCCGCGTGGTCGATCGCTGCGCTGTTCGCCGTCGCGGTCTCCGCGAGCGGCTGGCTGGTTGGTAGTTGGTGGTTCGTGCCGCGCACGGCGGCCGAGGCCGCGCGCAATCGCGACGTGGCGGATTAAAGGTCCGCCTCTACGACCGCCCGCTGCCCGCTATTCGTCGTAATCCTCCTGAGGCAGCCCCTCGAGCTCTTCCAGGAAGATCAACGCGCGGTGCGACGGGATCTCGAACCGCTTGCCGCACGTCTTACAGGTGACGTCATCGTCCACCCGGACCAGATGATCCTTGACCTTTTCGAACATCGCCCGGTCGCGCGCATCAGCTCCGCCGGGAACCTGGGCCTTCCGGGTGCGGCGCATCCAGCGGATGCTGTAGTCATTGGTGCGCCGGCAGCGCGGGCACTGGAAGCTGGCCGTCCTCTGCTCGGGCTTTTCGGTAAAGAACTGGCGTTCGTCCATCGGTTTCTTACTCGGTATACTAACCGAGCGCGAGCCGGCTCCGACTCGGCCGCCGTTGCTCCAATGGCCGAATCGACGCCGCCGACCCTACCTTCCGAGCTTCCCGTCCTGCCGCTCCGGCGCACCGTCGCGTTTCCGCTGACGCTGCAGCCGCTTGCGGTCAATCGTCCGGTGTCGATCGAGAGCGTGAACCGCGCCCTCGGGTCCGACCGCCTCGTCCTGCTCCTGCTGCAGCACTCCGAGGCCGACGACCCGACGCCCGACGACGTGCACCGCGTCGGCACGGTGGGCATCGTGCGCCAGATGGCGAAGGCGGGCGGCGGCATCAACATCATCATCGAGGGGATCGCGCGCGTCCGCGCGGACAGCGTCACGCGGACGGGGACGTCGATGCGCGCGCGCATCACGCCGATGCCCGAGACGGTCGAGCGGACGCTCGAGGTCGAGGCGCACATCCGGCGCGTCCAGGAGCTGATCGAGAAGGCGCTCTCGCTCGCGACCGGCCTGTCCGAGGAGCTGCGCAGCGTGGTGATGAACATCGACGACCCGCTGCGCCTCGTCTACGTGCTCGCGACGCTCATCGACATCAAGCCCGAGGAAAAGCAGGCGCTGCTCGAAGAGCAGGACCTGCTCAAGAAGCTGCAGTCGATCGAAGGCGCGCTGTCGCGCGAGATCTCGCTGCTCGAGATGAAGAGCAAGATCGAGTCGCAGGCGCAGCAGGAGATGACGGACGCGCAGAAGCAGTACTACCTGCGCCAGCAGATGAAGGCCATTCAGCAGGAGCTGGGTGAAGGCGAGGGCAACGAGCTCGCCGAGCTGCGGAAGCGCGTCGCGGACGCGAACCTGCCCGAGCAGGTGAACGTCGTCGCCATGCGCGAAGTCGACCGGCTGGCGCGGATGGGCGGCGGATCGCCCGAATACCAGATGCTGCGCACTTACGTCGACTGGCTGCTCGACGTGCCGTGGTCGGTGACGACCGCCGACCGCCTCGACCCGGTCGAAGCGCGCCGCGTCCTCGACGAGGATCACTACGACCTCGAGAAGGTGAAAGAGCGGATCGTCGAGTACCTCGCGGTGCGCAAGCTCAAGGGCGACATGAAGGGGCCGATCCTCTGCTTCGTCGGACCGCCGGGAGTGGGCAAGACGTCGCTCGGCCAGTCGATCGCGCGCGCGATGGAGCGGAAGTTCGTGCGCATCTCGCTCGGCGGCGTCCGCGACGAGGCGGAGATTCGCGGCCACCGGCGCACGTACATCGGCTCCATCCCCGGCCGCATCGTCCAGGCGCTGAAGCAGGCCGGATCGATGAACCCGGTGTTCATGCTCGACGAGATCGACAAGGTCTCGGCCGGCGGGTTCCAGGGCGACCCGTCGGCGGCGCTGCTCGAGGTGCTCGACCCGGCGCAGAACCATTCGTTCCGCGACCATTACCTCGAGATTCCCGTGGACCTGTCGAAGGTCCTGTTCATCGCGACGTCGAACCAGCTCGGGACCATCCATCCGGCGCTGCTCGACCGGATGGAGATCATCTCGCTCGCCGGCTACACCGAAGAGGAGAAGATGAACATCGCGCGGCGGTATCTACTGCCGCGCCAGGAACAGGAGCACGGGCTGCCGCCGGAATCGCTCGAGGTCACCGACGCGGCCCTGCGCGTGGTAATCGCCGAATACACGCGCGAGGCGGGGGTCCGCAGCCTCGAGCGCCAGCTGGGCGCGCTCGCGCGCAAGGTCGCCGCGAGAATCGCCACTCGCCCGTCCGATGCGGGCCCGCCGGACAAGACCGTCATCGATGGCGATCAGGTCGACGACTATCTCGGGCCCGCGCGCTTCAGGAAGGAAGTCGCCTTCCGCACGTCGAGGCCGGGTGTCGCGACGGGCGTCGCCTGGACCGAGACGGGCGGCGACGTGCTGTTCATCGAAGCGACCTTGCTTCCGGGAGGAAACCAGAACATCATTCTGACGGGCCAGCTCGGCAACGTGATGCAGGAGTCGGCCCGCGCGGCGCTCAGTCACATCCGATCGCGCGCCGAGGAGCTCGGGATCTCGGGCGATTTCCTGGCGAAGCACGACCTCCACGTCCACGTTCCGGCGGGCGCCATCCCGAAAGACGGTCCATCGGCCGGGGTGACGATGGCGACGGCGATCCTGTCGGCGGCGAGGAACGAGCCGGTGCGGCAGGACGTCGCGATGACGGGCGAGATCACGCTGAGCGGCCTCGTGCTGCCGGTCGGGGGCATCCGGGAGAAAGCGCTCGCCGCGCGGCGATTCGGCATCAAGACGTTCGTCCTCCCGGCGCTCAACGAGCCAGACCTCGCGGAGCTGCCGGAGGAAGTCCGGCGCGACATGACCTTCGTGCCGGCGGAAACGCTCGAACAGGTACTCAAGGTCGCATTCGAGGGATCCTTAGTGCACAAGGCGGCGGGCCAATAGCTTGGCGACATCTTCGGCACTCGTCTTTTACATATCCGGCCATGGCTTCGGCCATGCCGCGCGCTGCATCGAAGTCATCAACGCGGTTCTCGCCAGGCGTCCCGAGACGCGCATCGGCGTGCGCACGGCGGCCCCGCGGTGGCTCTTCGACCTCACGGTCAAGGGCAAGATCACGTTCAGCACGCTCGAGACCGACACGGGGGTCGTGCAGATCGACGCGCTGACGCTCGACGAGGCGGACTCCATCCGCCGCGCATCCGCGTTCCACAGCGATCTGGTGACGCGCGCCGCGAGCGAGACGCGCGTGCTGCGCGAGCTCGGCGCCGGCATCATCGTCGGCGACATCCCGCCGCTGGCGTTCGCAGTCGGCGGCGCCTCCGGCATCCCGTCGATCGGCCTCGGCAACTTCACGTGGGACTGGATCTACGCGGACTACCCGCGCGTGCGGCTTGCGCCCTCGCTGCTGCCCGCCATCCGCGGGGCCTACGCGAAGGCGTCGATGGCGCTGCGGCTGCCGATGAGCGGCGGCTTCGAGAGCTTCTCGAACGTCCGGGACGTCCCGTTCATCGCGCGCCACGCCACGCAGACGCGCGAGCAGGTGTGCAAGACGCTCAAGCTGCCGGCCGACAAGCCGATCGTGCTCGCGTCGTTCGGCGGCTACGGCCTTCCCGGGCTGGAGACCGACGCGCTGGCGAAGTTCAAGAAGTACACCGTCGTGACGACCGCGAACCTGCCGCTCGGGCGCGCGCGCAAGGAGATGCCGGCCGCCGAGCGCAAGGGGACGTTCGTCAGCGTCAACGAGGAGGCGATGTACGACGCGGGCGTGCGCTACGAGGACCTGGTCGGCGCCGCCGAAGTGGTCGTCACCAAGCCGGGCTACGGCATCATCTCGGAGGCGATCGCCAACGACACGGCGATCCTCTACACGGCGCGCGGCCACTTCCCGGAGTACGACGTGCTGGTGGCCGAGATGCCGAAGTACGTGCGCAACGCGTTCATCGGCCACGACGACCTGTTCGCGGGCAAGTGGGAATCGCACATCGACAAGCTGCTGGCGCAGGCGAAGATCAAGAAGAAGCCGGAGACCAACGGGGCCGATGTGGCGGCGGAGATCCTGCTGAAGGCGCTCGACAAGCCGCCGAAGAAGCCGCGCGGCAGACCGCGGGCGAAGGTCTGACGGTTCTCCGTCAGTCGACTGTCTGACCCGGTGCCTGCCCCCACGCGAACCCGTCTGCCGGCCGCTTGAGCGTCACCATGCGCACGCGGTGATCCGCGGGATTGCGGCCCGGCGCGCCGCTGATGATGACGTGGTCGCCGACCTTCAGCGTCTCGCGCGTGACGCCCTGCTGACCGAGCTGCCCGACGCCGCCCCATTCCACCGCGTAGCGCACCTTCGTCCCGTCCTTCTCCGTCACGTCCACGTGCACGAAGGAGTGCGGGTTGCGGAAGTCGAGCTGCACGAGCTCGCCCTCGATCGTCACCGAATCCTTCTCGCGATAGGTGGCCGCGAACGAATGATGCGCGTCGGCGCGCGGGGCCACCAGCGACGCGAGCGCGATGAACGAGAACACCAGGTACCGGGTCATGATTCCTCCAGGCGGACCTCGAGCTCCGCCTCTACGGTCGATACGATCCGCCCTACTCGCACGGCGACGGCTTCCACTTCGAGCCGTCGGCTTCCCGCTTGAAGTGCGAGCTGCGGGCGTAGCGCGTGTTCAGGTATTGCGGGTCCTCGACGATGGTCGTGACGAGCAGATAGGCCTGGCCGTCCGGTTCGGCGACCCGGCTGAAGTACTCGGTGACGACGGCGTTGGCGCTGTAGGGGACGCCGTTGCGCTGAAGGTATCCCGGACGCATGCCGGTCGTGACGACCTTCAGTTGGGCGGGCGGCACCGCGCCACCGGCACGAGGACCGCGGCCACCCGCATATTCCCACGTCGCCGTTGATTCGCCCTGGAGACGGTCGCCGACCGCGGCCCCCGTGGCGACAGGCGCCGTCCGCGGGGCGAACATGAACCGCCGCGTCTGTTGTCCGGCGTCCGTCTCGACCTGCAGCGTGTTCTCGTTTTCCCACGTGATATGCAGCCGTGTCGGCACGCGCATGATGTTGCCCGCGCCGTAGGCCTTGCACTTGTCCTCCGCGGTCTCCTTCGCCGGATCCCACGCGTCGGCGGCGCGCCTTCCTTCCGCGTTCAACGGCACGCTCGGGTAGTCTCCCTTCGGCGGCGTCATCATGCGCCAGCGCCAGTCCTCGGTGACGAGCGAGACCCAGTAGCCGGTGAGATCCTCGCCGGCGCCCGCCTGCCCCGACGCCGGCGGTGCAGGGCCCCGGCCTCGCTGCGCCAGGAGCGCGATCGGCGAGAGCGCCACGATGGCGGCGATCGTCCAGAGCCGCAACTTCACTTCGTGCCCCCGCGCGGCACCGTCTTGTAGACCGCCTCGATGAACATGCTCGTCGTCCAGGGGCCGGTTGCCGCGCCGTAGCGGCCGTCGTAGTCGACCGTCGGCCGGGCCGCCTTCACCTGGTCGAGCGTCATCCCCTTCTTCACCATGTCCTGGATGCGGTCGCGCAGGATGGTCGTCATGTCGCGGTAGTACGCGACGTCCGCGATGTCGCAGATGCGCCCGTACGCGGGGATGACGAGCGTCCCGCCCTCGGAACGGAATTCCGGCACGGCCAGGTCGATGATGTGGTTGAGCCCCTCGATGACGCCGTTGATCGTGCCGCCCTTTGCCACGTCGATCACCGGGTAGGTCGTGGTGCGCAACACCTCGCCCGCGGCGATGACGTCGGAGCCGCGGAAGTGCACCATCGTGTCGCCGTCCGTGAACGCGGCCGGCTGGTGCATCAGGACGACGCCCTCGCCGTTGAAGAAGTTGCTCAGCTTCATCGCGTCCGTGTAATAGGTGTCGGTCAGCTGGGCGCGCGTCGGCAACGCCGCCTGCCCCGCGTCCGGATTGACCATCCGGTTCTGCAGGTTCTCGTGGCCGAGAATCGCGGCGCCCTGGCCGACGTCGCTCAACTGCCCGACGACGTTCCCGCCCGTGAACGTCTTGCCCGCGCTCGCGAGCGCGACGTTGCCGCCGATGTGATCCGGCGCGATGCTCGTCGCGACGATGTAGCGAATCGGCTTGGGCGGCGCGTCGAGCCGGC
>Ga0134127_10000489_pt1 | contig 37205 bp, 31 predicted proteins | sample KB31753_FD_96459 | JGI IMG/M metagenome (GOLD analysis project Ga0134127, IMG submission 96459) | Terrestrial soil microbial communities with excess Nitrogen fertilizer from Kellogg Biological Station, Michigan, USA - KB3-175-3 | ecosystem: Environmental > Terrestrial > Soil > Unclassified ...
CGTGTGTCGGACCTGTTCGGCCTCACGTTCTGGTGTCTCGCAGGATGGGCGATTGGACGGCCGCAGGTCGCCGGGCTGCCGGCGATGTTCTGGGCGCTCCTCGCGGGACTCGGCGCGCTGTGCGGCCTGCTGATTGCGTCGGAGCGATTCGCCACCGCCCTCTGCGCGCTGGTGAGCGCCACGTTTTCGCATCGCCGGCTGCGGCGTATCCGTGATCTGGCCGACGGATGGCCGCAGCTGCTGCGCGCGCTGCGCGGCCGACGGCTGTCGATCGTCGCCTTCTCGCTCCTCCTCTGGTTGACGCACCTGTGCCAGTTGTGGATGTTCACCGTCACGCTGGCGCTTTCCATTCCGTTCATGGTTGTCGCCAGCCTGTCGGCCATCGCGCTGATGGCGGGACAGCTGCCGTTCACCGTTGCGGGTCTGGGCACTCGCGATGCGGCGCTGGTCCTGCTCCTGGCGGCGTACACACCGCCCGAGGCGGCGGCGGCGATGGGAATCCTGATCGCGACGCGCGGGTTCCTGCCTCCGCTGTTCGGCGTTCCGGTGATGCGTCCCTATCTCGTCTCTGTCGTCGATGAAGCGCGCCGCTGGCGGCTGAGGACCGCCCGGTGAGCCTGGCGACGCTCCGCGCCGCCACGCGCCGCGTCGATGTCGTGCTCATGCTGATGCTGATCGCCGCCGCGTACCTGCGCTTCCACCTGGCGACCACCCAGGAATACATCCACGACGAGAACAACACCGCAATCCCACTGTCGGAGACCATCTCGTTCACGCCCGCTCACATCCACCTGCCGCTGCGCGGCGAGAATCACGGTGCGTTGCCCGCCTACATCGTCGGGGCGAGCAGTGCGCTGTTCGGCAAGACGCCGCTCGGGTATCGCGCGCTGCACGTCATGCTGGGCCTCGTCACCGTGCTGATGGTCTACGTCCTGGTCCGACAGTGGTACGGACCCGGGGCGGGGCGGTGGGCCGCCGCGCTGTTCGCCTTCAATGAGTACTACCTGGCCATCTCGTCGCGCGCGACGGCGCATGTGCCGTATCTGTTGTTCGTCACTGCCGCGCTCTACGCCTTCAGCCGTTTTCTCCGGCATCATCGGCCAGCCGCGCTCTACGCGGCCGGCGCCTGCGTCGGCTTCGCGTTCTACTGCAAGGAGCACTCGGCGCTCCTGTTGCCGGTGTTCTTCCTCACGCTGCTGCGGCGCGACTATCGGCCGTGGCTGCGCAGTCCTCACGTCTATCTGGCACCGCTCGTGTTCGTGGCGATGATCGTTCCGGATATCTACTGGAACGCGAGCATCGATCGGCAGAAGGCGCGCATCGATTATGCGGGTCGTGAAGAGGGCTATGCCACGTACCAGAGTCATTTGGCTCGCGTGGGCGGCCTTGGCCTGTCGCCATATCCGCTGATGTTCTACGGCCGCACGGCGGTCCGTTCGACCTACCAGGACGTGACCGGCCGTGAATTGCGCGACGAGACGCCGGAATATCGATCGATGAACCCGGCGCTCGGTCTCCTGCTGCTCGTTGGCGTCGTCGTGGCGACCGTGCGTCCGACGGTGCGGCACGACCTGCGCTGGTTGCTGCTCGCGTACTTCTGGTTCGTCTTCGGGTTGTTCACCCTGATTGCGAAGGGGGATCCTCCCGGCCGTCTCGATCCCGTCAGCTGGATCTGGGTTGACGCGACGCTGCTGCCCGCGGTGATCGTCACCGGGGCGCTGCTGGCGAGCACGGCAGGAAAATGGCGCATCGCCGCATGGACATACGCCGTCGGCGTGCTGGGATATGCGGTGTGGCTGAGTACGGGCATGGCGTAATGCGGCGGGCGGTGTTCATCGACCGCGACGGCGTGATCAATGAAGCGATCGTGCGCAATGGCAAGCCGTATCCGCCGGACTCAATCGAGGCGCTGCGCCTGTGCGACGGTGTCGAGGAGGCGGTGCGCGCGCTGCGCGCGGCCGGGTTCCTGACGATTGTCGCGACCAACCAGCCCGACGTCGGCGCCGGCATCCAGGCGCGTGAGACCGTCGAGGCGATGCACCGCGATCTGCAGCGGCGCCTGATGCTCGACGATCTGCGCGTCTGCTATCACACGGACGCCGATGGATGCGCATGCCGCAAGCCGAAGCCAGGCATGCTCGTCGATGCGGCGGCCGATTGGCAGGTCGAGCTGCGCCGGTCGTTCATGGTGGGTGATCGGTGGCGCGACATCGACGCCGGACGCGCGGCTGGTTGCCGCACGATCCTTGTCGGCGGGGGCTACGACGAGCGGCCGGCGGAAGGCTTCGACATGAGACTCGAGTCCCTGCTCGAAGCAAGTCGATGGATTCTCGCTCAGGGCGAGCGGTAGCACGGCCAGCCGGAAACCTCGTCGACCGCGTTGAATCGATAGTTCCGCGAGAAGCCGATCCAGAAACTCTGCCCGGCGGCCATCGGGGAGTCGGCGACGAGCTCGAGTCGGTCAAAGACGTCGCGGGCCGCCCGGCGAATGGTCCTCTGGCTGAGACGCGACCACGGGCCCTCGAAGTTCTCGGAGAGATAAATAGGAATGTGCCGGCTCGTGTGGAGCTGTTCCGCGACCTTCGACTGGGACTGCTCGGACGCAGGCACGCCTTCATGGAAGTCCGTCGTGTAGAACACCCGCCGCTGAGTGACATACGGGATTGACATCCTGTCGCCGCCCACCATGATGCGGTCCGATGGGGCAGTGCATCGGCTGATGTAGGCCTCGATGAAATGCAGCCCGCCGTCGGCCGCTGTCAACTGGCTGCGGGGACGCAGCGTCGCCTCATGTCGGCGCACGTTGAAATAGGACCAGAGTATGCTCGGCTGCTCGACGCCGCGCGGAATCTCCACCTCTCCGGCGAGGGTCGGCACGGCGATGACGAACCAGCTCAGGAGCCAGAGCGTCGAGAGGGTCCTGACGGCCCGACGGCGCCACGCCGGCACACGCGACGGCAGGTTTTTTCCGGTCACGACCATCACCGCGGTCACCACAAGCGGGAGGGAGAGGTAGAGCGGCACGAGCACCTCCCGTCGCACGATGGTCGGATTCGCGGCCATCTGTAGCGCAACGAGGGCCGCGATCGCGGCAGCTGTCTGCCGATCGCGAACGGCGAACGCCGCAGTCGCCGCAACCGCGAGCGGCAGCAGCAGAATCCAGACGTGCTGCAGGAAGTACGGGACGATCGCGGCGCGACGGCGGTCGGGCATCGGAATCGGAACCGCGTGGATGGTAACCTCGAGAGGCTCTTCGTCCGGCGCTGCGTCGGGCGAATCCGGAGAGCGGACCGCAAGGTGTGACAGGCGCAGCTGCGGCCCCTGCGCTTCGAACCGGAACACCGCGCCGGGGACGTCGAGCGATCGAAAGATGGACTCGAGCGCGTCCCGGGGGATCGTGTCGGCAATCTCGATTTCTTTCGCCGTATCACCAGCCACCCGGTTCCAGTTCTCGGTGAGCCATGCGACGTCGAGAGCCGGAGTCAGCCGTTCCACGCGGTACACGAGCGGACTCGTCAGCAATGCAGTGAAATCGGCGGCGATTGGCGATTCAGGTCGGATTACGTACTTCGCGGCATCAGGTTCGCCGAGGGACTCCCGCGTCAGGCCCCATGCGCGTTCGGCCGCTTGCACGTCGGGATGCGTGAGCAGTTCCTCCCATTCAACGATTATCGTCTCGCCGACCATGGTCGCCACCGTCGGGCGACGCAGGCCCTTGATGTCTCTCGTGAAGGGGCTGATCAGGACGTCTCTGTGATCGCGAGCCACATTCACCGTCGCTGGCACCATGATCTTGATACCGCTGACGGCGCAGCCATCGTCGGGCCGACAGACTTCTCGCAAACGATCAAGCCGCGACAGCACATCGGCCGGGTTGCCCGACGCGACGCTCGCCCGCGCCGTTGCGCCCCCCAGCGGCTGCGCGCCGTCGGCGAACCGCGCCGCTCTGTCAGAAAGCTGCGCGATCGCCTCACGCATGGCCTGCAGCGGTGCGGCGGGCACCATGGGCGAGCGATCCGCCGACTTCGCCCTCGCGATGGCCAGATAATCGCCGACGTAGTCGGCAACGCCGTGGAAGGAGCCGGTGACCGTCGCCACCAGCGCCAGGTAGAAGACGACCATCGCGCCGATCGCACTCGCGAGCTGCATCACACGTCGGGCGGCCAGTTGCCAGGGGCGGACGCTGAGCAGCAGCGCGATGGTCAGCGCCGGCAGCACCACTGCGAGCAGGTCGTGCCGATAGAAGAACGCGACCCCGCAGGTCAGGATCGTGAGTGCAAACGGCCAGCGGCTGCGCCCCTCCGCCCCGGCCCCGACCACGACGCTGATCGTGAATGCGGCCAGTCCGAGCGCGATGTGCTTTGGCGTCGTGTGGATGTCGATGCGCGCCGCCGCCAGGAACAAGCCGACGTACACGACGCCAAGCAGCCTGCCGCGCACCCCCAGCCGCCGCGTCGCGGCGGCGAACAGCATCGTCCCGATCGTAAGGACGGTTGCGCCGAGAAGATACTCGCTCAGCGCCGTCGCGCCGAAGACGACCTGGAACAGCAGCGACATCCCCATATCGAGCGGATCGCCGACCAGGACGAAGTCGCGCACGGGCACGTCGCCCAACAGGACCATGGTCGACTTCCACAGCGCCCACTGATCGTCGTCGCTCAGCGTTTCGGTATAGCGCAAAAAGGTGAAGAGCCAGAGTGCGATCGGAAACACCAGTGGCCGGAATCGCCGGGCTCGCGGCCGCCACGTTTGCATTCCGCCCGCCCCCGACCCGGCGTCTGTCGCCACCATCACCGCCGCCTCACGTAGTCGCCCCGCGCGAGATGCTTTTCGAGCCAGACGTACAGGACGATGAACAGATAGCGGCTGCCCATTTCCTTCAGCTTCAGCTTCGACACGCCATCGGTGCGATTGCGCCAGCCGATCGGGATCACGGAGTAGGAAAACCCGCGCACGATCGCCTTCAGCGGCAGTTCGACGGTGAGGTTGAAATGACTCGACAGGATCGGCCGCAGCCCCTCGATCGTCTCGCGCCGGTAGCACTTGAACGCGTTGGTGACATCGTTCAATCGGATCCTGAACAGCAGTTGGATGAACAGGTTCGCGGCCCGATTGATCGTCAGCTTGAACCGCGGATAGTCGACGACGCGACTGCCGGGCAGAAAGCGCGACCCGAACACACAGTCTACGCCGCTGCTGAATTCCCGGTAACAGCGGACGACGTCCTCGGCCGGATCCGAACCGTCGGCCATTATGATTGCGACGACGTCACCGCGGAAGGCGTCGAGCCCGGCGCGGACGGCGTAGCCGAACCCGCCCGGATGCTCGTTCGAGATGCAGCGGATGGCCGGGTATTCAGCAACGACCTCGGCCACCGCCTTGCCCGTCTCATCAGTGCTGTGGTCGTTGACGACGACGACCTCATAAGGAATCGACTCTCTTTCCACCGTGCGGCAGAGCGTGCGCAGCACCGGCCGGATGGAACCCTCCTCGTTGCGGGCGGGCATCACCACCGAGAGCACGAGCGCGCGCGCCGGCGCCGGACTATCCGAAGATCCCTGTGAGCTCATCGCCGTGCGCACGGATCCAGCGGACCAGGTCGACGGCCACGTCTTCAACCGTGCGGCGGGGCACCCAGCGGAAGCGCGCGGTCACGCGGCTGTTGTCCGAGATGTAGACGGGAACATCGCCCGGCCTGGTGGCGGCATGCCCTTCGATCGGGACGGTGACGCCCGTCAGCCTGCCGCACAAGTCGGTGAACTCGGCGAGCGACGTGCTCCCGTCGATACCGCCGCCGGCATTGAACACCTCGCCGTGTAACCGATCGCATTGGGCGAGTTGGGCGGCGACGAGCTCTTCGAGGTCGGCGACGTGCAACACGTCACGCACCTGGTGGCCACATCCACCGTAACCGATATAGGTCAGTGGCCGGCGAAAGACGTGCGCCATCGCCCAGTGCGCGAACACGCCCTGCTCGGCGTGACCCATCTGCCACGCGCCGGACACGACGCCGCACCGATTGATCACCGCCCGTAGACCAAACATGTCCACGTATTCCGCGATGAGCAGTTCCGCAGCGAGCTTCGTGGCTCCATACAGCGTCCGCGCGCCGTCGAGCGGAAATTCCTCGGCGATGCCCCGGGCACTCGCGCCCGGCACCGCCTGTTCGTCCAGCAGGTGAAAGCGGCTGCCCCGCACCTGGAGCCGGAGCGCCGCCAGTTGCGCGGTCGGGTAGACGCGGCTGGTGGAGAGAAACACCAAGGCCGCGTCGCTTCGCCGCGCCAGTTCGAGACAGTTGATGCAACCGGTCAGGTTGCTGTCGAGGACGTAGCGCACGTGGCCGTCGCGTCCGGCGTGCACCGACGGCTCCGCCGAACACTCGATGATGACGTCGGGCCGCACGCCGAAGTCGAGATCGTCGGGCTGGCGCACGTCGCCGTGACGGAACTCCACGCCGCCCTTCCGGAGCCGCCCCAGGGCGAGCTCGGCGCCCCGGCGTTTCAGGTTGTCCAACGCCATGACGCGATCATCAGGCGTGCGGGACTTGAGATTCAGCGCCAGGCTCGATCCGATGAATCCGGCCCCCCCGGTAACAAGGATCGTCTGTGCCATTACGACAGCGCGACGGGCTGCTCCGCGGTCCAGCGATCGACATTCCGATCGTAAATGTCGCGGAGCAGTGCTTCGAGGTCGTAGCGCAGTCGCCACTGCGGGTAGTGGCATCGGAACTTCTCGACGCTGCTGACGTACCAGACGTGATCGCCGATGCGATTGGTCTCGCTGTACGACCACCGCAGGGAGCGGCCAGCGATTCGCTCGCAGAGCGCGATCGCTTCCAGCATCGAGCAATGGCTGGCCCGTCCGCCGCCGAGGTTGTAAACCTGTCCGCCCGCGATCGGCTTGTCCCAGAACTCCAGGAACGCAGCAATCACGTCGGCGGCATGGATGTTGTCGCGGACCTGTTTGCCCTTGTAGCCGAACACCGTGTACGGCCGGCCTGTGGCCACGCATTTCATCAGATACGCGAGGAAGCCGTGCAACTCGGCGCCGGAATGCGCGGGGCCGGTCAGACAGCCGCAGCGGAAGACAACCGTGTTGATGCCGAAGTAACGCCCGTACTCCTGCACCAGGACGTCCGCCGCAACCTTGGCGGCGCCAAACAGCGAATGCAGCGACTGATCGATCGTCATCGATTCGTCGATGCCGTCTGCAAACCGGTGCGCGGGATCGATTTCCCAACGCGTGTCCTGCTCGGCCAGCGGCAGGCGGTTCGGCACGTCGCCATAGACCTTGTTGGTCGACGTGAAGACGAAGGCCGCGTGCGGGCAGTAGCGCCGGGTGAGCTCCAGCATCTTGAGCGTCGCGACGGCATTGACATCGAAATCGAGCAGCGGATCGCGCGCCGCCCAATCGTGCGACGGCTGCGCCGCGGTATGCACGACGAGCGAGACGTCGCTGCCGTGCTCGGCGAACGCGTGTTCGACCGCGGCGAGATCGCGGACATCGACGTCGTAATGGATGTAACCCGGCAGCGCCAGCAGCTCGTTGCGCGTGGCCGACGTCGAGGCTTCGGCACCGAAAAAGACGCGGCGCATGTCGTTGTCGAAACCCAGTACGCGTACACCTCTGCGGAGCAGCGCTCGGACCGTTTCCGAGCCGATGAGGCCCGCGGAACCGGTAACCACGGCTGTCGGCATCCGCGTCATCTTTACCATACCTTGTGCGCAAGCCCCGATTCGATCCTGGGTTCACGTCATTGGAGGCCGGGAATCGTTACTGTAGACTGTTGCGGGCTCGCGGCATTTGAGGTCTTCCGTAAATGCCGATCGCGCGAACCGTTGAGGGTCGGCATCTCATGCGCGACCCGACTAGATTGTCTGCACACCCGATATGTCCTGGCTGCCGTTCGGCCACAGCGCCTCTCCCCGGGCCGGTGCTGTGACTGACAGGGCGAAGCTGTCCTCCGATAGCCGATGACGTTTACGCAGCATTATTTCGAGCGCGTCGCCGCCATCGCCCAGCAGCTCGATTACGAGGCGATCGAGCGTCTCGTCGCCGAGCTCGTCGCGCTGCGCGATCGCGGAGGCCGGTTGTTTCTGCTCGGCGTCGGCGGCAGCGCCGCTAACTGCAGTCACGCGGTGAACGATTTCCGCAAGATCGCCGGCATCGAAGCGTATACGCCCACAGACAATGTTTCCGAGCTCACCGCCCGCGTCAACGACGAGGGATGGGAAACCGTCTTCTCGGAGTGGCTGCGCGGCAGCCGCGCCAACGAGCGTGATGCCATCCTGGTGTTCTCCGTTGGCGGCGGCGATGCGCAGCGGAACGTCAGCCCGAACATCGTGCGCGCGCTCGACGAAGCGCGCGCTCGCGGGCTGCGCATCTTCGGCATCGTCGGGCGCGACGGCGGGTACACGCGGCAGGTCGGCGACGTCGTGGTGATCGTGCCGACCGTGGATGCGGCGCTCGTCACGCCGTTCTCCGAATCGTTTCAGGCCGTCGTGTGGCATTGCCTCGTCTCGCATCCGGCCGTGGCACGGGCGCAGACCAAGTGGGAATCGGTCGCAGCGCGGTGACCGCCGCCGCGCATTCGCAAGAGGCAGGTTGATGCCGAGTCTGTCCGAACTGCGCGTGAAGCTGTTTGCCGATGGCGCCGATCTGCGCGTCATGCAGACGATGGCGGCCAACCCGCTGATCAAGGGGTTCACGACCAACCCGACGCTGATGCGCAAAGCGGGCGTGACCGACTACGAGACGTTCGCGCGGGCCGCGCTGGCCATCGTGCCCGATCGGCCCATCTCGTTCGAAGTCCTTTCCGACGATTTCGAGGAAATGGCGGCGCAGGCGGCCGCCATTGCGTCGTGGGGCGCACACGTGTTCGTAAAGATTCCGGTGACCAACACGAAGGGCGAGTTCGCCGGACCGCTGATCGCCGCGCTCACGGCGGCAGGTGTGCAGGTCAACGTGACCGGGGTGCTCACGCTCGAACAGGTCGAGCGGGTGGCGGTTTGCCTTCTTCCCGGCGTAGCCAGCTTCGTCTCGGTGTTCGCGGGACGCATTGCCGACACGGGGCGCGACCCGATGCCAACCGTGCGCGAGTCGGTACGGCTCGTGTCGGCGCTGCCCGCCGCGGAAATCATCTGGGCGAGCCCGCGCGAGCTGTTGAACGTCTTCCAGGCCGACGAGGTCGGCTGCCACGTCATCACCGCGACCAGCGACGTGCTCGGCAAGCTGCCGCTCGTCGGCAGGGACCTGCAGGAGTGCTCGCTCGACACCGTGCGCATGTTCCGCCAGGACGCGCTGGCGGCGGCCTATGACATTCCGCTGACGCCGGCGCGCGGGGTCCAGATTGGCTGACAGGACAACGGCATTGAAAAAGGTACTCGTCACCGGCGGCGCCGGATACAAGGGCAGCGTGCTCGTTCCCACGCTCCTCGACAAGGGCTACCCCGTCGTCGTCTACGACTGGATGCTGTTTGGCGACGATCATCTGCCGAAATCGGATCCGCGCCTCACGGTGATCAAGGGCGACATCCGCGACATCCCGGCGCTCGAGACGGCGATGCAGGGTGTGGACACGGTCATTCATCTCGCGTGCATCTCCAACGACCCGAGCTTCGAGCTCGACGAGACGTTGAGCAAGTCGATTAACTACGACTGCTTCGAGGACGGCGTGAAGGCGGCGGTCCGCGCCGGTGTGCAGCGCTTCATCTGCGCCTCGACGAGCTCCGTCTACGGCGTCAGCGATGCGCCGGAGGTCACCGAGGAGCATCCGCTCGTTCCGCTGACGCTCTACAACCGGTTCAAGGGGATGACCGAGCCGCTGCTGCTCAAGTATCAGTCGCCCTCGTTTACGACCGTCATCATCCGGCCGGCGACGGTGTGCGGGTACTCGCCGCGCCTGCGCCTCGACCTGACCGTCAACATCCTCACGAATCATGCGGTCAACAAGGGACAGATTACGGTGTTCGGCGGCACGCAGAAGCGGCCGAACATCCACATCGACGACGTGACCGGTCTCTATGCGGATCTGATCGAGCGGCCCGCCGGGCAGATTGCCGGTGAGACGTTCAACGCCGGCTACGAGAACTTCACGGTCGCGGAGCTTGCCGAACAGGTCAAGCGCGTAGTCGAGCAGGAGTTCCCGGAGAAGGCGCCCATCTCGATCGTGACGACGCCGAGCAACGACCTGCGGTCGTATCACGTCTCGTCGAAGAAGATTCTGCAGAAGCTGGGATGGAAGCCGCAGCGCAGCATCGAGGACGCCGTACGCGATCTCTGCCGCGCGTTTCGCCAAGGGAAGATCCCGAACAGCTTCGACGACGACCGGTACTACAACGTGCGGACGTGCAAGCTGCAGGCGGTGCAATGAACGGAGCGCGCACGGCGGTCGTCACCGGCGGCGCCGGGTTCATCGGCAGCCATATGGTCGACCTGCTGCTCGATCGCGGGTACGCCGTCCGCGTCATCGACAACCTCGTCGGTGGCCGTCTCGACAACCTCGCGCACCATCGCGGCGATTCGCGCCTGACCGTGGATACGCGCGACATCCGCCAGGTGCAGCCGGGTGACGCGCTGTTTGCCGGAACGGATTATGTCTTCCACTTCGCCGGCATCGGTGACATCGTGCCGTCGATCGAGCGGCCGATCGAATACCTGTCGGCGAATGTGATGGGGACGGTGCACGCGCTCGAGGCGTCGAGGGCCGCGAGGGTCCGCAAATTCGTGTACGCCGCATCCTCGTCGTGCTACGGCATGGCGACCGAGCTGCCGACGACCGAACAGGCGCCGATTCGTCCCGAGTATCCGTACGCGCTCAGCAAGTATCAGGGCGAGCAGGCGGTGCTGCACTGGGGCCAGGTGTACCGGCTGCCGGTCGTGTCGATCCGGATCTTCAACGCCTACGGCCCGCGGTCGAAGACGACCGGCGCCTACGGCGCGGTGTTCGGCGTGTTCCTCGCGCAGAAGCTGAAGGGCAAGCCGTTCACGGTGGTGGGCGACGGCACGCAGACGCGCGATTTCGTTTTCGCGCCCGACCTTGCGCGAGCGTTCCTGGCCGCGGCCGAGTCGGACTGCGTCCAGGAGATCTATAACGTCGGCGGGGGCAACCCGCAGTCGGTCAATCGGCTCGTCGAGTTGCTCGGCGGCGAGACCGTTCACGTGCCTAAGCGGCCTGGGGAGCCCGACTGCACCTGGGCCGACATCAGCAAGATTCGTCGCGAGCTCGCGTGGGAGCCGCGCGTCAGCTTCGAGGAGGGCGTTGCGGAGATGGTGAAGCGGATCGAGTACTGGCGCGAAGCGCCGGTCTGGGACCGATCCTCGATCGAAGCGGCCACACGCGCATGGTTCGCGACGCTCGGCCAGCAGGCCTGATGCGGTTCACTGCGGCGGGTCGCATCGGATGATCGCGGCGGGACGCGGCAGCAGGGTCACATCCCCCATAGTCGACTGGCGCTCGTACATGAACGGCTCCAGGATGTTCGGGCGTGTCTGCCGGAACAGGATCCGCACGCGGCTCCGATCGTCAGCCGTGCCGGTGAAGATGACGGAACCTTTTTCCCAGGAAATCGGCAAAGTACCGGCGCGGCGAAGCTCGGTGACGCGAAACGTGCGCGTGCCTTCCTCGCTCGAGTGGATGACCGCGTGTCCATCGGAGTACAGCGTCATAGAAAAAGGTGGTGACGCAGTACCGGTGCACGGCGGGTCGGTATAGGTGCGCCACGAGCCAAACAGCGTTTCGTCAGGATAGCGTTCGGCGTAACCCGGGGTCAGTGACGGCAACGCGAGCGCGAACGGCGCGATGCTGGGTGGAACGGCGGCAAGGCCGGCGACGACACCTGCGGTGATGGCGAGGATGGTGAGGGTGGCAAGGGTCCGTCGGGAAAGGCGCGGTGCTCGACGCCGGGGCGAATCCGGGCTCACGGGCATGCTATGACCTTCATCTCCTACGCCTACATCGTCCTGTTTGCCGTCGCGCTGCTGGCGCGCGTCACCATCGGACGCTCCAGCAATGCCAAGCCCTATCTATGGGTTCTCCTTGCGCTCAGCCTGATCTTTTACGGCTGGTTCCGCTGGTGGTATCTCCTTATCCTCTGCGGAACGGCGACGGTCGATTACTACGCGGCGCAGCTGCTCGTGCGGCCGTCCTTGACGGCGCGCCAGCGCAAGCAGGTGCTCGCCGTCTCGATGATTTCGAACCTCGGCGTCCTCGGCTTCTTCAAGTACACGAACTTCGCGCTCGGATCGATCAGGGCTGGTCTTGGCTATTTTGGTATCGCCGCGCCATGGCAAGACGCGATAACGATCACGCTGCCGATCGGGATTTCATTCTATACGTTTCAGTCGATGAGCTACACGATCGACGTGTATCGCGGGTTGCTCACGCCGGCGCGGTGCTTCTGGCGCTTTCTGCTATTCGTCTCCTTTTTTCCCCATCTGGTTGCGGGGCCGATCGTCCGCGCGCTCGACTACCTCTATCAGTTCGACCGGCCGCGTCGGATACGCGCCGTCGTCGTGACCGAAGGCGTGGCGCTCATCGCACGGGGGCTGTTCCTCAAGATGGTCTGTGCGGACAACATCGGAACCTTCCTCGCGGGCATTCCAGCCATCAGCGACGGCGTCTGGGACAAGGGCTATGTGCGCGGCGCCGACTCGGCCACGCTCTGGCTGTGGGTCGCGCTGTTTTCTGCGCAGATCTACTGCGATTTTGCCGGTTACACCGACATCGCGCGCGGAAGTGCCTATTTGCTCGGTTACCGGCTCACCGTCAACTTCCGGTATCCGTACATCGCCTCCAGCTTCAGCGACTTCTGGCGCCGATGGCACATTTCGCTGTCGTCGTGGCTCCGTGACTATTTGTACCGGCCGCTCGGTGGCAACCAGCAGGGACGCGCACGCACCTACCTAAACCTGTTCACCGTCATGTTGCTCGGTGGTCTCTGGCACGGAGCGGCGTGGCCTTTCGTTCTCTGGGGCGGGATCCATGGGACGGCGTTGGCCGTCGAGCGGATGCTGGGTCTGGCCGACCGCGCGCGCACGCCTGCGACGACATGGACCGCAGCGCTCGCCCAGCTGTGCTGGAGCGTCCCGTACTTCGTCGTCGTACAGCTGGTTGTCGCCCTCGCGTGGGTCTACTTCCGCAGCGACACCATCGCCCACGCGAACATGTTCGCAGCCAATCTCTTCACGGCGCCGCAATGGACACTCGACTTCCGCGAGCCGTCACTCCGTCTGATGATCGTCCTGCTGCTGCCGGTGGCGGCGCTTCATCTGCGGCAGCTCGCGCATGAAACCGCGCGCTTCCCGGTTGCAGCGCCGTTTGAACGAGCGGCGTGGGCTGCCATGATGCTATACCTCGCCGCGACGGTATACGGGCGGGCCAATGCTTTTATCTATTTCCAGTTCTAGCCGGCTGCAGATCCGCCATCGCGCCTTGGCGGCCGGCGTGTTCGGACTGATTGTCTTCGCCGCTATGGTCGCCGCCGGAAATGCCTGGGACAGGAGCTTCCCGAGCACGCGGTTTGACACGCCTTATCGCGACGGCGTGCCCGACGTGAATCGCGAGTGGTACCTCGCCTCGGAGAAGGACGTACTCGACTACGACGTGTTCTACCACGGATGGTGGGGAACGCCGCAGGCGCTTCGCCGCGCCGATGTGCTGTTCCTGGGAAATTCGCGTGCGATGTACGCGTTTCGCGCCGAGTATTTTCAGCCGTATCTCGACGTGCTCGGTGTACGCGGCTACAACATGGCGCTTCCCAGCGGGGCGGACGCCTTTCCGCTGGCGATCATCCGGAAGTACGATTTGCACCCAAAAGTAGTGGTCGTCAATTCCGATGCTTTCTTCGCCAACGACCTCACGTCGTTCGGCGCCTGGGCGACCGAACGCTCCGATTGGGAGAGCTGGCGCCTCTATTACGAATACGTCGCGAGTTGGACGGCGCGCAAATACCTGCACCTGCTCCTGCCTCCGTGGCGCGAGTACCTGCTCGACAGGCGTTACCAGGTGATGTACCGGTCGGCGTCGACCGGCAGCGTCCGGTTGGTGGTCGGCGAGGACGATCAAAGGCTGATGACGCCGGTGTCGCCGCCGCCGATCAGCGCCGCCGATGAAGCGACGGCGGATGGCATGGTCCCCTCACAGCTCAGAAACCTGCAGGTGTTTCGCGAGGAGGTGGCCGCGCGCGGCGCGGCAATGGTTCTGACGCTGGTGCCGTATGGCGACTCGATGCCGCTCGTGCTGACGAGGAAGCTGTCAGCAATTTCCGGGGTGCCGTTTATCGAAGAATGGCCCGTCGGCCTCGAGGGCGCGGCAGGAAGCCACATGAATGCGCGCAGCTCGAAGCGGTTCCTCGACATGTTGATGCCACGCCTGCTGGCCGAGCCCGCTGTGAAGGTTCGCCTGCTGGGGCAGCCGGCGCTGTCGAGGCAATCGTCCGATTCCTGGAGTCTGCGCCCATGACCTTTGTCCCCCCCGACGGAAGCGACGAGCGCTTCCGTCGCAAAGTCAAGACGCGCGAGGAACTCCGCGAGCTGATCGGCGTCCGCCCGCGCGAGAAGACGGTGATCATGTGTCACGGCACTTTCGACCTGGTGCACCCGGGCCATCTCCGCCACCTGATGTACGCGCGCGGGCGCGGCGACATTCTCGTCGCGAGCCTGACCTCGGACGCTCACATCGCGAAGGCGCATTACCGCCCGTTCGTGCCGCAGCAGCTGCGGGCGATGAACCTCGCTGCGCTCGAAGTCGTGGATTACGTGATCATCGACGAGCAGCCGACGCCGCTCGACAACCTCGCCTACCTGCAACCCGACTATTTTGCGAAGGGCTACGAGTACACCGAGGGTGGCGTGCATCCGCGGACACGGGAAGAGATGGACGTGCTCGCCACCTACGGCGGCGAAATCATCTTCACGCCTGGTGACATCGTCTTTTCGTCGTCGCGCTTCATTGAGGAGGCGCCGCCGAACATCGGCATCGAAAAGTTGCTGGCGCTGATGGAATCCGAGAACGTGACGTTCGGTCGGCTGCGCGACACGCTGGCACGTTGCCACGGCATCACCGTGCACGTGCTCGGCGACACGATCGTCGACTCCTATGTGTACTGCACGCCGATGGGCGCCAGCACGACGAAGACGCCCACTCTCAGCGTGCGCTTCGACCAGGAGGTGAATTTCGCCGGCGGCGCCGCGGTGGTGGCGCGCCACCTGCGCGCCGCGGGCGCCGAGGTGACCTTCTCGACCGTGCTCGGCGACGACGCGCGCAAGGACTTCGTCCTCGGCGAGATGGAGGCATACGGCGTCCGCTGCTGCCCGGTGATCGATCCGACGCGGCCGACCACGCAGAAGGCCGCGTATATTGCGAACCAGTACCGGCTGCTGAAGGTGGACAAGGTCGACAACCGCCCAGTCTCCGAGAAGATCGTCGGCCAGTTCACCGAGGCGCTCGCGGCGTCGGACGTCGACGCCTACGTGTTCAGCGACTTCCGCCACGGCATCTTCAACCGCAGCACGATTCCCGAGCTCGCCGCCGCCCTGCGGCAGGGGCCGCTCCGCGTGGCCGACAGCCAGGTTGCCAGCCGCTGGGGCAACATTCTCGACTTCCACGGCTTCGATCTCATCACGCCGAACGAGAAGGAGGCGCGCTTCTCGATCGGCGACCAGGATTCAGTGATCCGTCCGCTGGCGATGGAGCTCTACAAGCGGGCCGGCTGCAAGATCCTGATGCTGAAGCTTGGTGAGCGCGGCATGCTCACCTACCGCGCGCCGAGCCACGACGTCCGGTCGTTCTTCACGATCGACAGCTTCGTCGAGCGGCTGGTCGATCCGGTCGGCGCCGGCGACGCCCTGCTGGCGTACGCCACGGTCGCAACCGTTGCGTCGGGCTCGGAGGTCGTCGCGTCGATTCTCGCGACCATCGCCGCCGCGGTCGCATGCGAGCACGACGGCAACACGCCCGTGACGCCCGAGCAGGTGCTCGCGAAGGTCAACGCGGTCGAGAAGCGCGTCCAATTCGCATGAGAGTCGCGGTTGTCGGCCTTGGCGTCCAGGGACGGAAACGACTGGGGGTGGCCGGCGCCGACGCGGTGGCGACGGTCGATCCGGTGAACCGTGAGGCAGGCTACCGCCAGGTGGAGGACGTGCCGCTGGGGGCGTACGACGCGGCGCTGGTCTGCACACCGGACCAGGTGAAGCTGCACATCCTCGAATACCTGCTGGCCAACGGTAAGCACGTGCTCGTCGAAAAGCCGCTCGTCGCCGGCCACGCGCAGCCGTTGCGGCGGCTGCAGGCGCTCGCCGATGCGCGCGCCGTCGTCTGCTACACGGCCTACAACCATCGCTTCGAGCCGCACATCGTGGCGATGAAGCAAGCGCTCGACGCGCGCCGCATCGGGCGCGTCTACCAGGCGAGCTTCTTCTACGGCAACGGCACGGCGCGCGTCTTCCGCGATTCCGGATGGCGCGATCAGGGCATGGGCGTCATTCCCGATCTCGCCTCGCATCTGCTCGACATGGCGGAGTTTCTCTTCGGGCGGCCTGAGGGGACGCCCGTCGTCTGGAGCGCGCAGCACTTCGAGAACGCCTCCCCCGACTATTTCCTTCTCGGATATCCGGACGCCGCGCCCATGCTGAAGATGGAGGGCACGCTGCTGTCGTGGCGCAACACCTTCCGTCTCGATGTCGTTGGCGACGACGGCAGCGCGCACGTGTTCGGTCTCTGCAAGTGGGGCCCGAGTGAGTTCGTCGTGCGCCGTCGCGTGCTGCCAAGCGGCAAGCCGCCCGAGGAAGTGCATGTGCTCGAGCAGGCCGACCCGACGTGGGCGGCCGAGTACGACCATTTCGTAAAGCTGTGCGCGACTGGCGGCACCAACATCGATACCGACATCTGGATCAACGAGGTCTTGAACGGTCTCGGACGTCGCGTCGACGTTCAGGAAATGGCGTGACTACTCCGGTGGTTGGCTTCGCCGGGCTGTCGCACCTCGGTCTCGTGTCGAGCGCCGCGGCGGCCGCCAAGGGCTTCAGGGTCGTCGGTTTCGACGCGGATCGATCGCTCGTGCAGGACACTGCAGCTGGCCGACTGCGTGTCGTCGAACCTTGTCTGCCCGAATTGCTTCGCGACGTGGCGTCGCGCCTCACGTGGACCCACGATGCGTCGGCGTTGTCCGGGTGCGACGTCATCTACGTGTCCGTCGACGTGCCCACCGACGATGAAGGGCGCGGCGACGAATCGCCGGTCGCCGATCTGCTGCGGACGACCGTGTCGGTCGCCAGGCCGGAGACGACACTCGTCGTGCTCAGCCAGGTGCAGCCAGGATTCACGCGCGCGCACCAGCGGCTGACCGCAGACCGTCCCGACCTTCACCTGTTCTACCAGGTCGAAACACTGATCTTCGGTCGCGCCGTCGAACGCGCGCTGCATCCTGAGCGGTTCATCGTCGGGTGCGCAGAATCCAGCGCGCGAGTATCTGCTCCGCTCGAGGCCTTCCTTCGCGCCTTCGACTGTCCCATCCTGCCGATGCGCTACGAGAGCGCCGAACTGGCGAAAATCGCGATCAACTGCTTTCTCGTGTCATCGATTTCGACCACGAACGTTCTTGCCGAGATCTGTGAGCGCGTCGGAGCCGAGTGGGAGGAGATTGCCCCCTCGCTGCGTCTTGACGCGCGGATCGGCTCGAAGGCGTACCTCGGCGCAGGGCTCGGGTTCGGTGGCACCAACCTCAACCGCGATCTCGAAATCGTCCAGGGGCTTTCCAATCGTTTCGGAACCGATGCGCGGCTCGTGTCGGCGTGGCGCGCCAACAGCGTGTACCGCCGCGATTGGACCTTGCGGTTGCTGCATCGGGTCGTGCTTTCGCAATGTGCCTCACCGCGCGTCGCGTTGTGGGGGCTGGCGTACAAGCAGGACACGGCCTCGACGAAGAACTCGCCGGGGGTCGCGCTCGCGGAGGCGATCGCCGGTGTCCCGGTGCGTGCGTACGATCCCGCCGCGCGGCTGGAACGGATGCTCCCACATGTCGATCAAGTGGAGTCGCCGCTAGCCGCCTGTGAGGGTGCCGATGCGTTGCTGATCATGACGCCATGGTCGGAGTTTGCGGGCATTTCCGCCGCTGCCATCGCCGCGCGCATGCGGGGACGGCATGTCGTCGATCCGTATCGCGTTCTGTCTGCTGCTGACGCGAATGCCGCCGGGTTATCCGTTTACCGGCTCGGGGCGCCCGAGCTCGCCTGATGCTGCGGCACCAATGGCCGGCGTCCGCGAAACCTGCGCGCGTCGTACTGCTCGGCGCCCGAGGTTTCGTGGCGACGGCGGTTCGCGATGTGCTCACCGCTGCGGATATCCTGGTCGAGCCGATCGGCTCTGCCGAACTCGATCTGACACAGGCGTCGAATGCTGCTCAACTGCAGGCGCGATTGCGGCCGGACGACGCCGTCGTGTTCCTTGCCGCACTGACGCCGGACCACGGGCGCGGCATCGACACGATGATGGCGAACCTGCGAATGGGCGAGACGGTCTGTCGCGCGCTGGATCAGTCGCCGGTCGCCCACGCGGTCTACATCAGTTCCGACGCCGTCTATCGCGACGAGGACGCCTTCATCACGGAGACAATGCGGACCGACGCGTCGAGTCTCTACGGCGTCATGCATGCGTCGCGCGAGCGGATGCTGCAGGCGCAGCTTGGGAACGCCGTTCCGCTGGCGATCCTGCGGCCGACGCTCGTTTTCGGTGGCGGTGACACGCACAACTCGTATGGACCGAACCGCTTCATGCGCGCCGCGGCGCTGGAGCGCAGAATTCCGATCTTCGGGGAGGGTGCCGAGCGTCGGGATCACGTCTTCGTCGACGACCTGGCGCGCGTCATCGCCGCGGCCATCGCTCACCGATCGTCTGGCGTGTTGAACGTCGTGACCGGACAGTCGATCGCGTTCGCCGATCTCGCGGGCGAGATTGCCGCGTTGGCGGGTCCAGACGTGGAGGTGGTGTCGAAACCCCGAGCGCCCGGGCCTGTGTTGCACCGGCATTTTGATCCGGCGGCGCTGCACCGAGCTTTTCCTGGTTTCCGGTTCACGCCGCGCGGCGATGCGCTGGCGCGAGCGTGGGCGGCCTACGCAGTCGCACGATGAGCGAACAGACGCGCGTCTCCGGCGTGGTGCTGTTGCGGCCCGATGACGGCGCCGCGTTGCTGCAGCACCGTGACGACAAGCCCAATCTGGCGCACGCGGGATTGTGGGTCCCCCCGGGCGGTCACTGCGACTGCGCCGAAGCCCCCGACGCCTGTGCACGTCGCGAGTTCTTCGAGGAGACGAACTACCACTGTGCCGCGCTGCGGCACCTGGCGGACGTGGATGTCGACGGAGTGCTCCACGCTTTGCCGATTCGGCTGTCGATGTTCTGGGATGTCTACGACGGACGCCAGCCGATCGTCTGCCGCGAAGGTCAGGGGCTCGCGTTCGTCGCGCGCCGCGCCGCCGACGTCATCCCTATCCCTCCATACCTGCTGGCGCTCTGGGACCGCGCAGTGTCAGCGTGGCGCAGCGAGGCCGGATCGCACCGGTGGCAGAGGTGAACCTGCTCGATCGGTATCCGCGGACGACGCGCCCGCTGGCCGAGCGGCACGCCGCGCAATCGGTCGCCCGCGACATCGCGCGCCGCTTCGGCCGCGAATATTTCGACGGTGATCGTACGCAGGGCTACGGCGGCTACCGCTATGACGGCCGATGGGTGCCCATCGCGGCGCGCGTTGGCGAGCATTTCCGCCTCGAGCCGGGCGATACGGTCCTGGACGTCGGCTGCGCGAAGGGGTTTCTGCTGCACGATCTGCGAGCGCTGATCCCGCGGCTGCGTGTGATCGGCGTCGACATCTCGGAGTATGCACTGACACATGCGATGGCCGACCTGCGCGGCCGCGTGATTCGCGCAACGGCCGATAGCCTCCCGCTCGGCGACGCCAGCGTCGACGTCGTCCTCGCCATCAACGTCATTCACAACCTTCCTCGCCAACGATGCATCACGGCGCTGCGTGAAGTGCAGCGCGTCGCGCGACGGGGTGCTTACGTGCAGGTCGATTCGTGGCTGACGTCGGAGCAGCGGGACAATCTGCAGCGGTGGGTGTTGACGGCGGAGACTTACGACAGCCCGGCCGGTTGGCGTCAGATGTTTCAGGAGGCCGGGTATAACGGCGACTATTACTGGACCCTCACCGAGTAGCCGCGGCGGTCCAGATTCACACAGTACGGAACCCTCAATGATGCAAAGCCCAACAGTCTTGCCGCTGGACGTCACCACGTTGCGCGCTCTCCATCGGGACCTGATTCGCATTCGCATGATCGAAGAACGTGTTGCGGCGCTGTATGCGCAACAGGAGATGCGCTGTCCGGTACATCTGTCGATCGGCCAGGAAGCGGTGGCCGTTGGCGTCTGCGCCAGTCTGCGGCGGTCCGACCGGGTGATGAGCGGGCACCGCTCGCACGGCCACTACCTCGCGAAGGGCGGCAGCCTGAACGCCATGCTCGCCGAGATGTACGGGCGCGTCACCGGGTGCACGAGCGGCAAGGGTGGTTCGATGCATCTGCTCGATCTCGATGCCGGATTCTTCGGCGCGGTACCGATCGTCGGCAGCACGATTCCGATCGCCGTCGGGGCTGCATGGGGAGGACGGCTGCGCGGCGAGGATCGCGTCGTGGTCACGTTCTTCGGCGACGCCGCGGCGGAGGAGGGCGTCTTCCACGAGTCGCTCAATTTCGCGCAGCTGAAGCGTCTGCCGGTCGTGTTCGTCTGCGAGAACAACCTGTACTCCGTGTATTCGCCGTTGTCGGTCCGGCAGCCGGAAGGGACACGGCTCTTCAACGTGGCGGCGGGTCACGGAGTGGAGAGCGCGTGTGGAGACGGCAACGACGTCGTCGAGGTGTACACGATGGCGCGCGCCGCGGTCGAGCGCGCGCGGCGCGGGGATGGCCCGACGTTTCTCGAATTCAGTACGTATCGGTGGCTCGAGCACTGCGGGCCGCTGTACGACAATGACCTCGGCTACCGGTCGCCAGCCGAATTCGAGGCGTGGAAGCGGAAGTGCCCCGTCGAACGCTTCGAATCGCTGTTGACGCAGGCGGGCGTCATCACCACCGAGGAGCGCGCCCGAATGCGAGAAGACATCGACCGGGAGATCGATGAGGCGCTGGCCTTTGCAAGGTCGAGCCCGTTTCCCGATTCTTCGCAGATGGCCACGTTCACCTACGCGGAGTAGCAGCGGGTCATGTCACGCGAACTGAAGTACTTTCAGGCGCTCAACGAAGCGACCGACCTCTGCATGGCAAACGATCCGTCCGTACTCGTGATGGGGCTCGGCGTTCCTGACCCCAAAGGCGTATTCGGCACGACGCTGGGCCTGGTGGACAAATATGGAGACGAACGCGTCACGGATCTGCCCACGTCAGAGAATGGCATGACCGGCGTCGCGCTCGGAGCAGCGCTGGCCGGCATGCGTCCAATCATGACGCATATTCGCTTCGACTTTGCGTTGCTGGCGATCGAGCAGCTGGTCAATCAGGCGGCGAAATGGCACTTCATGTTTGGCGGCCGGATGCGGGTGCCTCTCGTCGTCCGGATGATCGTCGGGCGTGGATGGGGTCAGGGGCCGCAGCATTCCCAGGCGCTGCATGCGTGGTTCGCTCACGTCCCTGGATTAAAGGTGGTGCTGCCGACGACTCCCTACGATGCCAAGGGCCTGCTCGTGTCGAGCATCGAAGACGACAACCCGGTGATGTTCATCGAGCATCGCTGGCTCTACAACATCAGCGGGCCGGTGCCGGAACCGATCTACCGCGTCCCCATCGGCACGGCGCGCGTGATGCGCGCAGGCACCGACGTCTCCATTATCGCGATTTCGTACATGGCGCTCGAAGCGCTGCGCGCGGCGGACGCGCTCAATGCCGCCGGTATCAGCGCGGAAGTGATCGATCTTCGCTCGCTGCGGCCATGGGACGAACAGACGGTCCTCGAGTCCGTGCGCAGGACAGGGCGGGTCGTCGTGACGGACATTGCGTCGAAGACGGGTGGGTTCGGCGCGGAGGTCCTCGCGCGCATTTCAGAAGAAGGGATACCGTTGCTGGCGCCGCCGGTACGCGTGTGCCTCCCGGACAGTCCAACGCCGACCTCGCCCGCGCTTGCGGCGCACTATTACCCGCGCGCCGACGGGATCGCGTCGGCGACGGCCGGCATGTTCGGCATGGCTGTTGCCGCTATCCCCCAACGGGGGCCACTCGACGTGCCCGATCCGACATTCACCGGCCCGTTTTAGGGAGGCGATTTGCGCATGCCGAAGAGGGTCGACGAGATCTATCGCGATACTACCGATCGCCAGTTTGGCGCGACCGAAGTCGCACTCGGACCGTGGACGTCATACAGCCTGCTGCACGATCCGCGACACATGGCGTTCGTACTGGCGCGGTACAAGTTCGTCGCGAAAATGCTGCAGGGCCGCTCGCGGGTGCTCGAAATCGGCGTCGGAGATGGATTCGGACTGCCACTCGTTGCACAAGCCGTCGGGCAGGTCGAGGCCGTTGACTGGGATCAGCGGCTGCTGGACGGCAACCGGACGCGTCTCGCCTTCCTCGAGAACGTTCACTATCATCTGCTGGACTTCAACCGCGCCACGCCTCCCTTCACGGTGGACGCGGTGTATTGGATCGATGTGATCGAGCATCTCGACCCGGCCAGCGAGGCCGCGGTCCTTGGCAACATCCGCGCGTGTCTCGGCGATGACGGCGTGCTGCTGACCGGCACGCCGAACGTGACGTCATCCGTGTACGCGAGCCCGCAGAGCGCGGTCGGCCATGTCAACCTGAAGAGCCATGACTTGCTGCGCGAGCTGATGCAGAGCCATTTCCGCAATGTGTTCATGTTCGGCATGAATGACGAGGTCGTGCATACCGGTTACGGTCCGATGTGTCATTACCTATGGGCTCTCGCGGTGAGCCCGCGGCGGTAGCGGATCGCACCATGGGTCTGCAGTCGACGCTTGTCGACGTTCTCAACTATCGCGTCCTGGTCGCCAAGCCGAACGTCCGCCAGTACGGCCACCTCGGACTCGAAATCCTGATGGCGCTCGCCGACGCGCGGCGCCTCGGTGCGGATGTCCTGTTCGTGCACCCGGCCGAGGTCGCTGGCGGGGGACTGTTCGAGCTGGAGAGCAGCGAGGTTCGCATCCGACGGTTTCCACGGTCGATTGTCGCGGCCGCCGAGGCGCCTCTGCGCTTACGTGATTGGCAGGACCGGATGACAGTCTTCTGCCGCGAGCTGGCGGTGCGATTTCGCGCGGAGCTCGCGCGTGAGTGTGCCGAGTACGGCCGCGACCGTACGCTCCCGAAAGAGGTGCGCCACGGATTGGGAGTGTACGAGCACCGTGTGTCGGCCCGCGTCGAGCAGCTGCGCAGCGCGATCGGGCCCGAGCGGTACTATTTCCGGCGCCGGCTCCTCCGTAAGCGCGTCGAGACCCACCTGCGTCCAGAGGCCGAGAAGACTGCACGCGCGGCCGCCCGCGCACACGGCATCGCCGCCGACGCGCGCATCGTATGTATCCACGCGCGCGAATCGGGATACAAGCAGGGGCGCGAGATGCAGGACTCCAAGCCCGAGACCGGCCGCGACGATGGCGCGCGCAATGCCCGCATCGAGTCGTATTTCGCGGCGTGTGACTACCTCGTAGGCATGGGCTATACCGTCGTTCGGCTCGGCGATCCGTCGATGACGCCGGTGTCACGTGCCGGCATCGTCGATCTCGCGACGGCGCCGGCACGGACGAACCTGCTTGAGATCTTCCTGCTGCTGCGCGCGCATTTCATCATCGCGGGCGAGTCGGGGCTCCTCGGCGTTAGCTATGTGACGAACACGCCATTGCTGACGGTCAACGCCACCGAGCCGATCAGCGCCTACCCGATCCGTGCCGACGGACTGTTCATGACCAAGAAGGTCATCGACAGGCAGACCGGGCGTCGCCTCAGCCAGGAGGACCTGTTGACCGAGGCGTACCAGCGAACGTTGCGCAGCACGCGCCGCTACGTGTACGTCGACAACACTCCCGATGAAATCCGTGCCGGCGTGCGCGAGATGCTCGGATGGATCGATAGGCGCGACGAGTCGCCCGGCCAGCGCGCGTACCACGCCCATATCGTCGCCGCCGCCGCGGCCCTGCAGAGCCGCGTCTCGTACATCCGCAAGTGGGGTCTTGACGGCGGGTTTCTGGGTGACGGCCGCATCGCGAACGTCGCGCTCGAGGGTGCGGCGCCGTGAAGATCCTGTTCGTCATGCTGCACGCCGGATACGTGCGCAACTACGACGGCGTGCTGCGTCGCCTGGCCGCCGACGGACACCAGATCCACATCGCGGTCGAGAACGCGCGGAACAAAATGGGTGAAAACGCGCTCGCGGACCGTCTCGTCGCTGATTTCCATAACGTGACCTGGGGCGCAGCATCGGCGCTCGGAGACGATACGCTTTCCGGCGGTGCGCGCCTGCTGCGGCTGTTCGTCGACTACCTGCGCTATCTGGAACCACGCTATGCAGCTGCCACCGCGCTGCGCGCGCGGGCGCTGCTGGCGGTCCCGAATCAGTTCGCACGGCTGATGGCGTTCTTTTGTCGTTGCGGACCATTCGCTGCGCGAGTCGCCTGCCGAGTATGCGTGACACTCGATCGGTGTATCCCGCCGAGCTCACACGTGAGCGCCTATCTGCAGGACATGAGCCCGGATGTGGTGCTGGTGACGCCGCTCGTCGATTTTGGGTGCAATCAGGTCGATTACCTGAAGGCGGCTGCGCTGAAGAGGATTCCCTCAGCGGTGTGCGTTGCAAGCTGGGACAATCTGACGAGTAAAGGGGGAATGCGCTTCGTGCCGGATCGCGTCTTCGTGTGGAACGCCGCGCAGCGGCGCGAGGCGATCGAACTGCACGACGTGCCGGCCGAACGCGTCGTCGTCACAGGAGCGCAGATCTTCGACGAATGGTTCGACTGGCGGCCACATCGGACGCGTGAGGAATGGTGCGCCCACATCGGCCTCGATCCCGGTCGGCCGTACATCCTCTATCTCGGCTCGTCCTTCTTTATCGCCTCCAAGGAAGCCGACTTCGCGCTGCGATGGATTGCTGCACTGCGCGACGGGAACGATACGGATGTGGCGGCCGCCGGGATTGTGATCCGGCCGCACCCGAGCAACGCGCAACAGTGGCAGGGCCACGATCTGTCCGCGCAGAACAACCTCGCGATCTGGCCCGCGCCCGGCACCGACATGTTCGCGCCCGCATTCAAGTACGACTTCTTCGACTCGATGTATCACGCCGCTGTCGTCGTCGGCGTCAACACGAGCGCGCTGATCGAGGCCGCAATCGTCGGCCGGCCCGTCTGCACGGTGCGCGCACCCGACTTCGAGCATTCGCAGGACGGCACACTTCACTTCCGACATCTCGCCAGTGCCGAAGGCGGGTTGCTGCACATCGCAGACTCGCTGGACGAACACGTTCGCGAGCTTGGACGTATCCTGCGCGGCGAGGGCAGCTACCACGAGCGCGGGCGGCGGTTTGTCGAGACCTTTGTCCGGCCGTTCGGGCTCGGTGAGCCGGCAACTCCCCGCCTCGCCTCGCACGTGCTCGAGCTCGGGTCGTCGCGCAGCACGGTCGCGCGGCCACCGACCCGCGGCGTCCGTGTGATCGTGGCGCGGATCGTCGCATCGATACTGGTGTGGTGGCTCGATCACCGTCCGATATGGACGTACCCGTTGCGGCCGCTCTTCTGGGTCTTCGTTCAGCTGTGGGCGCTGCGGTACCGGAGCCGAATCATCGAGCGCGTCGATTGGCGCGGCCGGTGGCGGCACGTTCGGCGGTGGCTGCGGCGTTCTCTCCGCAAGAGTCCACGCCCGGACATTCCGGGATGGAGCAGGGACGTCCCAAAAGCGGGGAAACGAATGTGACGCCGCTGGGCACGGCTGGCAGATGCGGCAGCATTCGGCGGCGCGTCGCCATCGTCAGGCCGTACGAACGAGTCACGCGCTGTTGAAGCTCGCCCGCGTGGGCGCAAGATGCGGATACCGTTACGCACTCGGAAGCGTCGGCAGTGTTGAAATGGCAGCCGAGGCGACTCACCACCAATCAGCCGGCCACGACTCACGCGAAGCGGCCGGCGAGATCGGTCAGACGCGGCCGGTGGACGTCGACGTGGTGCCGAATGATCGTTGGCGGGGAACGTACATGTGCCATGGCGCGGCGTATCGACGGATGCTATGATTCACCGCTCCGCAGGCCTTGTAGGCTGCTAGGACGATCGTACATCGTTCAGACCGCTGCCGTCGAACCGCGCGCCCTCTTCGAGGGTTCACCGTCGCCAGGCACTCGCGCATGAAAAACACGAGTACAGGATGGACCGTGTCCAGCCGCCGCGGCGCAACGATTGACGCTGTGACAGACGGTTCGCCCATTCTCGGAGGCCTCCTTCAGTGATTCCCAAGATCTTTCATCAGGTGTGGCTCGGCTCCAACCGTCTGCCGGAGGAGTACGCCAGATACCGTGAAACGTGGGCACACCTTCACCCGGGATGGGAATTCAGGATGTGGACGGAGGACAACCTACCGGACAGCCTGGTCCACGCGGAAGTTCGCAATCGCCTTCGTGTGCCGGCCGAGCGCGCCGATATCCTCCGGCTCGAAGTGCTGTATCAGCAGGGCGGGGTGTATCTCGACACCGATATGGAGTGTTTACGCCCGATTGATGAACTGCTTGCCGACGTGGAGGTGTTCGCCGGCGATTCCAAGCCCGGTCATGCCAACAACGCCGTGATGGGCGCCGTTCCTGAACACGCATTCATTGCGCATGCCCTCTCGGAATGTCGACCTCGGGAGTTCCACGGTTACGACAAGGCAGCGGCCGGGCCATGGCTGATTGATCGACTTGTCAGGGAAAACCCGCACGTCAAGGTGTTTGAACCATGGGTGTTCTACCCGTCGACGTCGGAAGAGCGTTCACGGGCCTATGCGATTCATCACGCTGCACGATCCTGGAAGGAGGCCGAGGGATTTCGTGGCGCGGCGCTGGTGGCGGAAAAGCGGTTGCAGGAAGTGCAGGATGACATCTGGCGCCTGGTGCAGGAGATCGAGGCTGCCGCCAGCCTTACCGACCGCGAGGAGCTGAGGGCGCGGGTCGCCCAAATCGCTGCGGATTATCGGCCCAGGGAATTGCGTTCGGCTGGAGTCGCCAAGGCGCGCATCGAGGGACTCGAGCCGGGCAAGGATGGGCCTAACACGGGCGGTGCGGCCAGCGGCGATCTGCTGAGGACGGTCGAAAAGCGGGTCGCACAGCGTATGCGTCGCCAGCTGCAACGCGTCGAGCACCGGCTGTTCCGGCTCGATCAGCGTGTGGCACATCTGGAAAAGCGCAAGGCCCGGGCGGCAGCGGCGCCCGAAGGTGCCGCGTCTGACGTGCTGAAGAAGGACGCCAGCAGTGACGCCGCTGTTGCCGCTCCCGCTCCCGCGGGGGAAGACAAGCCGCCCCCGTCAGCGCATGTCGCCCCGCCGCGCGTGAAGGCGGCAGCGGCCGTCGCGCCGAAGACGGCGAGCCCGGCCCGGAAGAACCCAAGCAAGGCGGACGGCAAGGCGAAGCGGCAGACTCCGAAGTGGCCACGGCCGTTCGTCCGCATTTACAAGGCCCTGCGTGACGCATGGAAGCGTGGGCGCAGGGCGAAGAAGCTGACGCAGCGCGCGGTCGGACGTGTCATGAACATGCGCTACCGCTCGACTTACGCCACGCGTCTCGACCTGGTGAAGGACCGTGACGAGCTTCCGGTGGTGCTCAACAAGAGGGGACTGCTCGGCTGCGGCGTGGAGATCGGCGTCAAGACTGGCGCGTACTCTGACGTGTTGCTCAAGGTATGGCGCGGGAAGCGGCTCATTTCGATCGACCCCTGGCTGGAGGACGCGCCACAGAATTACGTCGATCGGGCCAACGTTCCGCAATCGCAGCAGAACGAGTTCTACGAGATGACGAAGCGGCGCCTCGCCGTTTACGGCGAGCGCAGCGTCATCTGGCGGAAGACCTCAGCCGAAGGCGCAAAGGAGATCGAGGATCACACGCTGGACTTTGTCTACATCGACGCACGCCACGATTACGACTCGGTGCTCGAAGACCTGCACCTCTGGTACGACAAGGTCCGCCCGGGCGGCTTCATCGCGGGTCACGACTATGCGGACGGCGTCTTCGACCAGGGCGTCTTCGGCGTCAAGAGCGCCGTCGACGAGTTCTTCGGCGCGTTGAACCTCAAGGTCTATTCGACGGAGGGCAAGTACCCGGTCGAGGTCTTTGCCAGCTGGGTGGTGGAGAAGTCCGCGACGCCCCCGCGTCGCGACGCGGCGTCGCAGCTGTGGGTGCCGGAAAGCGTTGACAGCGGCCATGTGAGCGCGATCAGATGACGACGGTCGATCTCGCGCGGCATCCGAAACACCACCGGATTCTGTTTTCGCTCGTCCATCCCGGCTACCTGCGGAACTTCGACTCGTCGATCCGCCTGCTGGCCGAGCGCGGCCATCGCGTTCGCCTGCTGTTCGCGCATCATCGAAAGGCGGTGGACGCCGGCCGGATGCTGCTCGACGAGTACGCCACCAAGTACGGGATCGAGTACGAGGCCAGGTCGTTCGCGCCGACGTTCTGGATGAACTGGGCCGTGTTGGTGCGCAGTGTGCGCGATTACGCACGTTATTTTCGTCCCGCATTCCAACAGGCGACGAAATTGCGGGATCGTGCCGCGGAGCATGTGTCGGCGCCTCTGCGCATCCTGTTGTCGCTTCCCGGTGTCCGCGCGTGGATCTGGGGACCGGCTATGACGCGGCTGCTGGCTTTTGCCGAAGCCGGCATCCCTCCCGATCCCGCGATCATGGATTACTTTCGGCAGCACGAGATCGACCTGCTGATGGTGTCGCCGTTCGTCGACATGGCGTCGCCGCAAACCGAGTACGTCAAAGCCGCACAGGCACTCGGGATTCCCACGGTGCTGCCGGTCCACAGTTGGGACAATCTCACCAACAAAGGGCAGATCAGGGTCGTCCCCGACCTGGTGGCCGTCTGGAATCACCTGCAGGAACGCGAGGCGATCGAGATCCACGGCGTTGCCCCTGAACGCATTGTGGTGACCGGAGCCGAAGCGTACGATCACTGGTTCCAATGGAAAGCGTCGACACGCGAGGAGTTCTGCGCGCGCATCGGCCTCGACCCGTCGCGCCCGTATTTCTTGTATGTGGGCTCTTCAGGCTTCATCTCGGCGGACGAGCCGACGTTCATCAGTTCCTGGATCAGGCGCGTGCGCGGAGCCGCCGATCCCGCGCTTCGAACCGCCGGTATTCTCGTCCGCCCCCATCCCCAGAACCGTTGCGACTGGGATCGCTTCTCCCCCAGGTTTGTCGACGTCGTCGTGTATCCGCGCGGCGGTTCGAATCCGCTGAACCCCGCAGACAAGCAGGATTATTTCGATTCGCTCTTCCACGCAGCGGCCATCGTCGGCGTGAATACCAGCGCGTTGATCGAAGCCGCAATCCTGCGGCGCCAGGTGTTCACTATTGTCGACGATCGTTTCAGGGAGACGCAGGAAGGCACGCTGCACTTCCAGTATCTCGTCGATCCGCAGTTCGGTTTTCTTCGCGTCGCTCGTTCTTTCGATGAGCACATCGACCAGCTCATCCACGCCCTAGGGCCGGACGATAAAGCGCGCGAACGAGCGGACCGGTTCGTCGAAACGTTCATTCGGCCCCGTGGGGTCGACGCGCCGGCCACACCATGTCTGGTCGCCGCTATCGAGCGTGTCGCTGACCAGTCGTCGGCGGCGGTTCAAACGCGATCGACTGCCAGTACCGCGCTCTCCATCATGCCTGCACTTCTGACATGGAGCGTCGCGCGTGTGACGAAAGGTGACCGTTACGCCCGTGCGCTGGAGAAAGACGTCAGGCGCGCACGAAGGGAGCAGCGCAAGGAAAGACGAATCTCCGCGAAGTCCGCGGGCGTCGGCGCCGGGACTCCTTAACCGCGGTGCATGCAGTCGCGCGCACAGCTGCGCCGTTGAGCTCCCGTCCTTTGTCGACCGTTCCGCATCGTGCACAATAGCGTTGGTGGACAACCTGTTCGTCGACAATCTCAGCAAGTCGTTCATCCTCGCGAAGGCGTCGTCCGATGTGCCCATCCGTCCGCGCCAGTGGGTCAAGGCCGCGCGCCGGCTGGTCGGGCGCGCGGTATCGGAGGAGGCGCCAGCGCCGAAGCGCGAGTTCTGGGCGCTGAAAGACGTGTCGTTCCGCGTGCAGCCGGGGACCGTCCTCGGGATCATCGGCGCCAATGGCGCGGGCAAGTCGACCCTTCTCAAGATCCTCGCTCGTGTGCTCGTGCCGACCAGCGGCCGCGTCGTCGGCGTCGGCCGTCTGATTTCGCTGCTCGAGCTCGGCGCCGGCTTCGACCCGGACGTCTCGGCGCGCGAGAACATCGTCATGAATGCGGCCATGAACGGCGTGCCGAAAGCCGAGGTCCTGCGCCGGTTCCCCGCGATCATGGAGTTCGCCGAGACGGGCGAGTTCCTCGACACGCCGTTGAAGCATTACTCGAGCGGCATGTACCTGCGGCTCGCCTTTTCCTGCGCCATCAACATGGACCCGCAGATCCTGCTCGCCGACGAGATTCTCGCCGTCGGCGACGTCGGCTTCCAGCAGCGATGCCTGCAGCGGGTCAAGGAAGAGGCGGAACGCGGGTTGACGGTGCTGTTCGTCTCGCATGACATGGAGGCGATCACGCGCGTCTGCTCGCGCGTCATCTGGCTCAATCGCGGCGAAGTCGTGCGCGACGGCGATCCGGAGGAAGTCGTCGACGAATACCAGAAGGCGACCTGGGAAGCCGCCGACTCGTCGATGTCGGAACAGGGACGGCACGTCAATCGGTTCGGACGCATCCTGAGCGTCAACCTCGTCTCGGAGGCAGGCAACGATATCGGCGCCGTCCCCATCAACGAGCGGTGCTCCGTCCGCATTCGCGTCGAAACGTTCGTCAGGCTCACGATCACGGAGTGCGCGATGGACCTCTACGTCGGCAACAACTGGGTCCTGCGCGCGCACGCGGACAAGCCGCGGCGCGCCGATGCCGGCGTCTTCGACGTGTACTTCAGAATTCCGGCACACTTCCTCGCGCAGACCACCTATTCGATGAACGTCAGCCTCGTTGTGCGCCGGAAGAACGACGAACGTGATTACCCGCTCGTCATGTACAAGGCGCTGAAGTTCATGGCCTACGCCAGCGATGCCGAAGCCGTGCGCACGACGACGAAGCGCACTGCCATGCTGGCGCCGAGGCTCTCGTGGGACATCGTCAGCGAATCCACCAGGACCGCCGGCGAGGACAATGAAGGCGAGGCGACGGACGAATCAGTACCAATATCAGAGGCGGCCGATGCTGCCGCGCCGGCCGAGGCCGGCGGACAGCCCGAAGCGGCAGCGTCCGATACGACGAGAGTGAAAGCCTAGCCATGTTGGTCGATGTCAGGCGGTGGCTGTTCTGGACGCGCACGGATCACCGTGCGTCCGGCACCTACAAATGGGTCATCCAGCCCAGTCGGCCCGGTCTTGTCGGGCGCATCGAGGAGTTCTGGCGGTATCGCCGCATCCTGTACTTCCTCTCGTATCGCACGCTGCGATCGCAGTACGAGGGAAGCCGCTTCGGCGTCCTCTGGCTGTTCGCCAGGCCGCTGCTGCCCATCCTGATCAGCACATTCATTTTCGGCAGCCTGCTGCAGATTCCGTCCGACGGGGTGCCGTACTTCCTCTTCTTCCTCGCCGGCCAGGCATCGTGGCACACCTTCGAGCGTTCGCTGCTGTTCACCTCGCGCGGCCTGTCGCAGAACCAGGGGCTGCTGACGAAGGTCTATTTCCCGCGGGTGATGGCCGTCTTCTCGTCGGTGACGATCGCCGTCGCCTGGTTCGGGGCGTATTTCGGCCTGCTGATTCTCGCCGCGTTCTATTACCTGTGGAAGGACCACGTGTGGTACCTCCGTTTCGGCCCCCCGCTGCTGCTCGTGCCGGTCGTGATCGCCCTGAGCCTGTTGCTGTCGATTGCGATTGGGCTGTGGACCTCGGTGTGGCAGCTGCGCTTCCGCGAGATGCGCTATACCCTCCGGTACTTCACGCGGTTCTGGTCCTACCTCACGCCGGTCATCTATCCGATGTCGCAGATTCCGCGGGAGCACCGGTGGATCGTCTACGCGAATCCGATGGCGCCCATCGTCGAGACGTTCAAGTGGGCGCTCTTGGGCATCGGCGAGTTTCCGGCGCTGCCACTCCTCTGCGCGATCGGCACGACGCTGCTGGTGCTGGCCGGCGGCCTGTGGTACTTCAGCTGGGCTGAAGCCTCCACCGCAGACCACCTCTAGAGCTCTACCCTCGATCGGCCGCGGCCCGCGTCGCTGAGGTGGCGGTTGACAGGGCGCGATACCCCCTTTCAAAATACACGGGCGTTCAATTCGTGAACACCGCGTTCATCCGCTGAACATCCCCTCGCGCGCCCGCGCCGGCCGTCGCCTGTAAGCGACAGGCCGGAGGTGTGTGCCCCACCCATGGACGTCGAATCCCGCCGCGATCTGCAGCTGCTCCGGACGCTCGAGCAGGAGTCCTCGATCACCCAGCGTACGCTGGCGTCGCGGCTCGGCATCGCGCTCGGCCTGACGAATCTCTATCTGAGACGCCTGATTCGGAAGGGATACGTGAAGTGCGTCACCGCCTCGCCGAACCGCCTCGTCTATTCGCTCACGCCGAAGGGGGTCGCGCGCAAGGCGCGGCTCACCTACGAGTTCATGAAGTACTCGCTCGATTTCTATCGCGACGCGCGGCAGCACCTGCGCGGCAGCCTCGCGGCGGCGGTGGCGCAGCAGAACCGCGTGGCGATTTACGGGACCGGCGACGCCGCGGAGCTCGTCTTCCTGCTGCTGCGCGAGATGGGCCTCGAGCTGGTGGCGGTCTTCGGCCCTGAAGCCGACGGCCGTTTCCTGGGCCTCCCCGTGCTCGGCATCGCCGACCACGCCTGCGTCGCCTACGACGTGCTCATCGTCGCGGTGCTCGACCGGCCGGCCGGCACCGCGAGGCTGCTGCGGCATCACGGCGTGCCGCAGGCCAAGGTGCTGATGGTGCGGCCGGATCACGCGTGAGACGGCTGTTCGAAGATGAGTGACATCGACATCAAGACCCGCGCGCCGCGGGTGCCGAAGGAGCGGCGGTCTCGCGATCCCGAGCGCTGGATCGCGCGGCCCGTCGAAAAGTCCCGCCGCAAGGCCGGTCTCGAGTTCCGTCCGGATCCGGCTTTCTTCGCGCTGGCGGATCGCGTCGTGCGCACCAAGCGGACGCTGCTCGGCTACGACCGCCTGTACGTGTTCTGGCAGGCGGTGCGGAACCTGGTCGATGTTCCCGGCGCGGTGGCGGAAATCGGGTCGTATCGCGGCGGCTCGGCTTTTTTCATCGCGACTGCGTTCCGCGAGCGGCTCGGAGAAGAAGTATCGATGCATGTATTCGATACCTTCAAAGGGCACCCGCCGGCAGCCATTACCGCCCACGATACGTTTCATGCCGCCGGCCACTTCAGCTCCACGAACGTCAAGAAAGTGGCGGCGCTACTCTCGGAGTTTCAGCAGCTCCAGATTCACAAGGGTGACGTCAGCGCAGAGCTGCCGCGGCTGGCGGAATCGATGTACCGCCTCGTGCACATCGACACCGATCTCTATCAGCCGACGCGTGTCTGCCTCGACTACTTTACGCCGCGGATGTCGCCGCGCGGCGTCGTCGTCCTCGATGACTACGCCTCGAGCAAGTGCCCCGGCGTCGCCAGAGCGGTCGTTGAATTTCTGGAACAGCACGACGCATACGACGTCTGGGACATGCGCACGGAGCAGCTGTTGCTGGTGAAGCGGTGATGGCAGGTGCCGCGTGAACGTGCTGTTCGTGATGCGGCACTCGGGCTATCTCCGCAACTTCGAATCGACCGTGCGGCTGCTCTGCGACCGAGGACATGCCGTCCGCCTCGCGTTTCCGGTGCCCGGCCACCACACCGTGCTCGATCCGCTGGATGTCGCGCAGGAGCTCGAACGGATCTACCCGAAGTTTGCGCGGGTGACGATGCCGTCGCGAGAGGATGCGTGGGGATACGCCGCGCGCGACTTGCGAATCGGCGCCGACTACCTGCGCTACCTGACGCCTGCCTTCCGCAACGCGCCAAAACTGGTCGACCGCGCACGCCGGGAGGCGCCGCGCGCCATCGTGCGGCGCGCCGCACACGGACCGCTCAGCACCCGCGCCGGCCGTGCGCTGCTGTTGCGCGGCGTGCGGGCGGTCGAGCGCGCCGTGCCCACCGACCCTCGCATCGATGCATTCCTGGAGGCGAACCGCCCCGACGTGCTCGTCGTGACGCCGCTCATCGAGCCCGGCGCGCCGCAGGCCGAATACGTCCGCAGCGCGCGGGCGCTGGGCATTCGCACCGCGCTCTGCGTCGCCAGCTGGGACAACCTGACGAACAAAGGATTGATCCACGGCGACGTCGATCTGGTCACGGTCTGGAACGACATGATGAAGCGCGAAGCGGTCGAGCTGCATGGCGTGCCCGCGCGGCGCATCGCGGTGACGGGCGCCCAGCCGTTCGATCACTGGTTCACGTGGCAGCCCGCCACCACTCGCGATGAATTCTGCGCCAAGGTGGGTCTTCCCGCCGAGCGGCCCTATGTCCTGTATCTGTGTTCGTCGCGTTTCATCGCGCCCGAGGAAGTGCCGTTCGTGAAGCGATGGGTGCAGGCGCTTCGTCGGTCGTCCTCGCCGCTTCTGCGCGACGCGGGCGTGCTCGTGCGGCCGCATCCGCAGAACGCCGACCAATGGGAACAGGCCGACCTGACGGAGTGGGGCGGGGCCGTGACGATCTGGCCGCCCGAAGGGGAGGCACCTGCCGACGCCCGCAGCCGGGCCGACTACTTCGATTCGATCTATCACAGCGCTGCCGTCGTCGGCGTCAACACCACGGCGGAAATCGAAAGCGCGATCATCGGCCGAAGCGTGTACACGGTGCTTGCGCCGGAGTTCCGCGAGACGCAGGACGGAACGCTGCACTTCGACCATCTGCGCCGCGTCAATGGTGGCCTCCTGCACGAAGCGTTCAGCCTCGAGGAACACGTCCGGCAGCTGGAACAGGGGGTGCGCGACGGCACGGCCAACGGCGTTCGATGCCGCCGGTTCGTCAAGGCGTTCGTCCGGCCGTACGGACTCGACACCCCCGCCACTCCGCGCGTCGTCGATGCATTGGAAACGCTCGCCAGCACGTCCGCCGCTGCGCCGGCGCGAACGCCCGTGTGGGCGCCGCTCGTGCAGCCGTCGCTGGTTCGATACGGAGCAGAGCTGCAGCGGCAGGCGCTCATCACCGCCGAGACAAAGGGGGCACGGAGGGCGGCGAAGGCGCGTCGAGCGGCGGCAGGGCGCCCACGCGCCGACGTGCCGCGGCCCTGGCGGGAACTTGTCGCTGCCTATCGCGACCTCGATCATCAGCACCGCACGTTCTTCGCCCGCACGATCGCCGATGCCGTGCCCGGAGAAGTACTGCCGCTGATCCTCGAACATGCCCGGCCGGAACGTCTCGACTACCCGGACGCCGAGATTTTCGTGCGCGTCACGTCGAGGGCGGAACGCAACCGGTTGCGTTCCTGCGCCAAGGAGCCGTTCACGATCGAGTGGATTCATCGATGCATCCGTGCCGGCGACGTGCTGTTCGACGTCGGCGCCAACATCGGCGCTTATTCGCTCGTGGCCTCGAAGAAGCCCGGCGGCGGCGCGCGCGTCTTTGCCTTCGAGCCCGCGTACGCCAACTGGGCCGCGCTGTGCGCGAACGTCGTCATCAACAAGGCCGGCGACCAGATCACGCCACTGCCAGTCGCCCTGTCGAACGCCGACACGCTCCGGGTGTTCAGCCTGCGCGGGCTCGAGCCCGGCACCGCACGTCACGCCTTCGGCGACCTCGAGGCCGGGGAAGGACCCACGCTGTATCGCCAGCCGGTCCTCACGTTCCGTCTTGACGACGCGATCGAGCGCTTTGGACTGCCGATGCCCAACCACATCAAGCTCGACGTCGATGGCGGAGAGCTGGCGGTGCTCGAAGGAGCGCCGCGGGCGCTCGCCTCTCCCTCGCTGCGCTCGATGCTCGTCGAGGTCAGCAGCGAATTGGCCGAGCCCGTCACGAAGGTGCTGACGGGGCACGGCATGCGGCTGCAGGAAAAGGTGAACGTCGAGAACACGGCGGGCGAATTCCGGGTCTGGTACGGCCTCTTCACGCGTCAGGAGCAGGACGCGCCGGTGCACGAGGCGCAGTTCAAGTTCATCGCCCGATGACCATCCTGTTCGTGATGCGGAGCACCGTGTACGTGCGCAACTTCGAGTCGACGCTGCGCCTGCTTGCCGCGCGCGGCCACGACGTGCACATCGTCGCCGACTGGGATGACGACGGCAGGGATCTCATCAACCGAATCTGCGGGGACTGCCCGCGGATCCGCTACTCACCGACACCGCCGCTGCCGCTCAATCGGTGGAGTTTCCTGGGCACCGAGCTGCGGCGCGCCATCGATTACCTGCGCTACCTCGGCTCCGAATACGCCGACGCGCCGAAACTGCGCGGGCGCGCCGAACGCAAGGCTCCGGCGTTCGTGATGGCGGCGGTGAACAGGCCGTTGCTGGGGTCGCGGCCGGGCCGCTGGCTGCTCTCCCGCCTGCTTCATTGGTGCGATCGTGCGCTGCCGCGCGACCCGGCGATCGATGCGTTCGTTCAGGCGGAGAGGCCCGACCTCGTGCTGGTGACGCCGCTCGTGGAAACCGGCTCGCCGCAGGCCGACTACCTGCGCAGCGCGCGGGCGCTCGGCGTCCGCACGGGATTGTGCGTGTACAGCTGGGACAACCTGACGAACAAGGGGCTGATCCACGATCCGCTCGATCTCGTGACCGTGTGGAACGAGGCGATGCGGCGGGAAGCGGTGACGCTGCACCACGTGCCGTCGCGCTCCGTCGTGGTCACCGGCGCGGTTCCCTACGATCACTGGTTCACGTGGCAGCCGCACACCACGCGCGACGCCTTCTGCGCGCGCGCCGGCCTGCGCGCCGATCGCCCATACCTGCTCTACGTCTGTTCGTCGAAATTCATC
>Ga0134127_10000490_pt1 | contig 37168 bp, 23 predicted proteins | sample KB31753_FD_96459 | JGI IMG/M metagenome (GOLD analysis project Ga0134127, IMG submission 96459) | Terrestrial soil microbial communities with excess Nitrogen fertilizer from Kellogg Biological Station, Michigan, USA - KB3-175-3 | ecosystem: Environmental > Terrestrial > Soil > Unclassified ...
GTCCATGTAGCTCACGGTGACCCGGGCCACCGGCAGGCCTTCGTTTTTGCTTTCCCCGCAACAGGGCCAGGCGCCCGCGCCGACGCCGCCGAGGAAATGCAGTTTCGTGGCGCGCAGGCCGACGTTCGGCACCTCGACCTTGCGCGCGAGCGTCTTCGAGAAACCCTTGCCGCCGCGCAACACGACGAGGTTGTTTCCGTTGGTGGTGCGCGCAGGGTTGGCGATTTCGAACGGCGCGTCGCCCGCCTTCACGAGACCGAATTTGTTGAACGCGAGCGTTTCGGCGGCCTTCTCTTCGCTTTCGAACACGCCGCGTGTGCTGTCGGCTGTGAAGGCCGGACGCAGATCGATCAGACGGAACCTTTCTTCGTCGGCGCACATGGAAGCGAGCAAGTCGCGCAACCCCTCAGCACCGAGACCCTCGAATCCCTCGGGCATCAGCGAACGGCCGCTGCTGGACCGTGTCCGAATATCCTCAGGGCGAATCTCGTGTTCGCCCGCGGCGTCGCGAAGGACGACGGCAGATTTGTTCTCGCGCACGACAATGCCGGTGAACGATTGGTCATCCTTCGTCTCAATGTTTACGGCGACGAAATTCGGTTCGACGACACGATTGGGGTCAAGGATGTGGACGAGCAATTCCGCGGCGCCATGAGCGCCCATGCCGGTCAAGTCGGGACCGGTTTCCTTGCCGTCGCCGTTGAATTTATGGCAAGTGGCGCAATTCTTGGTGAACAGTTCCTTCCCCTTTTTCACGTCGCCGGCTTTGCCTACGTCCGCCGTGTACTTCGCCACGAGCGCGCTCTTCTCCGTCTCCTCCGGGCCTCGCAAGGCATCGAGCACCTCGCGCGCCTTGAGCGAGACGGCGGAGTCGCTGTGAGTGCGAAGGCGATGGATCATTGCCGGGCCGAGCGAGGCGAGCTTCAGTTCTCCGTCGCGAAGAGAATCAAGAAGCGCCAGCGACCAGTCCGCGCGTTTGAGAATCTGCGCGAAGGCCGCGTCGTACAGCGCGGGAGGCAGATTGGTCAGCGCGTGGCAAAGCGTCCGGCCGGCTTCAGCGTCCGCCGTGGCGCCGAGGGCGTCGATGGCTTTGCGCTGGAGGCCGGATGCCTCGGAGCGGCCAAGCAGCGCGCGGACGGAGGGCAGTATGTTCGTATCCAATTGCCGTACGGCCAGAAGGCTGGCGAGGAGATTGCCGCGTTGCTCGTCGGTGCGCGCCTCGTCTTTCATTGTCTCGAGCAGCGAGGCGATGAGTTTCTTCAAGTCGTCGCGGAGCGCGCCGGCCTGGTCCCAACGCGCCGCCAAAGGCAGCGCCGCCGAGGAAACCTTCGCCGGGCCATCAAAGAGCTGAGCAAAGGCCGACGCAAGCTCATCGGACCAGGCAGGAGGGTCCGTGGCACCGAGGCTTTTGTTCAGTGCTTCAAGCGCGGCGTGCTTGAGAGGATCGGCGGCCTCCGATTCCCGAGCGAGGGCGATGACCACCCGGGCAGCGTCGGAGGCGTCAAGGGATGCGGCAAGGGGAGTAACGAGGTTGGTGAATGACGCGGCCTGCGGCGTGTGGGCGGCGGTCTCGATGAAGTCGGCGGGCTCCTTCAAGGCGACACCGAGCAAGGCGGACTGTGTCCAAAGGTCGGCGAGTTCGGGCCACACTTCGACGAGGGCGGCGCGAACGTCGTTGCTCACTGGGAACGATTCGAGCGCGACGATGGCTTCGAGGCGGACGCGCGGGTGCAGGTCGCGCACGCGCTTGAGGATGGCGGCGCGCAGGCTGGCCGTTTCGGAATCCTGTGGCGTGCCCCTCGAAGCTCTGTCCTTGGCAGGCGAGCCGTCTGACGAGTTGGCGCTTCGCTCGGCCGCAATGCGGAGCGCATTCTTCTGGAGGATGGGCTTGCCTTCCGTTGCGATGGCATCGACGAGCCGTTCTGGCGCCAATCGGCCAAGTTGATGAAGTATCCAGAGCGCCTGAGCTTTGGCTTCATCGAGGGAACGAAAGCCGAGGGAACTGACCAACGGGAGCAGGGCATCGCCCGTTCCCGGGTCGTTTTTCTCCACGAGCAGCCGGGCAGCCGTCTGGCGAACCCAGCCATTCGGATGGGTCAACGCGGCCGCAAGTTCGCCGGTCGGGGCGCGGTCGAGACGCGGGGCGGGCAGCTTTTTCGCATCCCGATGTTGCACCCGCCAGATGCGGCCGAAATAGTGGTCGCGGTCCGGACGAATCGCGGCGTTGCTCAACTTGTCGTGTGCGGGCCCGCGGGGGTCGTTATGGACAGCGGCCTGGTTGTAGAAGTCCAGCACGTAGAAGGCGCCATCGGGGCCCACGCGGGCGTGAATTGGGCGAAACCAAAGATCCGTGCTGGCGAGAAATTCCTCGTCCGCATGCCGCGAGTCTTTGCTCGCAACGAACGTCGTCCCGTCGGGGCGCAGAAAGTCGACATGGACGAGATTCACCGTTGGCTCGGCCACGAACCAGGCGCGGTTCCACTGTTCCGGCCACGCGCCGCCGTTGTAAATGCAGCCGCCCGACGCCGCCGTGAAGCCCCCGATGAAATCGATCTGCGCATAGGCTTGCTGTTCGTAATCGCGCAGCGGGAAGGCTTTCTTGTGGTCTTCGATGGTCTTGAAACTCGCTGCACCGGGCATACGGCCACGGGCCAGGGCGCTTTCTGGAAGGACGACGTGGTTGATATGATTGCCATTGGCCTGGGAGAAAAAGATCTCGCCGTCGGGCTCAAGATCCACACCCCATGTGTTGCTGGCTTTCGAGCAAACTTGCTCCAAGGCGCTGCCGTCGGGCCGGAAGCGAAAGACGCCGTCCATGACTTTTCCGAACGTCCGCGCACCGTCGCCCGAGCGCACATCCCCGCGGCTATAGCCGACCGTGGCGTAAATCCAGCCGTCGAGACCCCACCGGAAGTTGTTCAGAACGGCGTGGGTGTCGTTCGTGCCGAAGCCGGTGTAGAGCTTGATGGTCTTGTCTGCAGTGCCATCGCCGTCCGAATCGCGCAGCCAGAGAATGTCCGGCGCCTGCGCGACGATGACGCCATCGCGATGAAACGCGAGGCTCGTGACCAGGTGAAGCCCGTCGCGGAAGACGGTCTTCTTGTCCATCACACCATCGGCGTTGGTGTCCTCGAGAATGGAAATGCGGTCGTGGGTCGGGCCGCTCGTGCTGCGACGGAACGGATACTCCGGGGTTTCGGCGACCCAGAGGCGGCCGGCGGGGTCCCAATCGAGCGAAATCGGTTTATTGATGATCGGTTCGGCGGCAACCAGCTTCACCGAGAAGTCGGGAGGAACCTTGAGTGAAGGCTCGGCCTTGTCGGGCGCGGTCGGACCGCCTTCGTGGTAGCGGAGCGACGCCAATTCATTCGAGTTGCAGAGCGAATCGATGTCGCGCTTGCCTGCCCAGGCGATGGCGCGCAAGAGCACGGCGCGAAAGGGAAGGAAATCGAAGGATTTCGTGCGATGGCCCGGGATCGAGACGAACGCGCGGTAGGGCGCGGTCGCGCCTGGCAATTTGCGTTCCAGCGTCCACATCTGGGGAGCGACCTCGTAGATGGAGGGCAGGGGCCGGCCGGCTTTGGTGTGGCGTTTGTCGGGAACGTAGGCGGAACAGAGGATGCGCGCCTCGGGCGTGAGTTGGAGATCCCAATAAATCTCATCGTCAAAGTTCCAGTTCGCAACGCCGTCCGAGATCGGATGCGCGTAATCGGTGAAGTACAACGCCGTGTCGCCGAGATGCCACTTGGAGTGTTGGTCTTCCCATGCGCCGCCGAGAATCGTCTTCCACCACTGCGGATCGTCGCCACAGACCGAATCGTGAATGGCCACGAGCCCGCCGCCGCGCTTGAGAAAATGTTCGAGCCGCGTGCGTTCTTCGCCGTGAATGGCGCCGCCCTCGGCGCAATACATCACCATTACGTCGGTGGCATCGAGTTGTGCGGCGGAAGGAAAGCCGATGGCACCGTCGACCTTGGCGCCGTGGTCGGTCAGGAGGCGCGACCAATTTGTGAGAAACAGCGGCCCGTCATGTTCGCCAGGGCCATGGGTCTTGGGCCCGCAGCGCAGGAAGATGCGCGGGGGGTCCGCAGCATGGGAGAACGTGGCGAACGCCGCCAGCAGCGCCAGAGCAACCGAGAGTCTGTGCTTCATAACTTTCGCAAAAGCCAGGTGGTATCCTAGACCGTTTGGCGCGGGGCCAAAAGGGAAACCTGCGCCTTGCTGGTCCGCGCTCAAACATTGCCGGACGCGATTACGTACCCTTGCTCACAAGGCGCTTGCAGCAAACCGGTGCCATGGGTGAGTTTTGCGAGGCACTTTGGCTATGACCACAATCCACGAAATCGCCCCCGACCTCTTCCGACTCTCCATTTACGCCCCGGACTATGATATGCAGTTCAATCATTTCCTCGTGCGCGATGAGCAGCCGCTGCTCTTCCACGCCGGGTTGAAGGGGATGTTTCCCGATTTGCGCGAGGCCGTGACCAAGCTGATGGATCCCGCTCAACTCAGGCATATCGCCTGGAGTCACTTTGAATCGGATGAATGCGGCGCGCTGAACGACTGGCTGGCGCTCGCCCCCGAAGCCCAACCCGCCTGCACGTTGGTCGGCAAAATTGTGACCGTGGACGATTTCTCCACCCGCCCCGCGCGGGGCATGACGCCCGACGATGTCCTGAACACGGGCAAGTATCGCTTCCGCTTCTATCAATCGCCGCACATTCCGCACGGGTGGGACGCCGGGGTGCTCTTCGAGGAGACGCGCAAGACGTTGTTCTGTTCCGACCTCTTTCATCACTTCGGCAACGTCGAAGCCGTCACCACGTCGGACCTCATCGAGCCGACGCGCCAGGCGATGCGCCAATTGCAGCAAGGCCCACTGGCCGGCTACATGCCTTACACGCGCCAGACCGAGGGCGTGCTCCGTCAGTTGGCCGGCCTGAAACCCGAAACGCTGGCCGTCATGCACGGCTCCTCCTACATCGGACAGGCGGATCGCCTGCTCACCGACCTGGCCGGAGTGATCAAGGAGAACTTTGACTAGACTAATCCTTCGTCCCGGACCGGCAGATCACTGAACGTCGGGTGTCGAGGGATGACAATAGTTTGCGGTGCGCGCTCGGGAACGCAAGGGGTTCGAGGGCCGCTCGCGAGAGCCAGCGTCCGCCGGTCAGCCGTCGCGCGTCGCGCCGATCAATCCGCGGGAGAAATGCTCTGAGAGTAATCCGGTGCTGCATGATGGCGTGGCGCACGATGGGCAGCGGGATGAGCGATTTCGCGCGCAGGCCGAACTGTTTGTGAAGGACTTCGAGCGGGTCGGCGTCGGCACGCCGCACCTCGACGCCTGGGAACTCCCAAAGCCGCGCATTGACGACGCCGGACGGTCGCTGGCGGACGAAGAACTTGTCGCCTTGCTGGAGGACAAAGGCGATGGCGTGTCGCGGGCTTGACGCAGTGCGCGGACCCGTGTTGGGCAACTGGGCGACTCTGCCTGACTTCAAGGCAGCGCAGCGTGTCCGCAAAGGGCAGGCTTCGCACCGGGGTTGGCGCGGGGTGCAAATCAGCGCTCCCAACTCCATAAGCGATTGGTTCAGCGCCGAGCAATGGCGCCGCCCAGCCGTCCGGACGAGTTGGCCGGCGAGCGACCAAAGTCTTTCGTTCGTCGCCCGTTCGCGGGGGTTCTCAGCGATTCCGAAAAGGCGAGTGAGCACGCGGATCACGTTTCCGTCCAGAATCGGGCGCGGCTCATGAAAGGCGATGCTGCAAATCGCCCCGGCCGTGTAACGGCCGATGCCAGGCAGGGCAAGCACGTCCTCGAATTGCCGGGGAAACACGCCATCGTGCTCGCGCACTATGATGCCGGCCGCCTTTTGAAGATTGCGCGCGCGGGTGTAGTAGCCGAGTCCTTCCCAGAGTTTCAGGACACCGCCGGGGTCGGCGGCCGCCAGCGATGCGATGTCCGGCAACGCACGCATCCAGCGTTCCCAATAGGGGATGACCGTCTTCACCTGGGTTTGTTGGAGCATGATTTCAGAGATCCAGACGGCGTAAGCATCGCGCGTCCGGCGCCAAGGCAGGTCGCGGGCGTGTTTGGAGAACCACTTCAGGAGCAGGGCGACCAACGAGGTGAGCTTGGGCGTTGTGATCGATGAAGCACGGCGCATGTCGCGACAAAGGCTGCGACAAAGGTCGCGACAAAGACAATCTCAAGGTGCGGAGTTGCTAATTCTGGAAAGGGGCGCCAGGCGGTTCGTTTGGCGGCGCTCGCAGAGGACAAAGACGCTTCTGTCGACGTGTGAAGAAACTTTGAACTCGAATCCACGCGCACGGCCGTCGAAACTTGGACTGTGAAGCCGCTGACGTCCTACACCTGCAAGTTGAGCGAGCAGCAAGCCGCCACTCTGGAACGGTACTTGGGTGAGCACGGTTTCAAGCCGAGGCAGGTGCCTTATGCGCGGTTTGCGGGGGAGAAGGAGAAACTGAACGTCGTCTTCTACGAGAGCGGCAAACTCGTTGTGCAAGGCAAAGGGACGCAGGAATTCATTGAGTTCGTGCTCGAGCCAGAGATTCTCAAGCAGGCGCGCCTCGGCTACGAAGCCGTGCTGAATCCAGACCTGTTGCTGCCGCGCTTCGGCGTGGACGAGTCGGGGAAGGGTGATTTTTTTGGGCCTCTTTGTGTCGCGGGCGTGTATGTCAACGAGGCGGTCGTCAGGGCCTGGCAGGACAGCGGCATCAAGGACTCAAAAAACATTTCGAGCGACAAGCGGATTCACGAACTGGCCGACCTGATTCGCAAAACGCCCGGCTGCGTCACGACCGCAGTGCCCGTGGGGAACGACGCGTACAATCGGCTCTACAGTTCCATGCGCAGCGTGAACCGGTTGCTGGCCTGGGGCCACGCGCGCGTGATCGAGAACTTGATGGGGCAGCGGCACCGGATGACGCCCCCTCCGGTGCGGGCGATCAGCGACCAGTTCGCGGCCAATAAGGAAACCGTGGCCAAGGCGCTGATGAGCCTGGGCCGAGGAATTGAACTGGTCCAGCGTCACAAAGCCGAGGAGGACCTCGCCGTCGCGGCGGCATCGATCCTCGCGCGGGATGAGTTCGTGACGCGGCTGGCCAGGATGGAAAAGGAATTCGGGATGCCCCTGCCCAAGGGCGCGTCTGCCGCCGTCGATGCCGCGGCGAAGGAGTTTGTGGCCAGGCACGGAACGGAGAATCTTTCCAAGGTTGCGAAAATGCATTTTCGCACGGCATACCGGGCGCAAGGGCTGAAGGAACCGCCGAAAACGGAGTGGCGCAAGACTGGATTGCGGCGGAGTTCCGGGGAAGAGGGCTAACACCGAATTCCCCTACTCGTATGTCTTCGACATCGCGCGGATACGCGGGTAAATGGGCGAGTTGGTCGGTATACGCTGTTTGACATCGAGGAAAATCTTCTTCGCTTCCAAGGGATCCGAAGGGGTGATCAGCACCGCGTAGTCCAGTTCAATCCAGGCTTTCCTCGGATCGTCGAACTTTGGGGCGTTGCGGTAGGTATCCAGGAATTCCTTCATGGCAGCGGGGCCATTCTGCTTGGCCTTCGTGTAGCGCTGCTCCAACTCGTACGACCCCATGCCGGAGAGTCGGTACTCGGAGATGTCGGAGCCGTCGGCGGATTTCTGAGTGGTTTCCTTCTCCTGGTTGACTCGGTCCCAATATTCCCAAAGCTTAAAGGCACCGACGCCGACGGCGAGAATGACGAGGATGGAGATAACGACTTTCATTTTTCTGCGACGCGTTGAATGCGGGCGCCAAGCCCGCGGAGTTTTTGGTCAATTTGTTCATAGCCGCGATCGAGATGGTAGATGCGGCTGACGAGAGTGGCGCCACGGGCGGCCATCCCGGCGATGACCAGCGCCGCCGAAGCCCGCAAGTCACTGGCCATCACCTGCGCGCCGCTCAACAAGCGTCCGCCTTTGACGATCGCGCTGGGGCCCTCGATGCAAACATCGGCCCCGAGCCGGGCCAGTTCGGCGACATGCATGAAGCGCGACTCGAAGATGCGCTCGGTGATGATCCCCAATCCGGGCGTCATTGCCATGAGCACCATCATTTGGGCCTGCACGTCGGTCGGGAAACCGGCGTACGGTTGAGTGGTAATGTCCACCGGCTTGAGCGTACCGTTCCGCTGCACCTTCAAGGTAAGCCCTTTGCGGTCCACTCGAACGCCGGCGTCCTTGAGTTTGTCCAGCACGGCGCTCAAGTGGTCCGGACGCGAGCCGTGGATGGTCACCTCCCCGTCAGTGGCCGCGGCGGCAATGGCGAACGTGGCCGCTTCGATGCGGTCGGGAATGACTTCATGCTCTGCGCCGTGGAGTTCCTTGACGCCCGTGATTGTGATGGTCGGGCTTCCGGCCCCGACGATGCGCGCGCCCATCTTGTTGAGGAAATAGGCCAGGTCCACCACTTCAGGCTCACAAGCGGCGCTCTCAATGGTGGTCACACCCTCGGCCAGAACGGCGGCCATCATGACGTTTGCTGTGCCGAGCACGGTCGGCCCGGCACGCCCGCCCAGAAAAATGTCCGAGCCGATAAGCCGCTTTGCTTTTGCCTCGACATAGCCGCGCTCGATGGTGAGTTCGGCCCCGAGCGCTTCCATGCCTTTCAGGTGCAGGTCGATGGGACGCGTCCCGATGACACAGCCGCCCGGCAATGAGACCCGGGCCTGACGCAGCCGGCCCAACAGAGGGCCGAGGATGCAAATCGACCCGCGCATCTGGCGGATGAGTTCGTAGTCACCCACGGGCCTGGGCTTGGCGCTGCGCACGGTGACGGTGTCATCCTCAATGGTCGCGGACGCGCCGAGCGAAGTGAGGATCCGACCCATGAACTTCACGTCGCTCAGGGCCGGCACGCGGCGGATGACGCACTTCTCGCGCGTCAGGAGCGTCGCGGCCATGATCGGCAGCACGGCGTTCTTCGCCCCGCTGATGTTCACTTCGCCATGCAGCGGCGCGCCGCCTTTGATTAACAAACTGTCCATGAAAGCTTGGTCGACCGGCGCTTCCGCGCGTCGGACGCATTAGGATTTCATCAACTGTTCCCGCAGGCAATTAAGATTCGCGCCCGTCCCGTGTCATCGTTTTCAACGCCCTCGACCTGCCAATGCTCCGCCTCAAAGAAGCCGTGGACCGCGGTGTCCTGGCCGTCCCCCAGTTCGACCATGATTCGGCCACCGCTGTTCAGGCGCGCGGCTGCCTGGCTAGAGAGCCGGCGATAGAAATCCAGACCGTCCGCCCCGCCGTCCAACGCCAGTCGAGGATCGTGGTCGCGGACTTCCGGCTGAAGCGACGCAATCTCCTCGCTGGCGATATATGGCGGGTTGGAGACAATGAGATCGAACCGAAGCCCGTCCGGCAACGCCCCAAATCCATCCCCGTGATGGAAGTGGATGCGGCCGCTCAACGGGTGGCGATCCGCGTTGCGCCGTGCGACTTCCAGCGCTGCCTCCGACAAGTCTGTCGCATGCAACTCCGCTGTGGGCGCCTGCGCAGCAATGGCGATGGCGAGACACCCGCTGCCGGTCCCAAAGTCCAGCACCGTTGCTGCCGCGCCTCGGGACAAAAGAAACTTTACCGCTCGCACCGCCAGCAGTTCCGTCTCCGGCCTGGGAACCAGCACGTCGCGGGTCACGGCTATTTCCAGGCCGCAAAACGAGGTCGAGCCAAGGATATGTTGCAACGGTTCGCGCTCGCCGCGGCGTTTCACAAGTCCGCGTGCCGCGCTCAGTTCCGGTTCGGTCAGTTCGCGGTCGAAGCTCAGGTAAAGCTTCATCCGCGGAAGTCCCAAAGCGTGGGCCAGCAGGAGTTCGGCCTGGAGCCGCGGCGAATCGACGCCCCGTTTAGCCAGGAACTCGCTGCTTCGCCGGATGACTTCAAGCACGGTCACTGAGACAGCGTAAGGGGCCGCATGGGCTCTGTCAGCAGACAGTTTGGGCTTAAGAACCAAACGCCCAAGCTCAAGAAAGTCTTTCAAGCCCCCAAGACCTCAGCTGTCATCAAGGGCGTCTTTGGTGCCTGTCCATTGGAGCTTCTCTTGAGCTTGAAGCCATGAGTTTGGAACTTTGTTCCGCTCGCGGAAAACATTGAAGCACCAGTCGGTTGTCAAGCCGCGATCATTCGCAGGGCAAGCCCGGATGGTGAATAACTTCACTTGCCCCGACCCGGCGCCGTTCCTATGGTTCGGCCATGAAACGGAATCTTCTCGTTATCGTGCTGCTGGCGTTGCTCCTGCCGCTGGCGCCATCGCCCGCCCAACAGGATTCATCCACCGCCGCCGCCGAACGCGAGCAGGCCGAGGAACGCCATCGCACCTTGACCAAGCGCCTGGCTGGCCTCGAAGAGAGCATCGCCGCCTTCCAGAAGAATGTGACCGCGTTGCGCGACGAAGTCCGCCGGTTGAAGGACGAACTGGACCGCAGCAAGAGCAAGAACGAAACGTCTGCTACACAGGAGAGTATCAAATACCTCGCCGAGAAAATTGAGGAAGTGGATAAGAAACGCATCGCTGACAATGAACGCACGGTCAAGCATATCGACAAGAAGATCGACGACATGCGAAAGTTCGTTCTCGAAAGCCTTGCCGGCCCGCGCGGCGGGACCCCAACGCCGCCGCCGTCCGGCGCGACTGTCCCTAATAAGGGCAACAACTCCGGCGCTCCCCCAAAAACCAATCCCGACGGCAAACAAACCGGGTGGACCTACAAGATCAAGGACAAGGACACACTTGCGGTTATTGTCGCCGCACTGCGCAAACAGGGAATCAATGTCACGCAGAAGCAAATTGAGCAGGCCAACGAAGGCGTAAACTGGAACAAACTCAGAATCGGCCAGGAGATTTTCATCCCGGCGCCGGCGCAGTGAGCGGGTGTAATGCGACACCAGGTTGGAATTCTGCCTCGCTCTGCGACGCAAGAGTGGGCAGACGAGCAATTCAAGAACACTACGGACATCTTTTCCCTCCCGTGAACGAGCCTGTGGGGCGCGTCGCTCCGCAAGCCGCCTTCCACCTTCCAATACGACTCGCGCGCGCGGAGGCAAAAGTCGCGAAACTTCGTTCGGAGAATCTTCCTTCCGAGGGATTGACCGCCCGGCGCGACTGAGGATGGACAACGCCTCAATGCACCGCCCATGAAACTCATTCGCCGGATTCACCTTTTTCTGGGCTGCTTCTTCGCGCCGCTGCTCTTGTTCTATGTCTGCACCGGCTGGTATCAATCCGTGACGCTGCGCCGCAACAAAGGTGTGGGCGAAGCGGACGACTTGCCCAGCCGCTTGCGCTCCGTGCACGTGGATCAGATTTACCCGACCGAGTCCGCAAACGCCTACTCGCCATGGCTGTTCCGGGCGTTGGTGGTGATGATGGCCGTCGCGCTCATCGCGACGATTGTGCTCGGGGTCATCCTGGCGTTCCGCTCGATCCGCCAGCGTTGGCTGGTGTGGCTTTCATTGGGGTTGGGCTTCCTGGTGCCGGTGCTGTTCCTGTGGCTTGGGCAGCGGCGTTGAGGCATCAGACGGCTGGACAAAGCGTCCCGTCCGCCGTTTTCTCTCCGCATCTCGCCATGACCTGGACGCAAGTTTACGATCCGCTTCACAACACGTTCTTCTCCACGCTCCTGGCCGCGTTGCCGGTGGTCGTGCTGCTCGGGACCATCGCGCTGCTGAAAGTCCGCATCCATTACGCGGCACTACTTGGGCTGGGTGTGGCGTTGGGCGTCGCGGTGTTCGTGTATGGAATGCCCGCGAAGATGGCCGCGTCGACCACTCTTTACGGAGCGGCGTTTGGGTTGTTCCCGATTGGATGGATCATTCTCAACCTGATCTTTCTCTACCAGCTTACGGTGGACAAGGGTTGGTTTGATGTGTTGCGCGGGAGCCTCGGCGCCATCGCGCCCGACCCGCGGGTGCAGGTGATTCTCATCGCGTTTTCCTTCGGCGCGTTTTTCGAGGGCGCCGCGGGATTCGGCACGCCGGTGGCCGTTACCGCCGCCATCCTGATACAGCTCGGCTTCAAGCCGCTCCAGGCCTGCGGGCTGTCGCTCATCGCCAACACCGCCCCGGTGGCTTTCGGCGCGCTGGGCACGCCCATCATTGCGCTGAGCAAAGTGACTGGGTTCGATGAAGTGACACTCTCCAAAATGGTCGGGCGCCAGCTCCCGTTCTTTTCCGTACTCGTGCCGTTCTGGGTGGTGTGGGCACAGGCCGGGTGGCGCGGGATGCTCGGCGTGTGGCCGGCGGCCCTGGTGGCGGGAGTATCGTTCGCGGTGCCGCAGTTCCTCGTCTCCAATCTCCACGGACCCTGGCTGGTCGACATCGTCGCGGCCCTTTGCTCGATGGGCGCGGTCGTGCTGCTCCTCAAAGTCTGGCAGCCAAAAGATGGCCGATGGCCGATGGCCGATGGCCAATTGAAGCCATCGCCCGACGCCGCGGTTAATCCGGCCGCCTCTGTCCAGCAATCGGCAATCGGCGATCCTCAATCGCCAATCCCCAGCGTCCGTCGCGCCTGGGTGCCGTGGATTCTCCTCAGTGTCCTCGTTTTCCTCTGGGGCACGCCGCAGTTGAAAAACCTCCTCGACGGCAAGAAGACTGCAAAGGAAACGGCAGCCGCCCTCAAGCTGACCATTCCCGACATCACGGGCGGCGCGAAGTTGCGCCCCGGCGTCACGGCGCCCGAATTCCCCGTCTGGGGCCTCCATAACCTGATTCTCCGAACCAATCCAGTTGTCGAATTGCCCACGCCGGGCAAGCCCACCAAACCTGAAGAAGCCATCTTCAAGCTCAATTGGTTCTCAGCCACCGGCACTGGCATCCTCTGCGCCGCCGTGCTGGCAGGGTTTTTCATGGGTTTCTCTCTTCGCGAGCTCGCCGGCGCCTACCTGCGCACCGTCTGGCGCGTGCGCTTCTCGCTCGTCACCATCGCGGCCATGCTGGCGCTCGGCTACGTCACGAGGTATTCCGGCACCGATGCAACGCTCGGGCTGGCGCTGGCGAAGACCGGCGCGTTCTACCCGTTCTTCGGCACACTGCTCGGGTGGCTGGGCGTCGCCCTGACGGGCAGCGACACCGCATCGAACGTGCTGTTCGGCAGCCTTCAGAAGATTACCGCGGAGCAAACGGGTATCAGCCCCGTGCTGATGGCCGCGGCGAACAGCTCCGGCGGCGTGATGGGCAAAATGGTCGACGCACAGAGCATCGTCGTGGCCAGCACCGCCACGAATTGGTACGGCCACGAAGGTGCCATTCTGCGCTACGTCTTCTTCCACTCCATCGCCATGGCGGCGCTGGTGGGTTTGTTGGTGTACCTCCAGGCCTACGTCCATCCGTTTACGCAGTTGGTGGTGAAATGAGCCGCATGACGGAATTCGAAATCCGAAGACCGAATCTCAAACTCCCACGCCGACGGCCGCTTCACACTTCCTCACTGAAGCTGCCGGTCATGAACACTTAGCCAGGGAGCGTCTTCTGGCTTCGGTGTTCGGATTTCCTTCGAATTTCGGGATTCGGGGTTCTTCCTCACGTGCATTTCCCGAGTGTCATTCAAGGCGGTCTCGCGGATAATCGCCGCGATGAATCTCCGCACATTGGGATCTCTGCTCCGCAGCGGCCAAATCCCTTTCCTTGTGGCCTTGATGCGGGAGATGCCGCGCTATCATCGGCTGGCCTTTCTTGGCGCGGCCCTCTCCAGCGGCCTGCTGCAGCGGCTCGCAAAGGGTCCGGTCCCTCTCGAGGTGCTCGCGGCCGAGCTCAATGTGGCCTCGTCCATGCAAGAGGGGCTTGAAGCATGGTTGGAATTGGGGGTGGCCATCGGAGAATTGCGGACGAGTCCCGAGGGTTACTCACTTCGTGGAAGGCTTTCTCGCGATCTCTGCAACAACATCAACGATGCCGCTGCGGCGTTCGTCCAGGAGGTCGTGATGACTCACCACCACCTCATCACGCGGTCGCTGGAGCGCCTGCGCCAGGGCAGCGGTTTCACGCTCGCCGACCAGGACGGGCAACTGGTGGCCCGTGCGTCCCAGCTTGCCGAACCGTTCATCTGCGAAGCGCTGGACGCCGTGCTGCCGCGGCGCGGCCCGATCTTGCTCTTCGAAATCGGATGCGGCACGGCAGCCTATATTCGCCACGCGGCGACGCGTAATCCGGAACTGACGGCGGTGGGCCTCGAATTGCAGCCACCGGTTGCCGAACTCGCCACCGCGAACATCTCACAGTGGAAGCTGGCGTCGCGCGTGGTGATTGAAACCGGAGACGTGCTCGAGCGGAGTCCCAAGCCGGTCTTCGACATCGCAACGCTCCATCAGAACATCTATTACTTTCCGGTCAAACGCCGCGTGAGTGTGCTTCGACACGTGAGCGGGTTCCTGAGGCCGGGCGGTCGCTTGCTGCTGACCACCTACTGCCGGGGCCGGGGCCTTGGCGCCGCTCTCCTCAATTTGTGGGCCACGACGACCGAGGGATGCGGGCGGCTGCCGACGACGGCCGAGATGGCGGGGCAGCTTGCGGACGCGGGCTTCCTCCAGATCTCGCGTCGAAGCCTCATTCCCGGGGAGAGCTTACACGCGTTTGTGGGAACGACACGCGGCGAGGACTGAGTGTGCGAGGCTTGCTTCGCCAGACCGTGGCATGCCGGCGCTCTAGAGTGATTGCCAAAAGTCATTTCCGAAATGGTGGGGCAAACCTGCCGGTTTGCCGCGGCGCCCAGCAGGGCGCCGCCCACCATTTCGGAAATGACTTTTGGCAATCACTCTAGACCGTAGACCTGACAGGGATTAATGACTACTCCACGAGCTCGCAGCGGCTCGCGTTCAGCCCAAAGTTGAACTCAAACTGTTCCTGCTCGCTGAGCGCCTGCGAGTCGTGCCCGAGTTCCCGCAGTGTCAGCGCGAAGTCCGCCGAGAAACCATGCAGCGTGTAAATCCGGCGCGGAGAAACGCGCCGGACAAACTCGAGCAAGTCCGGAAAATCCGCGTGGTCGCTCAATGGAAAGGCGGCGTCAACCTGGTGCCGAAAGCGGCAGCCGGCCTCCAACGCCCACCCCGTAACGACGGCCGTGCGCGCCGTGCTCCCGAACTGCTCGCGGGCTGCCTTGCCCGAGAGCGTCGGCGCAATGAGGACTCGACCGGCGACGTTCCCGTGCTCGAGCCGTTCGTAGGCAGGGAACTTCATTCCAAATTCCTCATAGATGCGTGTCAGCCTCCAGGCTGCGTCGTGCAGCGCGATGGGAAGAGATGCGCCATCGAGCACGCGGAGCAGTTCCTGCGTTTTGCCGAGCGAGTACGCCATCAGAACAGGCGTGGTGTGCTCCAAGAGGGCGTGCTGGCAAAAGGCCACGATTTGTTCCCGCACCCATTGAGCGGGCGGCAGACGGTACTCCGGCCGGCCGAAGGTTGTTTCCATCACCAGTCGGTCGGCGGGGCGCGGCACACACGGTTCGGCGGCAAGACCGGGACGCAACTTGAAGTCGCCCGTGTAGAGCAGCGACTCGCCATCCGCTTCGATGAACGCCATCGCGCTGCCGAGGATATGGCCGGCGGGCACCAAGGTGACTCGGAACGGGAGCCGGCCCGCATTGAATTCGCGGGGCTCGCCGAACGCGAGGACCTGCTCCTGTTCGGCCCGGGCCCCGCGAGCGCGCATCAAGCGCACCGTCGCTGCGGTCGCGATCACTTCCCGGTGCGCCCCGGTGTGGTCCGAATGGGCATGGCTGACAAACGCCAACTCCGGCCCCAGGACTCGGCGGTGCGAGTCGAGCCACAACCCGAGCATCGGGAGGAAAACCCCGCCCCGGTCATAGCGCAACTCGAAGACAGACATCGCGCGAACCTAGGCCACGCTGAGTTGAAGTCAAACCAACGGGGTGATTGACGCTCGGGGCGTCGGCGACGGGCAGGTGTTGCGGGGCAGCAGTAGTGGGCCACCGCACAGCACAGTTAGGCGGCCAAGGAGTGTTTCGTCACCCGAACTTAACGTGACTCCGGCGCCCGAATAGAGATCCTTTTAACATGAAATCATCCGCCTTATTCGCTGGACTACTCGTTGCGTGCGCTGTTTCCGTGCCCCTCCTCACAGCGCCGACGGCAACGCTGATTGGCCCCATCCCCTATTTGAGCATTACCAACAGTCCATTCTACGAAGGAATCACCAATGGCACAGTCTTCCTTGAAACATTCGAGAGCGGCGCGCTGAGCGTGCCCGGCGTCTTGATTCTCCGTGGCTATGTGTCCAAGGACGAGCCTGATGTGGATTCTGTTGATGCCGATGATGGCCGGATCGACGGGGACGGCTCCAGAGGCCACAGCTTCTTCGGTTCCGGCCGCATTCCATTGGCTTATTTTGCGTTCGACACGAACGTATTGGGGCGTTACCCGACCAAAGTAGGCATTGTTTGGACCGATGGCGATGCTAGCCCGACACGATCTCATGTCAGTTTCAGGGCCTTTAGCCCCATCGAAGGCGAAGGGGGCTCCATCTCGGCTGAACTTGGGGATGCCGACAGGGCTGGTGGCACCGGAGAAGATCGGTTCTTCGGCATCATTTCCTCCAACGGCATCGAAAGCTTCACACTGTCGGGATCACCCGGCTCGTTTTTCATCGAATCGGACCACGTTCAGTTCGGAGATTTCGATGCCACGCTTCGACCCGCCCTCAGCATCCGTCCGGGCGCCGACCCGGAGCTTAGCTGGTATGCGCGTGTGAACGTGACCTATCAACTGCAGGGCACCTCCGACCTGCTCGTCGGCAGTTGGTCGAATTTGGGCCCCCCCATCCAAGGTGTCGGCTCCAATAGCCGTGTTACGCTGAATCCAAGAGTCCAGCCTCAACAGTTTTATCGGGTGCTCGTACGCCCATGAACTCGGAATCCGTTCATTGGGCGGACGACCCGCGCAGCGGACCGCCAGGCTACAAGGAATTTGGTTGCGGTTCTCCGCCGGCGTTATGATTCACGTTTTACGCCCCGCCCTCACCACTCAATCACCGCCGCAGCCCACGTCAACCCGGCGCCGAACACGACCAGCAGCGCCAGGTCGCCGCGCCGGAGCCGTTTTTGGGTCACGGCTTCGTCGAGGGCAATCGCCACAGAGGCAGCGCTCGTATTGCCATACTTGTCGAGGTTCACGAACACCTGGTCGGGCTGCACTCCCAGCCGATCAGCGACCGCGTCGATAATCCGGCTGTTGGCCTGGTGCGGGATGACGAGCTTGATTTTCGAAATATCGATCTCACAACGGCGCATGGCCTCCTGAGCGGCATTGTACATCGCGGTGACGGCATTCTTGAAGGTCTCCTTGCCGTCCATCACGAGGTGATGCAGGCCGCGTTCGACGGAATCGGCGGTCGCCGGAATGCGGCTGCCGCCTCCGGGCATGCACAGGAGCATGGCTTTTTCGCCGTCGGCTCCCATGCAGGCGGTGAGCAGGCCGTGTGCGTCGGGTCGGTGCTGCAAAATGGCCGCGCCAGCGCCGTCGCCAAACAGGACGCACGTGTTGCGGTCCTTCCAGTTCACGATGGCCGAGAGACGCTCCGCGCCGATGACGAGCACCGTGTTGTACATGCGCGACATGATGAACTGCTGGCCAATTTCCAGAGCGTAGAGGAACCCGGAACAGGCCGCCTCGATGTCGAACGCGGCGGCGTTGCGCGCGCCCAACTTGGCCTGAACCAGGCAGGCGGTCGCCGGAAAGAGCATGTCGGGAGTGATCGTCGCGACAATGATCAAGTCGATTTGATCGGCCGTGATGCCACCCCGTTCCATGGCGCGCTGGGCGGCTTTGGCAGCCATGTCGGACGTGAATTCGTTCTCCGCGGCGATGCGGCGCGCCTTGATGCCGGTGCGCGAGGTAATCCATTCGTCGGTGGTATCGACGATCTTTTCGAGGTCGGCGTTGGTCAGGATCTTCTCCGGCACGTAAGACCCTACGGAGGTGATCGAACAGGGACGGCCTTTGAAGCCATGCTCGGCGCGGGGATTCTTGAAGCGTTGGGTCGTGCTCGTGCTCATACGACAACGGGGGGTGCGGCGTGGACAACGGGCTGGGCGAAGCGCTCGGCCGACGCTCGAACTTCGCGGACGATGCTCTCGTTAATCTTGAACTGGATGGTCTCGCAAGCGACACGGATGGCGTTCCGGAACGCCTTCGCCTTGGCGGAACCATGGGCCTTGATGACGACGCCGTTGAGGCCGAGAATCGGCGCGCCTCCGTAGGCTTCGGGGTCCATGCGGCGGCGGATGTCGCGGAAGGCGCCGCGCGCCAGGCTTGCCCCGAGCTTTCGCAGAGGCGTGGCCGTCAGTTCGCGCCGCAACAGGCCCAGCACGGCGTGACCGAGGCTTTCGACCGATTTGAGGACGATATTGCCCGTGAATCCGTCGGTGACGACCACGTCCACGCTGCCCTCGAACAGGTCATGGCCCTCGACGTAGCCGATGAAATTCAGGTCCAGCTGCGCGCAGAGCCTTGCGGCCTCGCGCGTGAGGTCGGTGCCTTTGCTCTCTTCGGTGCCGTTGCTCAAGACCCCTACGCGCGGTCTGGGATGCTTGAGCAATTCGCGCGAATAGACGCTGCCCATCACGGCGAATTGCGCCAGGTGCAGCGGTTTGCACTCGGGGTTCGCGCCGCCGTCCAGAAGGAAGCAGTCGCCCACCTCGCCGGCTGGCATAACGCACGCAATGGCCGGCCGCTCGATCCCTTCAAGGCGCCGTAGCTTGAGTGTGGCCGAAGCCACCAGCGCGCCAGTGTTGCCGGGCGAGATGACCGCTTCGGCAATACCATCGCGAACCAATTCCATCGCGCGGACCATCGAACAGTCCTTTTTGCGACGGACCGCGTCGAGGGGTTTGTCCTCCATCGCGATGACTTCGGAGGCGTGGACGATACGCACCCGTCCGTCAGCGCAGCCCGTCTGGCGAAGGGCAGCTTCGATCTCGGCCTGCTGACCGACCAGGTGCAACTCGGTGATTTGCGCGCTGGCCGCGAGCGCCTCGTTGACCCCTTCGATGACGACCGTGCATCCATGATCGCCACCCATGACATCGACCGCGATTCGCATAATGGAAGGAGCGCAGCGGGCCGACAGCCCGGCCGCGCTCCCGGCAATCATGCTCCGGCCGTCACGGTGATAATCTGTCGGCCCCTGTAAAAGCCACAAGCCGGGCAGACGCGGTGGGGCACGTAGGGCGCCGCACACTGCGGGCAGGAAGCCAGTTGTGGCAGCTTGAGCACGCTATTGTAGGCCCGGCGCATACGCTGGCGGCTCGTCGAAGGTTTTCGTTTAGGAACGCCCATAAGTCGTTATCTTAGTTTGAGTTTGTCGAGCGCGGCCCACGGCGACGCGCCGTCGGCCGGCCGGCCGACACTGCTGCCGGTCTTAGTTTTCTTCGGGAACAACCCGCGGCAGTCTTCTTTGCACAGCGGATGCTGCGGAAAGGCGAGGAAAATATCTTCGCGCAAATACAGAGTCAAGTCCACGGAGTCGTTGACGACCAGGGCTTTGTCCTCCCCGGCAAGCGGGATGTGAGCGGCCCAATGCTCCAACTTGAGAGTGGTCTGGAAGGCCTTGAGGCAGCGCACGCACTGGCAATCGAGCTTCAATTCCAGCGTACCCTGGACCAGCACTGAATCCTCCATCCGCTGCAACTCCAAATCGAAGCGGAGGGGTTGCTCGGCTCGCACCATCTCATCTCGCGAATCGAGATCCAGTTCTTTGACGGGCAATTTGCCGTGGAGCCGGAGGGTCTTTGTCTCCAGGTGGTGCAAGTTGAAGGTCAGCGGCATAGGCAGAATCCGACTCCCGTCGCTCTATGCAACTAAGGTTCCAGTTTCACGTCTTCGGCGCAACTCCAAGTTTCTTCCTCAATGCCATCACGACATGCGGCGGCACGAACGCGCTCACGTCGCCGCCCAGGCGGGCGATCTCCTTCACGATTCGGGAGCTGAGGAAGGTATACGTCTCCTTGGGCATCATGAAGATTGTTTCAATCTGCTCGTTGAGCTTGCGGTTCATCAGCGCCAGTTGGAACTCGAACTCGAAGTCCGACACGGCCCGCAACCCGCGGACGACCGCCTGTCCGCCACGCCGTTGGACGTAATCGATAAGCAGTCCGTCGAAGGCGTCGGCCGCCACGTTGTCCAGGCCTTTGATCGACTGGCGGACCAGATCGAGCCGCTCCGCACTTGTGAAGAGCGGGTTCTTCCCATCGCTCTGCGCCACGGCCACGATGACCTTGTCGAACAATTTCGCCGCGCGCTGGGCCAAGTCCAGATGGCCGTTGGTGAACGGGTCGAAGCTCCCGGGATAGATCACCGTGCGCATAACCGAAGCCTCGCAGGCCCGTGAGCCCTTGGCCATTCAAAAAGGTTCCCAATGGCTTCGAAATCCCAAATCCGATGCCCGAAGTTCGAAGAATCCCGAAACCCGAACGAAACGCTCGAATGCTGGTGGGACGACAAATGGACCAACGCTCTGGTGAGCCAAGCAGCTTCCACATCGGATATCGGTCTCGGATTTCTTACGGACCCACTTCCGTCTTGCGCTGGAGCCCGGCTCCCTCAACCTTCGCCTTGTGAAATTCGCAATCTGCAACGAGATCTTCAAGGGCTGGAATTTTGGCGACCTCATGCGCTTCGCCAGGAAGGCGGGCTACGACGCCCTTGAAATCGCGCCATTTACCATCGCCAATCATGTCACGGATATCTCCTCCACCGTCCGCCAACAGATCCGCGACGAGGCAGCGCACGTGGGGATCGCCATTTCAGGCGTTCACTGGGTGCTCGCTGAGACCGAGGGCATGTACCTGAATCATCCCGACGCGCCGGTACGCGAACGGACGGCGAGGTACTTCGTGGATCTCGTCGATTTCTGCGCGGATCTCGGCGGGCACACCATCGTGTTGGGCTCTCCGAAGCAACGCAACGTGATGGCAGGCGTCAGCCTGGCTCAGGCATGGGACTGGGCGAGAGCCACGCTTCGCGATGCCGTGCAGCATGCCGGTGGGCGCGAAGTGACGATTTGCCTGGAGCCACTGGGGCCGACCGACACGAACTTTATCAACACCGCGGCCGATGCGATCCGCTTCGTTCAACAAATGGAATCGCCCAACATCAAAATCATCCTCGATGTGAAGGCGATGTGTACGGAGTCCACCCCCATTCCGCAAATCATCCGCGAGAGCTGGCCCCATTTCGCCTACTTCCACGCCAACGATCGCAACTTGAAAGGCCCCGGCTTTGGCGACGTGGATTTCAAGCCCATCGCCGCGGCGTTGCGCGAAGTAGGCTACGACGGCGTGGTGTCGGTGGAAGTGTTCAAATTCGACGAAGGCGCGGAAGCCATCGCGACCAAGAGTATCCGGTATTTGAAACAGGTATTCGGCTGAGCCTTTCGAGCTGCGTGTAGCTGCGACCGTGAGGTCGCGGGGCGGAGTCTCAAGCGACGAAGGTTCAGCAGCCCAACCCTTGGGTTCACATCCCGCGACCTCACGGTCGCAGCTACGGGATGATTCGCTAGAGTGATTGCCAAAAGTCATTTCCGAAATGGTGGGCGGCGCCCTGCTGGGCGCCACGGCAAACCGGCAGGTTTGCACCACCATTTCGGAAATGACTTTTGGCAACCAGTCTAGAGCGTCTTCAAAACGATGGCCGTGATGTCGTCGAGCTGCGGAGCCCCCTGGGCGAACAGCCGAGTGGCGGCGTAAAGGGCCTCGACGATCGCGCGGGCGGGCTTTTCGCGGTGGGCACCCACGACCTCAAGAGCCCGCTCGGCGCCAAAAAGTTCGCCGCTCGGTGAGGAGGCTTCCTCGATGCCGTCCGTGAGAAGCACCATGAGGTCGCCCGGGACCAGCGTGAGCGCCGGCCCGCATGCGTACTCAGTGGCGGCTCGCAGCCCTAGCGGTATTCCCGTCCGTTTGAGTTGCCCCTTCAAGGCGCCGTCCGCGCCGATAACCAAGCCCGGTGGATGACCCGCGCTGGCGTAAGTCAGTTCGCGCGTCGCCGCGTCGAGCCGGCCCAGGAAGAGGGTGATATATCGTTCGCCGCCCATGTCCTCGGCGAGGATGCTGTTCGCGCGCGTGAGGATTTCCCCGGGATCTTCGCGGCGGCCGGCCAGCACGCGCAAGTAGGCGCGCGTCTCAGCCATCAGCAACGCGGGTCCCACGCCGTGCCCGGCAACGTCCCCGACCACCAGTCCGACGCGGTCCTGCAACATCGTGAGGTAATCGAAGTAATCGCCGCCCGTGGCTTCGGCGGGGTAGGTCGCCCCGGCGATATCGAACCCGGCCAGCGCCGGGGCCGCCTTGGGAAAGAGCCGCTGCTGGATTTCCCGGGCGACGGCAAATTGTTCCTCATGCTCGCGCAACTCGCGCTCGGCGCGCAGGCGCTGTGTGATGTCGCGGATGAACCCTACGATTCGGCGATGGCCGTCCAACTCCATGTCGGAGAAGGAGACTTCGATCGGGAATTCAACGCCATTCTTTCGCCGCCCTGTGGATTCCGTCGCGCGCCAGTTGAGTTTGCGCCCGCCCGCGGCAAGATAGCGCGCGATGCCGGCGCCCTGGGCGCCACGCAACGACTCGGGTTGGATGACCTGGACGTTCTCGCCGATGAGCTCGTCCGGCGTGAACCCGAACACGTCGTAGACGGCCGGATTTGCAAACAGGATTCTGCCCTCGGTGTCCATGAGGAGGACTGCGTCCGGGCAGGTTTCCCAAAGCAGCCTGTAGCGACGCTCGCTCTCGATCATCAGGCGACGGGATTCGCGTTGGCTGGCCCGGTTGGCGGCCTCGCGCAATTCGCGATCCACCGCCGGCCCGAGGCGGCTCAGGCTCCCTTTCATCAGGTAATCGTGTGCGCCGCCCTTCATGCAAGCGACCGCGATGTCCTCGCCGATGCCCCCGGAAACGATAATGAAGGGCAGATCCAGTCCTGTGCGCTGGAGAATCTGAAGCGCCGCCGGGGCGTTGAAGTCGGGCAGATTATAATCCGCCAACACCAACTGCCAGGTCTCGTCGCGCAATGCTGCGCGCATGGCGTCGGCCGTTTCGACGCGGCGCGAGGTGACATCATAGCCGCCTTTGCGGAGGAGGCTAACCATCATCTGCGCGTCGAACTCGGAGTCTTCGACAATGAGAACGCGGAGCGGGGTCTTCATGGGCTACCGAACCCAATCCAAGGCTACACAAACAGGGTCAAAGGGAATATCTGATTCGTAAATTCTTATCCATTAGACATTTAAATGCATATCATTGCTGCGGTTTGACCAGGTTTGACTGGGCTTGAACTAGGTTGGTCTCGGTTTGACTGTGCACCGTCAGTTCCGCTCCAAAGGGACGCATTCCATTGGGAATGCGGAACTAACGCCCCCCATGATAGCAGACTTGTCGCTGGGGAGCGAGCGACAAGACACGCCAAACCTTTGCATTCTGGCCAAACCGAGTAATTAATCATTTCGGCTTCGCATCGGCCGCAGTAGAGGTCGACCGCTCTGGCAATCGTGGTTTTGAAATTGCCAGGAGGCAGCAAAGCAACACGCCCACCCCGAAGCCTGCCAGCGTGACTTTCATGCCCTTGAGTGAAGGCTGGAAGTGAAAGACGACGTTGCTTGGGCCCGCCGGAACCTGCACGCCGCGCATGAGATAGTTGCAACGGAGCAAAGGCGCCGGCTTGCCGTTGAGCGTCACCGACCAATCCCGGTCGAATTGATCGTTCAGCAGCAGTATGGATGGCGCGGTGGCATCGGCCTTAAGTTCGATGTGCTTTGGGGCATAGCTCACGAACTCCACGGTGCCGGGAACAGCGTTGCTGCCGGCCGCAGCCGCAGCTGGGGCAGGCAGGTCGTCGTGAACGAGGAGGACGGAGTGCGGATCGAAGGCAGGGCTGGCGAGCGTTTCGAGGGCAGCATCGCTGTAGTTGGTCACCAACCATTGCGTGTAGAGCTTCGCGCGAGGGAGCGCCCCCGTGAATTCGACGAGCGCCCACGGGCCAGTGGTATTGGTTTCGGCGCCAATGTTGTTTTCCGGATTCTGTTTGAATGTAAATGCCGTGTGCACGCGGAACCCGCGGCGCTCGGGATCCAGCGACTGGTTCAGCGCGTCAGCGAACGCCCCGGCCAATCCGATGATGTACCGCGTGTTCGTCAGCTCCCAGAGCCTCTTGGTGGGCAGGCGCGCAAGATAATTCGTCTTTTCGGTCCCAGCCCGGGGGTCCTGAGGTATGTCCAGGGATTGAATGTTGTAGTACGGACAAAGCCGCTGGAGCCAGTAGGGGCCGCGCCAGATCTGGTTGGCAGTGGCTATCTGGTCGGCCGCAGGCCGCTGTTGAATCATGCCGTGCGGAAACACCGCCACGCGGTGCAGCCACGGCTCTTTGCGCAGGATGTCGATGATCGGATTCGAAGCGTATTGCAGGCGATAATCGAGATGCAGAATCCACGGTAGATTGGCGCGCGCCAGGTCCACGGTGACGACCACGCCCAGCAACCAAACCGCCCACTTCTTGCGATTCCCGGCAAACACGCCGAGTTGAAGGAGCGTCAGGACCGCCACCGAGGCCAGGAGAAACACCACAAACAAACCGGCCTCGCCGATGCTGAACCTTGCAATGGCGGCGGCTTGTGGTTCCTCGGGAAAGCCGATTTCTTGCAAGTGCCGCGTAAGGCTCCCTCGCGCGTTGGCATAGCCGACGAAGCCGAACACGCCAATCACCGCGCAAAGCAGGGAAAAGCGGAACCACCATTTTTCGGCAGGCACCGCTTTCGCCCGCCAGTTTCGGAACCGTTCGCCCAACGAACTGACGCTCGCCTGGGTGGCTTCGAGGTATCGCCGGCTCAGGCCCAGGAGTCCGTAGCCGAACAGGATCATCAGGATCATGTGGCCCGGGTGCATGAATTTCATCGGGTTGCGGATCGTGGAAAAGTAGGGCAAGGCGTAGACCAGCTTGTAAAACGGCACATGGTAACCCCAGGAGAACAGCATCGCCGGAATGAACATCGCCACCCAGAACGCGATATAGCGGCGTTCGCGCGGCTCGAAGATCGGCTTTGTCCCGCCGCCGCGCCAACCGGCTTGGAATACCGCCCACAAGCCGACCAGCACGACCAGAATCCCGGCATACTCCCCCGCTCCTGAATAGCGGCTGGCGCGGCGCTGAGGGCCATCCGGTATTCCCCAGTATTCGCCCACACGGCCCCAATACTCGCCGCCGTTGGGAGTGTCCATCCGGTAACCATAGATGCCCGGGATGATCGTACGCAGCATCATTTCCCCAGGCGGCAGGCTCCATTGCGTAGCGAAGATGTATTGCTTGTCGTCCTCCACCTTCTTCTGCTCCGGTGTCAGAGGAGTCGAAGCGGCGGCTTCGGCCTTCGCACCGCGAGATGTCTTGGCCGCAATACCCGTGAGGGTGACGAGCACTTGCGCGGCGACGAAGGCCGCACAAAGGCCAACGACACCGAGTCGGAGGCTGCTCACCAGCCTGCGAGCCAGGGTCTGTTCCTCCGCGAATGACTGAAATACCACGAACGCCGCGACGAACAGGCTGAAAATCGCACCATTGTCCGCCCCCTCAATGACGCCCAGGCCGACGCACAAGCCGGCGAGCGCCGCGTTGAGCCACGGATTCCCCCGTCGCCGATTCATCAGCGCCGCCAGCGCCAGGAACGCCGACATGAGGGCAAGCGCGCGAGTGCCGAGCCCCCAGCATGTGTTCGAGAAGAAATTCATGTTGAGTGCCGAGGCGATGGCTGCCACGAGGCAGAGGCCGGGAGAAAGTCTGAGCATTCGGAAGAAAATCCACGCGCCCGCCCCGAGCAGGAGCAGTGCGATAGGCGGATAGAACTTTGCAAAGCCGACCGGGCCCAGGATCCAGACGAGCAAGTAGGTCAGGCTGGAAGAGGCGGTCCCGCCGTTCATGCCGATCCAATTCAGGTCCATCCAGAACCCCGTCAACGCATCCGGAACCGCCAGCGCCGCCGACATCAAGACACCCAGCGGACCGTCGTTGGAGAAATGCACGATGCCGGGCTTGAAGCTCTCCCAGAAAAGAACACCCAGGATGACGACGAGGACGGTCATCGAAGGCCAGAAGCCTTTCCAAAACTTCCCCGAAGCGGCGGGAACGCTATTGCTCATAGTCGGCTTGACGCAGGCGCTACGCGCGCGCAAAGGCGCCCGCGGCGAGGCGGCCGGACTATGCAGGACACAGCCCTGCCCCGCCAACAGCAATTCCTCAAGGTGGGGCGTGAAGCCTGACCCGTCCCCAAGAATCGGAATGGTGGCGCGGCAAGCGCCTCGCAGGATGGGTGTCTGCCTACTTGCGCCCGATGAGTGCACCGCGCTCACAATTGTGCTTACAATTGCCTTGATTCGATCGTTGGTGTCATTACACTCCTTGTAGAGTAGCCTCAATCGCAAGCGTGTCTTCCCGGGAAACTTCGTATGCCCGAATGAAATTCAAGAGGTCAGCATGAACCCATCTTTTCCAACCAACACGTCAGTGGGTAGAAAAGCCAGAACCCCCTGCCGTCGCGCCTTAACAGCTCTCCTGGTCATCGCACTGGCCGACTACGCATCCGCCACCAACCACATCCTCCGGCAAGACCAGCTGATGGTCGGGTTCAATGGCGACCCCACCGTCCAGTACATGGTCATCACTGTTGGCGGCAATGATCAGAAGGCGTGGGGGCCGCAACCCGGCGAGACATCCAGCCGCGCCATGCTCGTCTTCTTCAACAGCAATGGCGTTCAAACCGGGACGTTTTTCTTTCCGGTTAACCCGCCACAAGGGGGCCTGACCGTCCTCATCGGAACGACCAACTTCGCGAACCTGCCCGGGGCGCCGGTGCCGGATATCCTGATTCCACCGATGATGAGTCCCCGCAGCGGCAAGGTGTCCTTCCGCGGGAACCCGGCCAACCCGTTCCGCTTTGACGTGACCCTCTCGTTGTCTTACGGCAACTTCCCTCCCGCTCTCACCGATGGCGCCGGCCTGCCCGCACCGGCGCTCCCCATGAGCGGCGAAGCGATCTGCCTCACTCGTATCCAGAACTTCGGCCTCGGCATCAGCACCAGCGAGAACGCCGACTTCGCCCTCAGGCCGGCCGTGCCAGCCAATACGCGCGGCCAGACGTTCAACTTCCCAGTGGACGGACCGGAGATTGACTTGGCGCCAGGCTCCCTCGATTTTGGCGGACAGAACCTTGCTCTCGGCCCGACCGTGACGCGCTCGGTCACCCTTACGAGCCGAGGGACAGTCAATCCGCTGATTATTACCAATATCGTCTTGGCTGGCGCTCAGTCGGACCAGTTCAACATCACCGCCGGCGGCGGTGGCCCAGTCACTCTGCCGCCGGGCGCCACGCGGACCGTCAGTCTGAATTTCGATCCGAGCACGGTCGGCTCCAAAACCGCGAGCCTTCGCATTGTTTCCAACGATACAAACGAAATGGTCACGGACATTGCGCTGACCGGTTTCGGCATCGACCCCAATGCGCCGGACATCTCCCTGAACCCGACCAATGTGAACTTCGGCCTCCGGGACATTGCACTCGGCGCTGGCGGTTCCATCGGCCAGATTATTGCCAATGTCGGAGCCATCGGGACATTGAACATCTCCAGCCTCGGCCTGACGGGCGCGAATACGAACGATTTCCGCATCTTCGCCGACACAGGCCAGGCCAGCCTCGGGCCGGGCGCCAGCCGGGCCTTGTCGCTCCTCTTCACGCCAGGTTCCGCCGGGCCAAAGAGCGCCGCGTTGCGCATTGTCTCCAATGATCCAGACGAAGCACTGGTGCTGGTACCCCTCACTGGATTCGCCTTCGACTTGAATCCTTGCACGGCGCCAAATCCAACAAACTCTGTCGCTCAAGACATCAGCACGAATGCGATGCTCGTCTGCCCCGGGCTGGAATTCAGCGGCGTGTTACCGGCGACAGCGCCGGACGGACAATCCTCCTGCGCCTCGGCAGGCGGCGACTTATGGTTCCGCTATGTGCCGGCTGCCAGCGGCGCGCTCACCGTGAACCTGCAAGGCATCGGAATGGTGCCTGTGCTCTCCGCCCATTCAGCTACTCCGGGCACGACGGCAAACCAATTGGCCTGCCAATCCGCCGCCCCGTCCAATGCCTCGATCGCGCAAATCAATTTGCCCGCCACCGCAGGAGACACGATCTTTCTGCGGGTCGCGGCCGCCGTCGCCGCGCCCGGCAGCCAGTTCCAACTCGCCCTTGCCGGGCCGCCTTGCTTTGAGTTCGACAAGAACCGCAACGGCACTACGGACACCTGCGAATCGGATTTCGGCAGTGCGCCCGCGCCGTTCCCGACGACGCTGGCCGCCAACGGCGCCCGGCACCGCGCCTTTACCGGCGTCTACCTCGGCGCGCGTGTGGATCCGAACGACGATGGATTGCCTTCGCCCGGCGCGACGGGCGACAAACTCGACGGACCTGAGAACGACGAAGATGGCGTCGTGTTCGCGTCAGCGCTCATCCCAGGCCAGACGGCGTCTCTGAGTGTCACAACTTCGACAAACGGCTTGCTCAATGCCTGGGTCGACTTCAACGCCGACGGCGACTGGACCGATTCAGGAGAGCAGGTGTTCACCAACAGGGCACTGACCACGGGTGCGAACTCGCTCACCATTGCAGTGCCCGGCACGGCCTCGGCCACGAACCGCACCTATGCCCGCTTCCGGTTCAGTACGATGGGCAACCTCGGTTTTGCGGGGCCTGCAAACGATGGCGAGGTTGAAGATTACGCCGTGGAGATCCGGCCTGCCACAGTCACTCCAGGCGCTTTGCAAGTGCGCCTGAATGAAGTCATGACCGGGCTGAACGGCGACTCCACCGTCCAGTTCGTGGAACTGGAGGTTAACAGCAACGCGGACAAATTGTGGGGCCCGCAGTCTGGCGAAACCGCTGGCCGCGCAATGCTGGCGTTTTTCGACGAAGCTGGAGCCCAAATCGGCCGCTTCGTCTTCCCAAGCAATGCACCGGCCGGTGGCCCGATTGTGCTCGTGGCGACGCGCGCTTTTGCGGAACAGACCGGCCTGCGGCCAGACTTTTTCATGCCGCCTGAACTCTCGGCCATTGGCGGCAAGGTCGCGTTCATGGCGAATCCGGACAACTTGCGCTTTGCGATGAACATCGCGCTTTCCTACGGCGGGAGCCGCTACTTTGGCCTGACCAGCGGCGCAGGCCCTGCAAACACGAACGAGGTGCCCATCCTCGGTGCGAAGAGCCTCACGCGCACGGCAGCGGTGCCGTTTGGAGTGAATGAAAACAGCGCATTCAGCCTGAACGCGCCAACACCACGCAACACCGCCGGCCAGACCGCAACGCTCACAGCAGCACCGCTCAAGGACCAAGGCCGGACGGTTTTCACCCGCGAGACCTTCCGAGGCAATGGCCGCACTTGCGCCACGTGCCACCTCGAAGGCGGACGCGACCAATTCGGATTGACGGCCATGACCATCCTCGAATTGCCAGAAGAGGATCCACTGTTCGTGTTCGAGAAAAATGTGAACGTGCTGAAACTCGTGCTTCGTTCGCAGCCCTCCGACCTGCGCGGGCCTATCACTGGCACGCTCGGCAACGGGCGCGTGCTGGCCGGCTCGGGCGACAGTTTTCTCGTTACCGGTGGGACCAACCTGGCCGGGATTGTCTCTGACACAAATGGCAACGTGGGAATCCTCCAGTCGGTGACGCCCGGGAATCTTTCGGGCCCAACGCCAGGAAATAGCAGCCCGCGAGGCCTGGAAGACCACGAACTGCTGGAACATGGACGCGGCCTGATCCTGGAGAACATCGATGGATTCAAGCGCCGCGAGGTCTTCCGTGCCTCGCCGCACCTGCTCAACATCGCTTTGACGGCGCCCTACGGCCTGAGCGGCGAGTTCAGCAACCTGGACGACTTCTCCGTCGGGGCCGTCATCCAGCATTTCCCGCGCACTCTCGGGCGTGTGAGCGGCGTGGACTTCCGGCACCCGACGCGCGACGAAATGGCAGCGATGACGGAGTTCATGAATTCCATCCACCAACCCGCCAACGAGTACTACGACCTGGACCGCTTCGCGACCGCCGAGGCCCAGAAACGCGGCCGCACCCTTTTCTTCAATAACGAAGGCAAATGCAGCAAGTGCCACTCGGGAACTGCCTTGAACCTTGCCGACGGCTCGCTCTTCGGCACGATCAGCAACGCAAACGAGAATCTCAATACAGGCGTGGCCAACCTGCTGCGCAATATCGCCGATGGCCTGCCCACCGAGCCTGCGGGCCAACCGCCCGGCCAAAGCACGCGCAATTTCAATACCCCTTCCCTCATTGGCGTTCGCCTGACCGCGCCGTTCTTCCACGACGGCTCTGTGCCGAACCTCAAGGAAGCCGTCGAGTTCTACGATACGGAGGAATTCCTCCAGTCGCCGGCCGGCCAATTGACAGGCACCATCCTCGCTGCGAACCGCGAGGACAAAGTGGCCGACCTGGTGGCGTTCCTCGAATCGCTCGTCGAACTTCCTGTCGAATTCACGCGCAGCCTCTCCTTCGGCGTCCGCTGCCCCGGCACGCCCATTCAAGGACCGTTGACCGCGACCCTGACCAATCACGCCGCCGTGACGGTGACCATCACGAATGTCGCCTTCAACGGCACAAACGCGGCCGACTTCAGCATCGTGGCCGACACCGGCCAAACCAGCCTTGCCCCCGGCCAGACGCGCAGCGTCACGGTGGCCTTCAACCCATCAGCCGCTGGCGGCAGGCACGCCACGCTTGAGTTTACGGCGCTGGAAACCAATCTGCTCGGACGCTTTGAATTTGGGGTCGCCCTGTCCGGCGCGCACGTAGACAACATCGTCACTGCTTCGCCGGCATCATTCGAGTTCGGGACACGCGACATCGACGCGCCGCCATCACCCGAGGTGTCGTTGGTCATCACGAACGACGGCTCAAGTCCTCTGGACCTCAGCGGATTCACTGTGACAGGCGCCACGCCACAAGACTTCGTGGTGACCACTGATACGTCTCCGCTTGCGCCTCACGACGTGCGGGTGATTCAAATCTCCTTTGCGCCGCGGACGCAGGGGGCAAAGTCCGCCTCTATCCGCATCCCCGTGTTGGCGTGCAACACCGCGCTCATCGATATCCCTCTGACGGGCGCGGCCAGCTCCAGCGTGCATCACTTTGGCTGGGACCCAATAGGCTCCACGCAATACGTCGGCACCGCGTTCGCAGTGCGGATCAGCGCACAGGATCGAAACAATGACACCGTGACGGCGTTCGGCGGTACGGTGAAACTGATGACTGTCGTCGGCGCCCAGACGAACGCGGTGCTCTTTACGCCGACCAATTCGGGGCCCTTCGTGAACGGTGTGTGGACCGGCGCGATTACCGTCCAGCAACCGGCGACATCCGTGCGCCTGCTGGCACGGGACAACCAAGGGCACACGGGCGTATCCGGCGACTTCCTGGCGCCGTTGCGCGATGATGTGTCCCTCCTGTCCGCCGATTCTCCCGACCCAGTCGTCGGCGGCCAGGCGGTGACTTACACATTCATCATCCATAATACTGGCCCGACGGAAGCGACCGGGGTTGTCTTGAGTGACACACTGCCGGCGGGAGTCAATTTCGCTTCGGGGAACGCCAGCCAGGGCATTGTGACGCACTCAGCGGGCGTAGTTTCATGGCAACTCGGCAGCTTGGCGCGCGGGGTTAACGCCACGGGAGCAGTGATGGTCCTGCCGGTGCCCGGCTTTAACTTGGTCACCAACGTCGCGACGCTAACGCGCAACGAACCGGAGTCCAACCTGGCGAACAACACCTCCACAAACGTGACGTCCATCCAGCCCTTCGGCCTGCTGACCGTAACCCCCGCCACCGACTTCCTGTCCAGCGGCCTCAGCGGCGGCCCATTCACACCGACGAACCAGGTCTACGTGCTCAGCAACGCGGGGAATGCGACACTAGAGTGGCAGGCGCGGGGAAGTGGGTGCGCCCCACCCGCGGGATTGGTTTCTTGGTGGCCGGGAGAGGGAGACGCGAGGGACATTGTGGGCACGAACCATGGGTCGCTACAAAACGGTGCGACTTTTGGCCCAGGTATGGTAGGTCAAGGGTTCCGAGTAGACGGCGTGGACGATTTTGTTCTAATGCCCGATACTGCGTCACTTCGACTGACAAATCAATTGACCGTCGAAATGTGGTTTAAGGGTACGTCGCCTAACTGGGGCGGTTTGATCGACAAACGTGGAGGAGGTCGTGCTAATTACGGAATCTTCATCTCGCCCAGTGAAGTGCAGCTCTATTACGATGATCCTGGAGTTTCGGGTGGCGATTTTCCAAATCAGTTTGAAATCTCGGCTTTCACGCCCGTACCCACAACTAACGAGTTTCATCATATTGCAGGTACCTACCAGCAACTCGGCACCACCAACATCGAACTCAAAACCTACTTGGACGGACAGCTAGTGCGGACACGGGTATTCCTCGGTAATCTTGCTAACACTGTCAACGACGCCTTTGTGGCAGTAGGTGGAGTGAGCGGGACGTGTTGCTTCTTCCAAGGAATAATTGATGAAGTAAGTTTATACAATCGTGCACTGAGTGCGACCGAGATCAAATCTATTTTCGACTCCGGCGTTGGGGGGAAGTGCCAAGGCCCGGTTGGGAGTTCGAATTGCTCACCTCCGCCTGGGATGACAGGCTGGTGGCCGCTGGATGACAACCTTCTTGATATCATTAGCACCAACGTCGGTCGATTCACTGGAAATCCTGTGTTCACCAACGGACAGGTTGGGCGCGCGTTGTTCTTTGACGGCACGGACGACGGCGTGCGCTTCTCCGCATCTCCATCCTTGAATGTTGGCACCAACCAGGGATTCAGCCTCGAAGGCTGGATTTTTGTCCCGGATCTCAGGCTCAACCCGATCTTTGAATGGAACGACGAAACCGTGAACGTCGGACCGCACCTCTGGGTTTCTCAAAACAACCCAGGCACGCTATTTGCCAATCTCGTGGACACGGCCAACACGTCGCACCCGATTATTAGTGCTCCCAATGTGGTCACGAACGGCGTCTGGCAACACGTCGCGCTCACGTACAACAGGTCCAGCGGAAACGCCAAGCTGTTCGCAAACGGCACGGTCGTGCAGCAACAGAATCTTGGGATTTTCACGCCGAGAACGACCATGGACTTCTGGCTGGGACGACGAGCCACCGTCCCCTTCCAGCACTCCTTTGTGGGTGCCATCGACGAGGCAAGCGTCTTTGGCCGGGAGTTGAGCGAGGCGGAGATTCAATCCATCTTCCTCGCTGGCGGCGCAGGCAAATGCCGTGACCAGTCGTGGTTCAGCCAGTCGCCATTCTCCGGCGCGCTGGCGCCCGGCGGCAGCACGAACGTACTGCTCACCGTTAGGACCAATGCGAACGCTTTGGCCGTAGGCATTTACCCAGCGAACTTGCAATTCACGAACGCGTCGAACATTCGAGGTACTACTAACCGAGCGGTCACGCTGACGGTTCTGAACCGGGCACCAACTATTGACCCGGCCCAACCGCTCGCAGTATTGGAAGACTCCGGCCCGCATGTCCTCTTGTTTGGCGGGATCACGGCAGGCGGCAATGAAGTGCAGGCCTTGACGGTGACTGCCTCCTCCAGCAACCCTTCGCTGATCACCAATCCAATTGTGGTGAACTACACAAGTCCCGCGACCACCGGTTCGGTCGTGCTGGCGCTGGTGCCCAACGCGCATGGCACGGCGACGGTTTCTGTGGTCGTGCGTGACAACGCAGGAGCAGCCAATGGCGGGCAGGACACAGTCACAAGAACATTTCCGGTGGTTGTTATTCCGGTCGACGATCCACCAACACTCGCCCCGGTGGCCGACCAGTCAATTAACGAAGGTTTGCTTCTCGCCCTCACCAACGTCGTGAATGATCCAGATCTGCCCAGTGACCAGCACACCTTTTCGCTGCTGACGCCTCCGGTTGGCGCGACGATCGGCCCAAGTAATGGCATCTTCACCTGGCAGCCAACTGAGGCCCAAGGCCCGGGCACGAATACCATCACGATCGTGGTCCGTGACAGCGGCTCGCCGCCCTTGAGCGCCACGAACCGTTTCACTGTGCGCGTGATGGAAGTGAACCAACCGCCGGCCCTCACCGTGCCGGCCAGCCGCACGGTGCTGTCGGGCGTGCCGGTGAGTTTCACCGTCAGCGCGACGGACGGGGATCTGCCCGCCAATGCTCTGAGCTTCAGTTTAGGCCCGGGTTTGCCTCCCGGCGCCTCGTTGAACGCTGCCAGCGGGCTGTTCTCGTGGACGCCTCCTGCCACGCCCCTACCCGGCACGAACGTGTTCAGTTTCGTGGTGTCCGACAACGGCATGCCATCGCTGTCGGATCAGAGGAGCGTGACGTTAACCGTGGTGCCACAACCGCTGATCGAGTCGATCACGCGCAGTGGAGGAATGGCAACCATTCGATGGAGCGCGCTGGCCGGCCTCGGCTATCGCGTTCAATTTAAGACGACCCTGGATCAGCCGAATTGGACTGACTTATCAGGCGATATCGTGGCGGCCGGCGCTTCGGCAACCAAGAGCGATGCGGCCAGCGGCGGGCAGCGGTTCTATAGGGTAACCGTGTTGCCCTGAGTTGGGACGGCGTGCATCTGTCGATGCCTTGCTCATCTCCGGAACCATGCAGTCCCCATCTGCTCATTCTCTTCGATGGTCTTCATGTAAGTGAAACCTTGTGAATTGAGGCAATCGCGGAGTTCACCGAGGCTCACGGTCCATTTGTGCCACTCGACGAGGATGCAATCGACCAAGCTCAAGAAGGAATGCTCTGTGCGCAGGAGGTTCAGTTCTGACCCCTCGATGTCCACCTTGAGCACGTGGCAGCGAGCCTCACCGAAATGACGCCGCCACTGTTCCTCGATGCCAAGGCACGGGACACGTATCTTCTCCCATTTGCCCTTGAGGTTCATCTTTTCGACATCGGGCAGGTGGCTCGTTGAACAAATGTTCGATTCATACAGATAGAATTCCGCAAAGTCCCCCGGGCGGCCTTCGCCCACGATGCCATGGATCCCGAAAACTTCCGGCATCGCGTTGACCTGCGCGTGCCACTGCGCTTCCTTAACGGCGTCGGGATTGGCGTCCAGCATCAAGCCGCGCAGTGTACGCCCGGCGGCTAGGTGCGCCAGCCAGCAGGTGAAGTAACCGACGTTACACCCCAGGTCGGCGAACGTGCGGAAATCTTTCGGAAGCAGGGCCGAGTCATAAAGGTTGCCCTTCTCGAACATCTCGATGGCGAGCGGAATGCTTTCCAGCCGCGTGGCGCGGTACTTCACTCCGCTGCCAGGAAGCCGTTTGACCAGCGGGAAGCTGCGAAGCCACGCATTAGCCAATTTGTGCAGGCGCAAGACTTGTACGAAACGCCGCAACGGCGCGGAACGTGACAGTTTGGAAATCAACCGGCGCATGAACAGCTATGAGTTCGTAAGCCTGGCATGCAATTTGTTTCCCACATGCGGCCGGGAAGCTACGGACACATTCCGGAGCGTGCGAGTCGAAAGTATCGGCTCTGCCGAACGCTTCGGGATCCCTGCAGGTTCGGCGCTGGACACCTCTTGGCGCAATTCCCTAGATTCCGCGCCACAAATCGTCATGTTGACTGGCATCACGGCAGGCGGCGCCGAAACGCAAAACCTGATCGTCACAGCGACCTCCAGCAATCCATCGCTGATCGCCAATCCGATCACCGTCAACTACACGAGTCCCGCAACCACCGGCTCGGTCGTACTGTCACTTGTGCCCAACGCGCACGGCACGGCGGTTGTCTCCGTGGTTGTACGCGATGACGCCGGCGCGGCCAACGGCGCACAAGACAGGGTCACAAGCGCCTTCCTAGTATCGGTAGCTCCACTCAACGACCCGCCGATGCTGGTCCCGATTTTAGACCAAACGATTAATGAAGGCATGCTGATGCGGCTTACGAACGTCCTGACCGATCCTGATCTGCCCGATGACCAACATTTCTTCTCGCTAATTGCTCCGCCGAGCGGCGCGCTTATCAGCCTCAATGACGGAGTATTCACTTGGCAGCCAGGGGAAGAACAAGGGCCGGGGCACAAATCTGATCACGATTGTAGTGCGTGACAACGGCACGCCGCCGTTGCGCGCGACGAATCGTTTCACCGTACGCGTGATCGAAGTGAACGAGCCTCCGGCCCTCACAGTACCCGCCAGCCACACGGTGCTGCCGGGCAAGTCGGCGAGTTTCAGCGTCAGCGCGACAGACGGGGATCTGCCTGCCAATGCCCTGAGCTTCAGTTTAGGTCCTGGTTCGCCCCTCGGCGCGTCGTTGAACGCGGCCAGCGGGCTGTTCTCGTGGACGCCCCCTGCCACGCCCGTGCCCGGTACGAAGGTGTTCAATTTCGTCGTGTCCGACAGCGGAGTGCCATCGCTTTCGAATCAGCGGAGCGTGACACTAACCGTCGTGCCACAGCCGTTGATAGAGTCCATCACACACAACGGAGGAACGGTCATCATTCGATGGAGCGCGCTGGCCGGCCTCGGGTATCGCGTTCAATTCAAGACGACCCTGGATCAGCCGAATTGGACCGACTTATCAGGCGATATCGTGGCGGCCGGCACTTCGGCCACCAAGAACGACGTGGCCAGCGGGCAGCGGTTCTATAGAGTGACCGTGTTGCCCTGAATCGGGACGGCGCCGAAGCCGTGGCGCGCATGGGACGTGACTTGGCGACAGGCGGTTGACGAGTATCTTGCCAAGTTGAAGCTGAAACCGTTCCTCAGCGATTACACGGGCAGTTAAATCACCATCTTGCCATGACTAGTCTAGATCTCCTAATTTGGGTCATAATCCAACCTCCGACTGCCTTCGCTGCTGGTCAAGGCGAGCTTCCTACGGGATTATACGTACCCATCCTGCGCTGAAGAAACGGCAGTAAATTGGTGCCTGGTGCCGGAGGGACAGGGCCACAGCAGGCGGGCAACGGGTGGCTACTACTAGAGCATATTAAATAAAACTGTAGCCATTTGGCTCGGCCTCTGGTAGAGTCGGGGCATGACAACCATCTCCATCTCGTTGGATTTGCGCGAACGGATCCTGGCCGCTTACGACCAACAGGA
>Ga0134127_10000492_pt1 | contig 37019 bp, 35 predicted proteins | sample KB31753_FD_96459 | JGI IMG/M metagenome (GOLD analysis project Ga0134127, IMG submission 96459) | Terrestrial soil microbial communities with excess Nitrogen fertilizer from Kellogg Biological Station, Michigan, USA - KB3-175-3 | ecosystem: Environmental > Terrestrial > Soil > Unclassified ...
ACGAGAATCCGGTCTTCTTTTCCGAACATCCACTCAGACTTGATCGCCCGCGCAACCTGATCGTGAACGAACCCATTGAAGCAACCCTTGCAGAAGGCTGCATTGTGGCGCGGAAGGCCGATCACCGCTTTGGTTTTACATTTGGTGCAATTCATGGGCTGGTTTCTCTGGTTTGTTTGGTTTGTCTGGCCTATTTGGTTTGGACGAGATCAACCAGATAAACCAAATAATCCAGATGAACGGTCTTCATCCGCCTGAGATCACCGGTCGGATTTCAATCTGATCGCTGTCGTACAACATTTCGTCTTCGGTGACGAGATCGTCGCCTTTGATCACCAGATGTGCCTCAACGACGAGATTCAACTCACGCAAGAGTTCCTTGACCTTCTTGGGGCCTTTGACCTCGACGGTTCTGGCTGGATGGCTCAGCTGGACTTGCACGAGAGGATGATAAGGCCGGCGTCGGCAGGATTGCAACAAAGCATCCAGCCGTCAGCAATCAGCGCGGACTGCTGACTACGTTATATCGCCGCCTCTCGCAGAAACTTCGCCGATTCTTCCGGCGCTACAGGATTGATGTAGAATCCTGTGCCCCATTCGAAGCCTGCCACGTGGGTCAGCTTCGGAATGATTTCGATGTGCCAGTGATAGAAATCTCCGGTCTTCTCGTGGAGGGGAGAGCTGTGAAGGATAAAGTTATAGGAGGGCTTTGCAAGGACCTTGTCCATCCGTCGCAGCGCTTCAGAAAGAATCGGCGCGAGGAACTCGAATTGTATTTTCTGGCTCTCTTCGAAGTGGCCGGCGTGGCGCTTCGGGAGAATCCACATTTCAAAGGGAAAACGAGGGGCATAGGGGGTGACGCAGAGGAACTCGGAATTTTCTGCTACGATGCGATCGCCGTCCGAGATGTCCTGCCGGAGAATATCGCAATAGATACAGCGTTCTTTCTGTTCATAATGAGCCCGGCATCCGTCTAGTTCCTCAAACACACTGGTGGGGATGATCGGCAGGGCGATGAGTTGTGAGTGGCTGTGTTCCAGGGTCGCGCCGGCTGATGCTCCGTGGTTCTTGAAAATCAGGATGTAGCGGAACCGCACGTCTTTTTTCAGATCGATCATGCGATCGCGGTAGGCCCACAGGACGTCCTCGATCCGCTTTGTCGGCATATCGGCCAGACTATCTGTGTGGGTCGGGGTTTCAATGATGACCTCATGGGCGCCGATCCCGTTCATACGATCGTAGAGGCCGATGCCTTGGCGGTCGAGAGTGCCTTCGACTTGGAGTGCGGGGAACTTATTGGGTACGACACGCACCGTCCAGTTCGGACTATTGGGTTCTACTGGCTGTGGCCGGTAGGCCATGATTTCTTTTGGCGTCAGCCGTTCTTGTCCTGGACAAAAAGGGCAGAGGGTTGCGGCCAACGGCCGGGCGGTTTGCGCCGGAATGAAGTCGTGAGGTCGTGCGTTGCGTTCCGTTGAAATGATCACCCACCGTCCAACAATCGGGTCACGTCTTAGATCGGGCATGGCATCTCCGAAGTTACATAAGAAGTGCTGAGAGTTAAGTCCTGAGTGCTGAGTGTCTCAGACAGGACAGAATTTCACAACTCATAACGCAGCACTCAGCTCTTCATCGCATCAGACTCGCCATAGGTTTGCTTCAAACTCCGGACCGGGAACGAAGAAGGTCGCAGGCTTGAGGTGTGGATAGCGCGCAACTTCCAACCGATGTTGCAGTACCAGAATGGTCATGCGGAATTCTTGTCCAGGTGTGAGCTGTAAGTCCTTGAACGGCACGGCCAGTTCGATAATCTTCCGATGACAGATGGATTGATAGAGGCCGATCTCCTGCCATTGTCCGTTTGACTGTCTCTGCGAGAGCAGAAACTGGCCTGGGCTGGACGGGACAAATGGAAACGACAGGCGATAAACATGCTCGGGCGTTTGCAGTTGCAACTCGACGGTAAGTTCTTCCTGGTATGGCTGAGATTGCTTGTCCGGATCGAGCCGGAGATACAACTGGTCAAGACTCCAGCCAAACTGGATATCGGTCAATATTCCATCGGCTTTCCACATTGCACCGAGCGGCGGCTGAGTCTTGATCCTGCCGGCTCCCCGCCATTCGAAAAAGTCCGTGACGAATCCGTCGATCGAGGGGTTCAGCAAGGCGAGAGGCAGGGTCATGAGGTCTGCCTCCGGCACGATGCGGGGATGACAGATCGGCTGATTCAACTGGTCCGGGGGCGTCAATCCTGCGATCGTCCACACATTTCGAATGTGGGTTCGGAAGAGCCGATCGAATTCGTCGTTGTAACCGCTATCGAAGTCGTCCCCATACCACCAGAACCAATCGCTGCCTTCGGCGGCATACAGTTCGTCCCAGGCGGCTTGCGCGCGATCTGAGGGGAGTGTGGCTGCAACTTCGGCAAGACGGGATCGAGTCTGACTCACCAGGTCCCATCCTTGATTGTCTTCCTGGTGCCCGATCCAGATTTTATAGTCCTGATTGATCCAGGAGCCGGAGTGGAGGTGGCTGATTCGATCCCTGGCCGGCGACGTTGCGAGCGCTTCGGAGATTGTCGCGGTGGTCGTGCGAATGGTGTCGCTATCGAGCGCGCCAGTCGAGCAGGCCTTGTAAAGGAGCGAGAGAAACTGTTCGCCTCCTTCGTGGTAGTGCTCCCAGGGATTTTCCCCGTCGAGCACAATGGGGATGATGACCTGTTCTTGTGGCGTGTCATCGATGATCTGGCGGAGCCGGCGAAGGACATCTTCGACGGCCCTGTCCGGAGTGGTCTTGTGGTAGGTGAACCCAAAGGCATCGGAGATCTCTCTATCGCGAAACAGAATCGTGACGTCCTGGTTCTCCGAGCCGACCAGGTAAGAACGATACAGATCTCGGTGGCGTTCCCACGGTCGCTGGGCCGCGGCAAACGAGCGGGCAAGGATGCCTTCGTCGGTCGCCAGCCAGCGCAGTCCAACCTTCGGCAACATCGGAATCAGCTCCGGGCAGACGGAACCTTCCGACGGCCAGAGGCCGACGGGAGCCCGTCCGAACGTGGCGGTATGAAACTCGACGGCTCGTTGCAGCTGTATCTCCGCGTCTTCCGGCGCATGAAATCGCGAGGGGAGAGGGAGATCCGGTCTGGCGCGTCGAGTGAAATCAGTATCGATGATGAGAGGCAGGATTGGATGAAAAAATGGGGTGGTCGTGAGTTCGATTTGTTCTCGCTCCATGAGTCGTCGGTAGAGCGGTACGATTTCCTGTATGGCCACGAGTTGAAGCGCCAATACTTCCTGCTTCTCCTTTTCCGTGAAGCCCCGGTTTTTCGCGCGCAGCGCAGCCAGGCGCGGGTAGCGACTGACCGTGCCGTAGCCGAACCAGGCCAAGTTATGCCAGGTTTGCAAATCCAGCAATTCTTGCGTGGAAAATTGCCGCGCAATCCGCTCCAAGTCGCGGCCATAGATGTCGGCCCCGCGCTTGACGAGCAATTCATGATAGCGAGGGTAGGGGCGCACCATCGTGGCCCAATTGGCGGAGAAAAAATGCCGCACGAGAAAAGCTTTTTCCTCCGGGCGAAGATCCGCCGCGGGACGCTGCGCATGTTCCCAAAAGAGGTCGCGCACCGTTCCTGATCCGATTTCTTGCAGTTGTCGCAGGAGTGAGGGGGTGAAGTTGAACGTAGCCTTGATGGTAGGAAACTTCTCCTGCGTATAGGCCATATCGTAGTAGGCCTTGGTCGCGTGGAGACGCACCCAGGGCATGCTGGCAGACCCAGAGACCGGGTCCGTGTAATAGGGTTGATGCATGTGCCAGAGGAAACAGATGTGAGCAGTCTTCATGGTCGAATGCTTTAGCGGAAGGCTGAAAAAGGAGATGGGGCAGCTGGAACGATCCCCGTGCTCGCGCAACGCGCGGCCTGAGAAGGCCCTCGTTGGACGCGTGCAGTTGGGATCATCCCAGCCACCCCTTAGTAAGTGATTGTTCGACGCGGTCTTGCTTGGGAAAAGGCACGTCCATATAGTCTTTTCGCAATCTGTTGGGTATAAGTATGGCATAGGGTAGCAGGCGGAGCGAGAAGAAATTCATGCGTGACGCAGTTCGACAAGATGTGACGCTTCAGATGTTCTGGTACTGGCTGCCGGTGGCGCTATATGCCGGGGCAATTTTTTATTGGTCGTCCCAGTCGCACCCGGAAAAGCAACTGCCATCGTTTTTGCTCGAAGATGTCAACGACAAAGTCTTGCATGCGGTGGAATATGGCATTTTGGCTCTTGTTTGTTACCGTGCATTTCGCTGGGGAGCAGGGCCGCTTGTTGCTCGTCAGGCGCTCGTGCTGGCGATTGTGACGGCATCCGTCTTTGGCATCACGGATGAAGTACATCAATTCTTTGTCCCATTCCGCGAGTCGAGCTGGCAGGACTGGCTGGCCGATACGATCGGCGCAGCTATTGGGGCGTTGAGTTGGCGATTCATCAGGTCAGAATGAGGCGCCACCCTTACGCTCATCTGCTCTGCGAGCAAGAAGGGCATCTGACCACTCCCTGTTCATCCTGTTCGTGACAGCCTTTGGAAATACCAGTATAATCCGCAGCCAATGACCACTGTGAACCCTGCCACGCCGAAACAGCCACTTCTGTTGCCGGACCGTGCTCTCGTGGCTGCTACTGTTGAGTCGCTGCTTCCCTTGGAAGGACAACTCAAAGCACTGGCACCCTTGGCAGGCGATGCGTCCAACCGCCGGTATTTCCGCATCGAGTTGACCGGAGGCGTGCCCCGCTCGGTGATTCTCATGCAGTTGGCCGAGCCGGAGGCCTTCAAGCAATCGGAAGAAGCCGTCAGCGGGGTGGCCCATCAGTTCGCCGAATTACCGTTTCTAAACATCCTCTCCCACTTATCCAAGGCCGGAGTCTCCGTTCCGCGTCTCTATCATTACGATCCGGCGGCGGGGTTGCTGTATCTCGAAGATTTTGGAGACATCCCCCTGTCGGAAGCCTGTCGCGGAGCAAGTGCAGCAGACATGGAAGCACGCTATACCCAGGCCGTCGACGCTCTCGTACATATGCAAACGACAGCGACCTCAGCAGCCGATTCTAACTGTCTCGCGTTCCACCGACGCTTCGACGTGGCTCTCCTCATGTGGGAATTCGATCATTTTCTGGAGTATGGGATCGTAGCGAGGCAGGGGAAACCGATGTGCGCCGACGATTACCTCCCCATCCGGAGCGAATTCGAGAAAATCGCCGAGTTGCTCGCCGGGCAACCTCACGTCTTTGTTCATCGGGACTATCACTCGCGCAATTTAATGGTCGATGGGGAACGGCTGGGGATCATCGACTTTCAAGACGCCTTGATGGGGCCGGCCACGTATGATCTCGCCTCGCTGTTGCGCGACGCCTATATCGAACTTGATGAGGCGCTAATCGACCGCTTGATCGACCGTTATCTCGATCGGTTACCGACGCGTCAGCAAGCGTGGACCAATCGGGAGACTTTCCGCCGCCTGTTCGATTTCACGAGTATCCAGCGCAACCTCAAGGCAGCAGGGCGATTCGTCTACATCGATCGCGTCAAAGGCAATCCCAAGTTCCTCGCCGACATTCCGCGTGTCTTGAACTATGTCAAGCGCAACATCCGGAAATATCCAGAATTGAATGTGCTCCGAAAGCATCTCACTCCCTACGTACCGGAATTACAATGAGAATAAGCAATCAGCAGTCAGCAGAGAAAAGTGGCTGCTCCGGACCTGATGGCTGAGAGCTGATCGCTGAAGGCTATTACATGAAAGCCATGATTCTCGCAGCGGGCCTGGGCACTCGCCTGAGACCGCTCACCAACATGATTCCGAAGCCGCTCCTCCCCATCGCGGGCACGCCGCTGATTGTGTGGAATCTTTTGCTTCTGAAGCGGCATGGGTTTCACGATGTCGTCATTAATCTGCATCATCTTGGACCGATGATTGAGCAGGCGCTGGGCAACGGCTCGCGGTATGGATTGCGGATCGTCTATTCACGCGAGCCGGTCATTTTAGGTACGGGCGGCGGCCTCAAGCAGGCGGAGCCGCATTTTTCCGGTGAATCGGTGTTGGTGCTCAACGGCGATACGCTCGTGGAACTCGATCTCGGCGCGTTGTGCGCATTTCACCAGCAACGCGACGCCATGGCGACGTTGGTTCTGCGGAAAGATCCTGAGGCGGAACAGTGGGGGCTGGTGGAAATGGATTCGGATAACCAGATCGTGCGGATTACCGGGCGCGGACGCACAGATCAAGTGCCGACTCAGCCTCGCATGTTTGCGGGGATCCATGTGCTCCGTCCACGGCTCCTGCGAGATGTGCCGAAGGGCGTGGCCTCGACCGTCATCGACCCCTATGTGGCGGCGATTCAGCGAGGAGAGGCGGTGCTCGGATATGACTGTGAGGGATACTGGTCGGACATCGGGACGCCGGAACGTTATGCGCAAGCCGAGCAGGATGCATCAGCCGGCCGTATCACCCTCGCATCGAGACAGCAACCCGTTTAGCAGGATGCTGTGATTGAGCCCTACGCTGTCTCCTCTTTCACTTTTAGCTGTTTGATCAAGCGGGCCAGGTAGGTGCGCTGGAGCTTGAGGCGGTCTGCTGCTTTCGTCTGGTTGCCTTCCGCTGCTTCGATCGCCCGCTCGATAATGTAGCGGCTATGTTTCTCCATCGACTCATGGTAGGGAAGGGAGAGGTAGGGAAGTGGCTCACTCAGCGAGGTGCGGCCTATGGCATCCAATGACAGCATATCCGGTTCGATGGTGTCCGACTGGTTCAAGACGACGGCCCGTGCGACGACGTTTTCCAATTCGCGAACGTTGCCCGGCCAAGGGTACCGTTGCAAGGCCTCCATGGCCGCGGGGCTGAACATCATGCCGGGTCGCTTCGCGTCCCTGGCATGCCGGTTCAAGAAAAACTTGGCTAAGGCAGGGAGGTCGTCAGAGCGTTCGCGGAGCGGTGGCAGGGTCAGGCTGATGACGTTCAACCGGAAAAAAAGATCCTCGCGAAACTCACCGGTCTTCACAGCCTGTCGGAGATCCTTGTTCGTGGCGGCAATGATCCGAATATTGACCGACACGAGGCGTGTGCCACCGACTCGATGGAATTCTCTATCCTGGAGCACACGCAAGAGCTTGGCTTGCAGGGGGAGCGACATGTCCCCGATCTCGTCCAGGAAGATCGTACCTCCGTCCGCCATCTCTAGTTTGCCCTTCTGCATGCGGTCTGCGCCGGTGAAGGCGCCACGTTCATGTCCGAAGAGTTCGTTCTCGAGCAGGGTCTCCGTCAGGGCGACACAGTTGATGACCACCAGCGGCATGGCCTGACGTGGGCTCCATTGATGGAGGGAACGGGCGAAAAGTTCCTTGCCCGTGCCGCTTTCACCGAGCAGTAACACGCTGGCATCGGACTTCGCAGCACGTTGTGCCGCCTCCATGACCGCGCGAATTTTCGCACTCATGCCCACGATCGACGCGTAGCGACTGTCGACTTCGGACTTGAGACAGGCCACTTGCCGTTTGAGGCGGTCTTGCTCCAAGGCCTTGCCGATCACGAGGAGGAGGTGGTCTTTGTCCAGGGGCTTGGTCAGAAAATCGTAGGCGCCGGTTTTCATGGCCTCAACGGCGGCATCAATTGAAGCATGGGCGGTCATGACGATTACTGGGAGATCTTCAGCCGGTTTAACTTTCGGGAGTCGCTTGAGGACCTCAAGGCCGGTCAAGCGTGGCATATCCAGATCGAGCAACATAAGATGCGGGGCTTCTTGCTCGACTCGCTCGAGTGCCTCGACCCCGTCACGCGCAATCATGGTTCCATAATCAGAGGCTTGCAGGCGATCCTCCAGCATCGTGGCAATATCGGGATCGTCGTCGACGATGAGGATTTTGGCTTTCATAGTGTCTTGATGAGCAGACAGCTATCAGCTTTCAACAGTCAGCCTTAGAAAAAGACTTCCTGAGCAGCTTCTCTGAGCTGACAGCTGATTGCTGAACGCTCATTCCTCCATGACGTTTATGACAAGTCCTGTCAGCGGTTTTGGGAAAAAGTACGTCGACTTGTGTGGCATGCGTTCGCCGGCTGTTGCGACGGCTTGTACTTCGCTGACTTTTGTCGCGTTGAGCAGGAGAGCCCCGCTTCCGGCTCCCTTCGCCACCCAATCCAAAGCTTCATGGTCATCTTTCGTATAGAGGATGGCCTCCTGTTCCTGTGGCGTCGGACAGAGCAGCGCCACGATAAGTTGTTGGAGCAGCGAGACATCGAGCTTGGCGCGAGGGGAGGCTTGCGCGGACGGACGATGGGCGGCTTTCAGGCTTAGTGTGACGTAGCGATTATCCCCCTTCAGCGCCAGCCCGAACACTGGTATGGTTCGTCCGGCCGAACGCATCGCTTCGATAAATTTCGTGCGAGTGGCCGTTTGCGTCGCCGCCGTGAACGGAAACTCTTGCAGATCGAACGTGGCGCCTAACAATGATTGCATATGGTCATACGGAGGCAAGGGAGTGGTCGTGACCCGGTGCGTTGGGAGTACGGTTAAGCCCGGGTCTTCGAGAGCGGTCAACAGCATCAGCACCGCATCGTACGAGTGCTGGCCGTTCGGCAACCCCCCCTGCTGTCGGCGGAGTTTTTGATAGTTCAATGCAGTTTCGTAGCGATGGTGGCCGTCTGCAATAAATAACGGTTTGCTGCGCAAGGCGTCCGCTGCGTGCTTCAGTACGGCTGGATCCGTCACCGCCCAGAGTTGCTGGCGGAATCCCTCATCGTCATGAAAGTCGATTGTGGCAGATTTCCCCTTGAACGCCCCTTCCAGCAGGCTCATTACTTCTCCTTGAGGGTCGGAGTAGAGCGACCAAATTGGGCTGAAGTTCGCCTTGCAGGCTTCGAGCAGATTTAACCGATCTGTTTTGGCGGCCGAGCGTGTATTCTCGTGTGGGTAGATATGCCCAGAATCGAGCGCCTCCAGTTTGACGGTGGCGAGAAATCCCTTGAGAGTTTTCGTCGGCGAGCCGGATGGAGCATAGGGCGCAGTGTATTCGATTGTATGGTAGTAGAGAGTCGGCTGTGCATCGCGTTTCAGCGCCCCGCTCTTCAGCCAGTCTCGAAGGGTCGATGCGGCACGGGTGTATCGACTATGAGCTGGACCGTCGCCGGGCTGATCGAGCCCCAATTCGAGTCGAATGATGTTGTGTGGATGGCGATCGTGCAAGGCCTTCTGCCCGGCAACATCGATGATATCGTAAGGCGGCGCCACGACCTGTGTGACATCTCCGACGACCGTCGTATCGTACCGCGTGCCATGAAACGGAATGATCGTAGACATAGTGAAATCCTCTACTCCGTAAGTGGTTGGGGCCGTTGCGGCGCAACAGCACGAGGGGTGCAACCTTTCCTGCTGCGTGGTGCCTTCCGACGCCCAGGGAGCGTGGAACACGCAGCAGAAAGGTTATCGATCGCGGGTGACCATGTAGTCGGCAGTCACCGAGAGGGCGCGTTTGGCCGTACTGTCTTCGAACTGATCGAGATCTCGTTGCGCCGCAGCGACATAGAATCGCGCGCGGTCCATGGCATAGTTGATCGAACCCAATTCTTCCATCATGTGAATAAATCGCCCGAGGTCTTCCTCTGTCAGCGTCCGGCTTTCCATGCGGTCTACGATCATCTGCCGGTCCTGGTCCGAGCAATGATGGAGGAGATGCAACAGCGGCAGCGTGGCCTTGCCTTGGCGGAGATCCTGCCCCAGCGACTTGCCCAAATGCTCGCCATTGGCCGTATAGTCAAGGGTATCGTCGGCCACTTGGAAGGCGATGCCAAGATGAAGCCCGAACCGGAACAGGGCATCCTGCTGGATCTCTGGAGCGTCGGCGAGCATGGCCCCCATGCGACAAGCGGCGGCGATCAGGCCCGCTGTTTTGTGTTCGACAATCTTGAGATATTCCGTTTCCGACATGGACGGGTTGCCGTTGTAGTACAACTGAAGCACTTCGCCTTCCGCCATCTTTTTGCAGGCCTCGCCGAGCACTTCGTTAATCCCGTGGTTGTGGAAGTCTACGATCTGGCAAAAGGCCTTAGAGTAAAGATAGTCACCGACGAGGATACTGATTTGGTTGCCCCAGACTTTTCTGGCGGTTCGCCGGCCTCGGCGGATATCGGCCTCGTCGACCACATCGTCGTGGAGCAGGGACGCCGTGTGAATGAATTCCACCAGACTGGCGAGCTGATGATGATCGCGACCGGCATAGCCGCAGAGACGGGCGGAGAGTAACAATAAAAACGGTCTGATTCGTTTCCCGCCGCTGTTCAGAATGTGGGCGGCGACCGTATTGACGAGTGCCACACTGGAATCGAGGTTGGCCCTTGCTTGGCGTTCCATCCCCTCCAACTCATCACGGTACGCCTCCCAGACGTCCGCCATGTTGTTGATAGTGGGTGTGATTGGGGTTTGGGGCATGCGGCGGATGGTAGGGCAGAGAAGGAAACAAAGTCAAGCTGGTGACCCCTTTGGGGGACAGTCCTGGATAGGCCATTTGTGCGGCAGAGAATCTTGACAGAAGAATCGTCCTTCTATTAAGGTGAGTGGGACAAAAACGAACGGAATTTGCCTTGTGAGTAACGGGGTTAGCCATCCCGATTGCCTCCCTGGTGTAGCCTCAGGTCGGTAGCACACACGCCTACATTTTAATGAGATACGAACGATGAGCATCCCCGGGCTTCCACCGAAGCAAGGCCTCTACGACCCTGAGCAGGAAAAAGACTCCTGCGGGATCGGCTTTGTCGTCAATATCAAGGGGCAGAAATCCCATACGATCGTTCAGCAGGGGCTCCAGATTCTTGAGAATCTGAGTCACCGAGGGGCGCAGGGCTGTGATCCTTGCACGGGCGACGGAGCCGGGATCTTGCTTCAGGTCCCGCACGAATTCCTCAAGCGCACGGTCGGTGACGTGGGGATTGCTCTCCCCAATGCGGGGGAGTATGGCGTCGGGATGGTTTTTCTTCCGCCCCAGATGGATGCACGGAAGCAATGCGAGGCGCTCTTTTCCAGAATGATCGGTGAGGAGGGCGCTCGCCTCCTTGGTTGGCGGGATGTGCCGGTCAAGAGCGATGCGATCGGCCCTGTGGCGCGCAGCACCGAGCCGTTTATTCGACAGGTGTTTATCTCCCGTGATGTGCTCAATGAAGGGCAGTTTGAACGCAAGCTCTATGTCATTCGCAAGCGGGTGGAAACCGCTGTCCGCGAATCAGCCATTCAGGGACGGGATTATTTCTACATCTCAAGCCTGTCGGCGAACACCATTGTGTACAAGGGGCTGTTGCTTCCGGAACAGATGTCGGCCTACTACCAGGACCTCAAGGATGAGCGTCTGGCGAGCGCGCTGGCCCTCGTGCACTCCCGCTTCAGTACAAACACGTTTCCCACGTGGCCGTTGGCGCATCCCTATCGCTACATTTGCCATAACGGCGAGATCAATACGCTCAAGGGCAACGTGAATTGGATGCGCGCCCGGCAAGGGCGGCTCAATTCCGATTTGTTCGGCCAGGATCTGGCCAAGCTCTATCCGATCGTCTCCGAGCAGCAGAGCGACTCTGCCTGTCTGGACAATGCGGTGGAATTCCTGACCATGGGAGGCCGTTCTCTCCCACACGCGATGATGATGCTGATTCCTGAACCATGGGTTGCGAATTCGCAAATGGATCTCGATCGACGAGGATTCTACGAGTATCACGCGGCGATGCAGGAGCCTTGGGACGGTCCGGCAGCGGTCTGTTTCACGGACGGCAAGTTCATCGGCGCGACACTCGATCGCAACGGACTGCGTCCCTGCCGCTATCAAGTGACGACAGATGGCCTCGTCATTTTGGCGTCGGAAGCGGGTGTGCTGCCGATGGATGTGCGGAAGATCAGGCAGAAGGGGCGCCTCATGCCGGGCCGGATGTTCATGGTCGATACGGTGCAAGGGCGCATTATCGATGACGAGGAAGTGAAGGCCGAGATCGTGAGCCGCAAGCCGTACAGGTCCTGGGTCACCGAATATCGGATTTCGCTCGACGAGCTGCCTGATCCCAGCAATGTGCCGCAGCCGGACCACCTGACGCTTCGACAACGCCAGCAGGCGTTCGGCTACACCATCGAAGAGTTGAAGATGGTCATCACCCCCATGGTGGTGGAGGGGCAGGAAACGACGTCTTCGATGGGGACGGATACGCCATTGGCGGTGCTGTCCGATCGACCGCAACTGCTCTTCAAATATTTCAAGCAGATGTTCGCCCAGGTGACCAATCCGCCGATCGATCCGATTCGTGAAGAGCTGGTGATGTCGCTGACGACCAGCATCGGACCCAAACCGAATCTGATGGATGAAAACCCGGAGTCCTGCCGCCGCATCCGAGTCAAACAGCCGATCCTGACGAATGCCGAGTTGCAGAAGATCCGTGAAATTGCCGATCCGCACTTTACGAGCAAGACGCTCAAGATGCTCTTTCGGGTGGCCGAGGGACCTGATGGACTCGGCGCGGCAGTCGACGATCTCTGCCGGCAGGCTTCCCAGGCGATTAAAGACGGCTACAAGTTCCTGATCCTGAGCGATCGCGGAGTGAACGAAGAATGGGCGCCGATTCCGAGTCTTCTCGGCATCGCGTCCGTCCATCATCATCTCGTGCGCGATTGCACGAGGACGGAGGTCGGCCTCATCGTGGAAACGGGCGAACCGCGCGATGTGCACCATTTCGCCTGCTTGATCGGCTATGGAGCCGGGGCCGTGAATCCGTATCTGGCCTTCGAGACCATCGTGGACCTGGACCGCGAGAGCTATTTTCCCGAGGGGCTGGACGCGCAGACCGCGGAGGGTAAGTTCATCAAGGCCATCAATAAAGGCCTGCTCAAGATTTTCTCGAAGATGGGCATCTCGACGGTGCAATCCTACTGTGGCGCGCAGATCTTCGAGGCCATCGGATTGAATCGCGAACTCATCGTCCGATACTTCACCGGGACGCCGTCGCGCGTGGAGGGGATCGGCATCCGTGAGGTAGGCGAAGAGACGCTTCGGCGTCATCGCTTGGCCTATGAGCCGGCTCCGATCCGGCAACTCGATTTCGGCGGGGAAATCCACTACCGCATTCAGAACGAGCACCATAACTGGAATCCCGACACGATTTCCAAGCTGCAACATGCGACGAAAGCCAACGACCCCAAGACGTTTGCAGAGTTCTCCCGGCTCGTGGACGATGAGAGCAGGCGGCGATCGAACCTGCGCGGGTTGCTCGAGTTCAAGTTCCTGCCGAAACCGATTCCGGTCGAGGAAGTGGAATCGGCGAAGGAGATCGTCAAGCGGTTTACGACAGGGGCGATGTCGTTCGGCTCGATCAGCAAGGAAGCGCATGAGACACTGGCCATCGCGATGAACCGCCTGGGGGCCAAGAGCAACACCGGCGAGGGAGGAGAAGACCCGGCTCGATATATTCCGCTGGAGAACGGTGATTCGAAGAACAGCTACATCAAGCAGGTCGCGTCGGCGCGGTTCGGCGTTACAAGCCACTACTTGGTGAACGCGAGAGAACTGCAGATCAAGATGGCGCAAGGCGCCAAGCCGGGCGAGGGCGGGCAGTTGCCGGGCCATAAGGTCGATGAAAATATCGCGAAGTTCCGCTATGCCACGCCCGGCGTGCAGCTCATTTCTCCACCTCCGCACCACGACATCTATTCCATCGAAGATTTGGCGCAGCTCATTTTCGATTTGAAAAATTCCAATCCGGACGCGGCGGTGTCGGTCAAGCTCGTCTCGGAAGTGGGTGTCGGCACGGTTGCAGCGGGGGTGGCGAAAGCTCATGCGGACAAAGTTCTCATCAGCGGCGATTCGGGCGGGACCGGCGCCTCTCCGCTCTCCTCCATCAAGTATGCGGGGGTCCCGTGGGAATTGGGTCTAGCCGAGACCCATCAAACGTTGGTGCTGAACGATCTGCGAGGGCGCATCCGGGTGGAGACCGACGGTCAGATGAAAACCGGGCGCGACGTGGCGATCGCCACTCTGTTGGGCGCCGAAGAATTCGGGTTTGCGACCGCGCCCCTGATTGTCGAAGGCTGCATCATGATGCGCAAATGCCATCTCAATACCTGTCCTGTCGGCATTGCGACACAGGACCCGATGCTGCGGAAGAAATTTGCCGGGCAGCCGGAACATATCGTGAATTTCTTTTTCTTCGTCGCGGAAGAACTGCGCCAGATCATGGCCAAACTGGGCTTCCGAACTATCAACGAGATGGTCGGACGTGTGGATAAATTGAAAATTCATAAGGCTGTCGATCACTGGAAGGCCAAGGGGCTGGATCTGACCCCTCTCTTACAAACCCCGAATGTGGGGGCGGAGATTCCGCGCTATTGTGTGCAGAAGCAGGATCACGGTCTCGCGGGCGTGCTCGATAACAAGTTGATTGAGCTATGCAAGCCGGCATTGGAAAAGAAAGAGAAAGTGACTCTCGATCTGCCAATCAGAAACGTGAACCGCACGGTTGGGACCATGCTCTCCAGCCGCGTGGCAAAACAGTACGGGCTTGAGGGATTGCCGGAGGACACCATCACCATCAAGTTCTCCGGTTCCGCAGGACAGTCCTTTGGCGCATTCCTGTCCCGCGGCATCACGCTCATCCTCGAAGGCGAGTCGAACGACTATCTGGGCAAGGGACTCTCCGGCGGGAAGATCGTGGTATTTCCGCCTAAACAGGCGATCTATGTGCCGGAAGAAACGATCCTCATCGGCAATACCTCCCTCTATGGCGGGACGCAAGGGGAAGCCTATTGTTATGGGATGGCGGGCGAGCGGTTTGCCGTGCGGAACAGCGGTGTCAGAGCGGTTGTCGAAGGAACCGGCGATCACGGCTGTGAGTATATGACCGGCGGAGTGGTCGTCGTCTTGGGACGGACGGGGCGAAACTTTGCTGCAGGCATGTCGGGTGGCGTGGCGTTTGTGCTGAACGAATTCGACAAGTTCCAATCGCGCTGTAACTTCGGCATGGTGGAATTGGAAAAGGTGAAGACGGCGGAGGACAAGAAGACGCTGCATCAGATGATCACCTCACACTTCATGTACACAGGCAGCCGGAACGCAAAACGCATCCTCGATAGCTGGGAATCGATGCTGCCGAAATTCGAAAAGGTCATGCCGGTGGACTATAAGCGCGTGTTAGAGGAACGGAAGAAGAAAGCCGCTGCGAGCAAATAAGATGTGAAGCGTGTATCGTTTCGCGAGAGACGAGATACGAACGACGAGTAAAGAAATGGGTGATATCAAAGGTTTCATGAAATATGCCCGTGAGGGCCCCAAGCGGAAGCCGGTCGAGTTGCGTGTGCTCGATTGGAAGGAGATGTATGAGCCCATCTCCGATGACAAGCTCAAGACGCAGGGCGCCCGCTGTATGGACTGCGGTGTGCCGTTTTGTCAGGGGAACACCGGCTGCCCAGTCGTGAACTTGATTCCCGAATGGAACGACCTGGTCTATCGGGGCCGTTGGAAAGACGCCCTCAAGGCGCTCCATACCACGAACAATTTCCCTGAGTTTACCGGCCGGCTCTGTCCAGCGCCTTGCGAAGGGGCTTGCGTGCTCGGTATCAACGATGATCCGGTCTCCATTCGGATCATCGAGTGGAACATTATCGATCATGGCTTCAATGAAGGCTATGTCGAACCGATCATGCCGGTGGTGGAGACGGGCAAGACCGTGGCCATTGTCGGGTCAGGTCCGGCGGGTATGGCGGCAGCGCAACAATTGGCCCGTGCAGGCCATAGGGTCACGCTCTTCGAGAAGTCCGATCGCATCGGCGGCCTGTTGCGTTACGGCATCCCGGATTTCAAAATGGAAAAGTGGGTCATCGACCGCCGGCTGGAGCAGATGAAAGCCGAGGGCATCGAGTTCAAAACCGGTGTGACGATCGGGAAAGACATCACAGGCGAACAGTTGCGGCAGCAGTTCGATGCCGTTGGCCTTACCACGGGCGCGGAACAGGCCCGTGAATTGCCGATTCCCGGCCGCGAACTCAAGGGCGTGCATCTTGCGATGGAGTTTCTCACGCAGCAGAACAAACGGAATGCCGGCGATACGGTCACAGACGAACCGATTACGGCAAAAGGCAAGCGTGTCGTCATTATCGGCGGCGGCGATACAGGCTCGGATTGTCTCGGCACGGTACACCGGCAGGGCTGCATTGAAGCGCATCAGTTTGAATTGCTCCCGGAGCCACCTCCGACTCGCGCTGATTCGACGCCCTGGCCGCTCTGGCCCATGCAACTCCGCACCTCGCACGCGCATGAAGAAGGCTGCGACCGTCAGTGGAGTGTCTCGACCACTAAGTTCACCGGCTACAATGGCCAGGTGACAAAGCTTCACGGCAATCGGGTGAAGTTCGAGAACGGCAAGTTCACGGCAATCCCAAACAGCGACTTCGAGATGGGTGCCGATCTGGTGTTGCTTGCGATGGGCTTTACAGGCCCGGTGAAGAATGGTTTGCTCGACAGCCTCGGTGTGAAATACGACGCTCGTGGCGCAGTGGACGCCGACGAAAATTTCATGACCAACCTCGACGGTGTCTTCGTCGGCGGCGACACCAAACGCGGTGCCTCGCTCATCGTCTGGGCCATCGCCGAAGGCCGTAAGATGGCGGCGGGGATTAACCAGTATCTCCAAGCGAATCGATCAGCCAAGAATGCCATCTCGTGAGCTGACCGGCCGGTCGGTTGCCTCGAATTAAATTACAGTGCGTGCCAGGGCTCGTCGCTTCCTGCTTCTCGGAGGGACCCTTCCGGACTCATCCGAGCGGAAGCCTCCTGGAATTCCTTCGGCTGTGGTCGTTGACCACAATGCTTCAGTCGGTTCCAGTTTTTCTCCTCGGCTGAGTCTTGGCAGATCCCCGCTCCTCCGGCAAAGTCAGCGCTGAGCCCAAGCCCACATTATTCATGAAGGCTCGTTGCGAAAGCGATGCAGACGCGAAGCGAGACGGGCACTCGGAGGCGTGAAGCCCTAATTTCTTCCTGACACCATGTTGCCTCCTGGGCAGCAAATTCCTGATATTTTCGTATTCAGGCAGCCTGAGCCGAATAAATGCTATATTCGGCTCAAGTTTATAGCTATATATGAGCCGAATACGTGGTAGAATCGGCTCATGGACTATAACTGGCAGAAAAAAGACTGGCCGGAATTCAGATACAACCTCGCGGACGTGGAGGATGCGTTGTTAATGTTTGCCGAGAGGACAGGGCGCACAAGCGGCATGCTAAGGGGGCTGTCTGCGGATGCGCAGGTGGAGGCGGCGATCGAGATGATGGTCGCGGAGGCAATCAAGACCTCGGCGATCGAAGGCGAACTTCTCAGCCGCAAGGATGTCATGTCCTCAATCCGAAAAAATCTGGGCATGACCAGCGGCGCGCTCGCTGGGGACCGACGGGCAGAAGGAGCGGCATCGCTGATGATTGACGTTCGTAACAGTTTTGCGGCGCCGCTGTCTGAAGAGAAGCTGGGTGAATGGCACAAAATGATCATGGCGGGAACGCGTCGGGTGAAGGCCGGAAGATGGCGGACACATAAAGTGCCGATGCAGGTGATTTCAGGGCCGGTGGGAAAAGAGAAGGTACATTTTGAAGCGCCGCCGTCATTGCGGGTGCCGGGGGAGATGAAGCGGTTCATCGGCTGGTTCAATGAGACCGGCCCAGGAGGAAAACAAGAAATCAAAAAAGCTGTTGTACGGTCGGCGGTGACGCATCTCTACTTCGAATCGATCCATCCATTTGAAGACGGGAATGGGCGGATTGGCCGGGCGTTGTCCGAAAAGGCATTGTCGCAGGGGACCGGGCGGCCGGTTCTGTTGAGCCTGTCGCGTGCGATCGAGACGGATCGGAAGGGTTACTATGCGGCCTTGCAGGAAGGGCAACAATCGAATGAGATCACGAACTGGGTGAAGTGGTTTGTGAGCATGGCGCTCGCGGCGCAGATTCACGCGGAGGAGCAGATCGAGTTCACGCTGAAGAAAACGAGGCTGTTCGACCGGTTCAGGGATCAGTTGAATGAACGGCAGCTGCAGATTGTGCGCCGGATGCTCGAGGAGAGCCCGAACGGGTTCAAGGGCGGGATGAGTGCGAAGAAATACATGTCGATGACCGGTGCGTCGAAAGCCACGGCGACGCGGGATTTGCAGGATCTCGCAGACAAGGGCCTGTTCATCCCTTCCGGCGGTGGCCGGAGTACGAGTTACAAGGTGAACTTGTAGGCATGCCAGTGGCCCGAGCTTGACGGACACCTCCCGGGGGCTATTGTCCCTTAATTGAGGCGTCCACTCCCCGTGCCTTCGTAATCTCTGGCCGACCGGTCAGTGGCCTCGTGCCAAACCTCAGTGCATGCCAGGGCTCGTCGCTTCCGTGCCTCCGGAGCGGTCCGGCCGCCTCACCATCTCGGCGGCGCGCACAGACGTGATCCTCCTTATTCGTCGGATCGTGCGCCCCTTCCGGACTCATCCGAGCGGAAGCCTTCTGGAATTCCTTCGACTGCGGTAGATGACCGCAGTATCTCAGTCAGCTCCAACTTTCCTTCTCGCCTGAGTCTCGGTGGGTCCCCGCTCCTCCGGCAAAGTTCGCTCTGAGCCCTGGCACACCCTTTTGAAGGCCTAATCTGTTGCTGACACTATTTATGACTCCTCAGACACCATTCGAATCTTTACAGGCATTTCCTGAATCGAGGAGGGCACGGTATGTGTTGCCCCGCAGACTGGTTAGGGTTGAGCAAACTGTGCGTCCTCGCACGACAGAAATAGGCTGTGGGCCATACGGAGATAGGCCCCGCGAATGGCAGTGTCTTCTGGTGGGCAGTTATTGACACAGATCTTCGAAATGCGGATGATCTCCCAGCTTTTCAGTCATCAGAGCTCTGGCATGGTCAAGGATGGGCTGCCTGTAGCCAAGTCCCTGCCGCAGCTCACTTAATAGTTAGCCCGCATGCAATAACGCTCCTGTCTACGCTTCTGAAGTCGCTATGGTCCCCGAGCCTGATACATTCCACCCGATATGAGCCGCCCAAAAGAAAACGCAATTCGAGACCATTTAATGACCCAGCTCGCCTTAATCGAGCCCGGACTAACGTTGGTCGCCCGCGAGCACTATTTGAAAAATCCCGGTGGCGCTTCAGGCTTCCTGGATATCTTTGCACGTGCCGCAAACGGCCAGTTGGTCATCATCGAAATCAAACGCACCGATGCTGCCGCTCGTGAAGCACTACAAGAACTATTCAAATATGCCGCGCTTCTTCGACAAAACTATTTGGTTCGCGATGTTGATTATCGACTCATTGTTTTGTCGGTCGAATGGCACGAGCTTCTCACTCCATATTCTGAATTGGCAAGCCGAGCGCCTTATGAGTTATCTGCAGGAATAATCGTTCTTGGTAATGACGGATTGCCGATCCGTATCGACCCAGTTAACCCTCTCCCCGCTGCCACGCAACGTCGATTTGCAAAACGCCACTTCCTTTGGGGCTTCACTGATGAATACGCTGCGATAGCGGCGGTGCCATTGATAGCCGCGCACATGCACCGCGTCGGGCTAGAAGACTTTGTGTTGATACGGAGCCGGTCCAGCGATCCAAGGATTTGCGAAAAGAGCTTCATATATTTCGCCCAACAAGAGCTGAGTCTCGCGGATTATCAGAAGCGAATTCGAGCGCTGCTAAGTGACGAAGAGTATGAAGAATATGAGAGCCAACTCGAAGACCTAACTGAAGAGGAAGACCGTATTGGTGAATCTGCGGACGCAGTATGGTTGCCCGGGTACGATGATATTTTTGATCAAATTAATTCCGACACTTCAGAAATATCGCATCCGGAAAAGGCGGCGCATTGGTTCGCTGAGGGCGCGCTGACCTCAATATGTGTCGAGCGATTTGGTCGGTTTAGAGATGAGGGAATAACCGACGAAGCAATTATTGCCGAACTGATCGGCCATGATGGAACGTCCGACTACCATCTTGACCTCACGGCTCGAACGGACTCCGCACCGCAAATGGATGCGCTGGTTAAAGCCGTGGAGAACATATTCTTCTTCAACAACGAGTGGCGAGGCGCGACCAGAGACTTGATAGCCTATGCGCAGCGTACCGGCCCAGCAACAATTAAGCTCCTTGCCTTCAGCAATGAGGACATCTTGCGAGCTATCGCGGGTGCGGCGTTCGGCTATCCCGGCTTTCTACCGACATTCCGACTCGATATTGATCGACTTGGACAGGAGCATGAACGATTCATCGGGCTGCCTGAGTGGGATGGAACGCCCCCTGATTTTGACTCCATCTTATCGTCGAATTTTGGCGGAGATCCCTTCAATTACTTTCTTGCCCATCATTTTGGCGAGAACCGTGGAGTGAATCTCGACATCATGAAGGATCTCGGACTCCGCTACTCTGTTTTTCGGGAAGGCGAAAGTGGACCCGAGCGTATACGTGTCCAAGGCTCCTCGATCATTGTGCCACCGCAACCAATTAAGGGCTCAATCTCCAGTCTTATTGAGACAAACGTCGAAGAGGTACACAAGATCGTAGCCCTATTCATGAGCTACGACCAAGGCTTTGAACAGACCATTACTAGCTGGGTCAACAAAAATGCAGGCTAACCCGGTAGTGCAGCGGAGACTGCGCGATAAGGCACTTCGTAGCGCCCCTAACCTTGGACGTTAAACCTGTAAATGTGTATGGTAAGAGACATAGAAAAAGGTTCCAATAGAAAAAGGTTCCAGGAACCAATGATCGTCCTCTGCAGCATCCCGGAGTAATGGGAACTGTAGTTTGCGGCTGTTCACGGGAAGGTAACCCGTCCTGCCGTTGCAACGACTGGTTAAACCTTGTAGAGTTCTCGACCGAGGTTGTAGGTTCCCCTACCGAGAGGAAGGCGATGACTGCACGAGCGCTGGCTCTCGAAAAGCAGGCGCAGAAGTTACCCGCAACGGAACGCGAACGGTTGGCCGAGCGACTGCTTGTGCAGATGAAGCACGAACCGCTTACAGCCGTAGATGAAGCGTGGATCGCAGAGGCCGAGAAACGCTTTGGCGCGTGGAAGCGAAAGGCGACAAAGACCGTTTCTGCGGGCAAGGCACTGCGTGAGATACGCGAGGAACTCCATCATTGAGAGTCCGCCTCGATCTCGCCGCGAAGCAGGAAATCCACCAAGCTGCATTGTTCTATGAAGATTGCCGGAAGGGGCTGGGACAAGAGTTCGTGGACTCGGTTGAATCAGCCTTCGAACAGATTCAGCAACATCCCACCGTGTGGCGCATCCTGAAAGGGAGATTCCGACGCTATCTCCTTCAGAGGTTTCCCTATGGCATCATCGATGCTGTCGAAGGGAAAGTGATCTATATAGCAGCCGTCATGCATCTGAAACGCAAGCCTGGTTATTGGGTCTCGCGGGGCAAGGCCTGAAGATTCAGCAAGATAATCGTCCGGAGAAAGCTGAGATGATGAAGTATCCACGGAGCCCGAAAGCTCTCCTCGGTGGCATTGCTCACTTGGGGCGGTTTATTGACAAGATTCGTTTAAGGAATGCTGGTAAGATTCAGGACTACAACTACATCACGGTCGGGTTCGACAAGTACCTGGTTGATTTTTTGCACATCGATCCGAAGGCCTTCGAGCAGGTGGTGTTGGCCGGTGGAACGGATGAGGACTTGCTTGCTTGGGTGAAGGCCAATAGCCGAAAGCCGTCCGACCAAGAGATCGCGCACTGGAGTGAGAGCCTCTTGTCCTCCGGTCCTAAGGATGATGCCGCGCGCCTGCGGTTTCAGGGACGGCTGCAAGAGGTGACGACGAAGCGCGGCATGCCGGTCGCCTCTCTCCCTCCTGTCTCCACCTGGGCCGATGTGATCGAACTCGATGAAGGGCGGTTATAGCTGGATTAGTCGATGAGGCAGTCTGGCTGGTTTGTCCTCCATCCTGCCTCATTCTTTGTGCAGATCGATCGAACTGAGAGATATTATTCACTGGTTTCTTGAAAAAGTAGGCATTTTTTCCCATCGCTGTGGCACCGGCCTTGCGTTGGTGAGACCAAGGGGTGGTTGCCACCTCATCACTCGATACCTAACCTGGGAGGACTTGCATGACTAGAATAGTGGCTTCATTGACGGCTGCTGCCGTGTTGTACGCCTTTACAAGTGTGTTGGCCCAAGTGCCGGAACCGGCGTCGAATCCAACCACACCACCCCCCGCCCCAGCGTCGCAGGAAGCTGTGCCGACTCCAGCTCCGGCTCCTGTTGTGGAAGGGGAGAAGGATGGCGACAAACGTGAAATGAAAGAGGAACGCGAGGGGAAGGGCAAGGGAAAAGGCAAAGGGAAGGGGCATGGCAAGAAGCGCGGCCTGGATCGTGCCGATGAAGCGGCCGGAGAACATGGGAAACAAGGCCGTGATAATGCTCGCAGCCGTGGCAAGCATGGCGATCGCGGGAAGCACAAAGATTGAAAGAAGCAAGGTGCCAAAGACGAACATGAAGATGGCGACAAGCACGAGAAAAACTAATCGATAACGTCACGTCGACAATTCGAAACAAGGCGGTCGGTCTCTATGGACCGACCGCCTTTGTATTTTTGGATTGTTCGGAGAGATTGTGCGGAACTTACGTTGGCGGTTTGAATCCCGAACGTCAAACGCAGGATCCGGCTATTCTCACGTTTTAAGAGGCGACGGCGGTGAGCGTCGGTGTCTCGTAACTAGGCTGGGCTGGTAATTCTGCCGGTGGCAGGGCTGCTACAAGATTGGTGACTCGTTCACGGTCTCCCTGGCTGTACCGCAAAAACTCCACTCCGAAGTTCCCGTCTTTGCACCAGCGAACCACAGAGACTTCCACGGCCAGAGGGGGCTCCTGCGCAACGGCAATCTGTAGCGCGAGATAGGTTCCCGCGTTCAGCGCGATGTCGCTGCGCATCCTGCAGCCGGCGGGCGAGAGGTCGAGCAAGATTCCTTCTCCGGCGCCGATATCGCTATGGATGCTCGCGGGGTAGCCGACCGTCACTCGCATGCGACATCGTGGTTGCATAACCATAATCCCCGTAGATGAGTCTACTTTAAGTAGCGGTACAGGCAAGAAAAACTTGATTCTTTGATAGCCGGGTGCTGAAAAAGTCCGCCAGCAGGGAGGGGGATGGCCAGGTGCCCTTCTTGCTCGCAGAACGCGCACGATGAAACTGTGCTCGTTCGATGCGCACAGTAAAGGGCAGCCCCTTGGCCACTCCCCTAAAGAAAGGTAGGGAGAATTGGAAGGGCCTTGCTGAGCATCCTGAGAGAGATGTGGCGGTAAGACGCAGTTGCCGAAACTGCTGGGAATTGTTTCTGGGAAGGCTGGAGTGGCTACAGGAGCAAGAAAAATTCAGGACATTACGCGGCGATTTTTGTCAGGAGCTTTTTCACTTCGACGTGGGCGAAGATGACGTCGGGCTCCCGCTGAAGGGCTTCGTAGTAACTCCGTTCGAACCCGTCTCCTTCCTCCGAAGGGCGGACGAGAGATCGAGCCTCTATGAGAAAGTGCTCGACCTCGACAAGCGAGAGTTCGGACTTATTATCCAAGAGTTCATCGATGCGGACGACCAACTGAGAGAGGGGGTGAAGCCAGGTAAACCAAGGATCGTTCAACACCAATTGCAGCAGTTGGCTGGTTGACTCGACGCGGCCATTGATGCGCTCATACGTGACTTGTTCTGCCAGAATGAGGGCTTTATGAAGGCTCAAGAGGCTGCTCCGCACGTCGAGGATCTGCTTGCGGAGTGGGCTGGATTTTCTGGCGGAGTTCTTCTGAGATACGGTCGCCATAAAATAACTTTAGCAGGTTATTGAAAAAATGGTGACTCCGGAAGTCTAGCTTGGACAGATAAAGTTACGCGGCGTTCGCCGGTAAGACGCGCGCGACCTGGAAGTGAGCGAGGATCACCTCAGGGGTTCGATAGAGGGCTTCGTAGTAGGCGCGCTCGAATCCATCACCTTGGATCGACGGGCGGGTCAAGGCGTGCACCTCGGCCACAAGATGCGCGACGATTTCAGGGGTGATGTCAAATGCGTCGTCGTCCAGGAGTTGATCGATCCGGAGCAGCAGATCCAACAGGGGTGAAAGCCATGAGAACCAGGGATCGCTGAGCGCCAACTGAGTCAGCTCGTCCGTGGAGTCGACATGGCCGTGGATGCGTTCGTAGGTGACTCGCTCCGCCGCAATCAACGCGCTATAGAGAGACAGCAGTCTCTGGTGTACCTCCAGCATAGTGCGGCGTAGAGGGTCGATGTGAGTGATTGGTGACGACGTCGCCATATGGTAAGTGTAGCAGGGCTATGGCTAACAGGAGTGCCACGCTGATGCGAGAAGGCTGTGCTAGCCCTCAAAATAGATGACGACTGTGGCTTTACTACACGAACAGCAGGTCCCTTCTTTTGTCATCGGGATCTTGCCGTCGCTTTCCGCCGCTTTGATCTGCGCATCCTGAGCCCGTGCCACTTTGTTATAACAGTCGCTGCAATAGGCTGCTGTTTGCCCCATCGTTCCTCCCTGGACTCTCTCGCACGATGCATTGCGCCTGTTGAATCACTCAGTATTCAGAACGGCTCAGTGCGAAAAACAGGACACGATAGTTGAAATATACCGCAAGTTGATAATTTGGCCAGCCCACTAGCGGAGCGAGACCGGCGTGACGGGCGAGACAAGAAGAAATCCAATCCGCCAGTCCCGCCTTTCTCACACATCTCGCATGTCACGCGCTCCTGCTAGTTCTCCACCCGAGTGGCGAACTGCGCAAAGAGTTCCCCTGCGAGGTAGCGGGTATTGGATCGGTCGGTGACATCCTTACGGCGAAGATAGTCGTTGAGGATTCGGCCGTCGGCTGCTTTGTGGACGTGTGGGAGGCCAAGATTCATGCGGTAGCGTTCGACGGCGTCGGCCACACGACTGATGAAGACTACGGTGCCATCCGATTCCTGCCGCTCGACGATCCCGATGTGTGTCAGCGGGTCGTTGACCTTGCCGTCTCCATTGTAATCCCATGTGTTGTTGAAGAAGACGAGGTCGCCGGGACGGGCGACCGGTCCTTGGTGAAAGATGCCTTGTTGCGTGATGTGCGAATGGATGATCCGGACACCATTCGCATCGGGATCGATCGAGTCGCCGTCGTACAGATCGATGCCGTGTTTGAGGAAGATAGCTCGGGTGACGCCGGCGCAGTCGTAGGCGATGCGTCGTCCGTTGCTCTCGATCGTTTTGGCGCCCACAAGTTTTGCCGCTGTCCGTACGATCGCGCTACGGCTGGGCATCCGTTCGACGGATCGACAACAAAGCCGCTCTGCCGGCAGCGATGCGCGAGAGCGTTCGGCCGGTTGCGTGGCACAACCTGCGAGCGTCACGATTGCGATGGCGGCTATGATGAAGAGGAATCGCATCGTCTCACCGTACATTGACGAACCGGTCTCGGGCCGTCTCCCGAAGCTGATCGATATCTTCACGCCGAGTGACGGAGAGCGGCACAGTATTCGTCAATTCTTCGATCAACAGATCGGTCGCCAGCGGTATTTTACGGTGGAGCGCGCGATAGAGAGCTGAGACCACCGCCTGTTCGATTTCCGAGCCGCTGAAGCCGTCGCTGGCGCTGACGATCTTGAGCAGATCGAACTGTGTTACGTCCTGCTTTCGAAGACCCAGGTGAATCTTCCAGATGGATTCCCGCTCGCTGTCGTCCGGCAGATCCACGAAAAAGATTTCATCGAACCGGCCTTTCCGAAGGAGTTCCGGAGGTAGCAACGACAGATTGTTGGCAGTGGCTATGACGAAGACCTCTTGTTTCTTTTCCTGAAGCCATGTGAGAAATGCGCCGAACAATCGGCGGCTCAAGCCCGCATCGGCGTCGCCGCTTCCGCCTCCCGCGGCCATCGCCTTTTCGATTTCATCGATCCAGAGGACGATGGGAGAAAGTGACTCAGCCGTCTCAATCGCCTTGCGGAAATTCTTTTCCGACTCGCCGACGAATTTGTCGAACAACCGGCCCGCGTCGAGTTTTAAGAGAGGGAGCTGCCATTCCCGCGCGACGGCCTTGGCGGCGAGCGATTTACCGCAGCCCGGCACGCCCACGAGCATGATTCCCCTGGGGGGTGTGAGATTAAGTGCCTTGGCTTCCGCGGTAAAACCGACTTTCGCGCGCTCCAGCCAGGATTTCAGATTGGCGAACCCACCCAATTCAAATCGGTTGTCTTCGAGCGGGTAATATTCGAGCAGACCGCCGTCTTTGATCGCTTGCACCTTGCGCTTCAGGATCTTTTGCACGTCATCGGCGGAGAGGGCGCCGTCTTCGACGACGCATTGAGTGATGACTTGCCTGGCCTGATGGAGCGTTAGCCCTTGCAAGGCGCGGAGAATGGCGTCGCGCTCGTTGGCGGATGGACTCTGGCGCGCCACTGTGGAATTGTCGATGGAGTTGAGAATGCTTTGCACGACGGTGGTCGATCGTGGGCGCCGGGATGAAGTTCTGGGACCGAGCGATTCTAAGACGCTCTGGATCATGGTTTGGAGTTCGCTCCGATCCGGCAGTTGTAAGTCGAGCCGGACGACAATCTCTTCGATATCGAGCGGGAGGGCGATGGGATGGCCGGTAAGCAGGCAGGTGGAACGCGAGCGATCGTAAATTGCCGCGACTTCCCGGAGTTGGCGGGCGACTGCTGCATCCTGTAAATGTGGCGCGAGGTCCTTGAGCCAGAAGATCGCCTCCACGGTCAGACCCTGCAGATGTTGGAGGACTGCCAAAGGTGTGGCGGTCATTTTACTGAGTGCCGGTCCATCGTCGTGCCTGGTGAGTCCTCTGGTGACGGACCATTCGAACAGCGGCATGCGTTCCTGGGCTGCCACCGATTGCAGTAATGCCAGTACCCGTTCCTCTTCAACCGTCTCGATGGCGATCAACGGATGGCGGGAGCGAATGAGGGTGCGGAGATCGTGAACGCTGGTTGACAGAGCCATAGGAGAGAAATGCTAGCACGGGCTGGTCCCCTCACCAAGAAAAGGGAACTTTGCTGCGGGCTCTTTTTCCACAACCTTCTTTCCCACGGAGTGGCTGGATAACCCCAATCGTGCGCGTTAAGCGAATCCTTTCGCAGTCTCTCCACCTCTCTTTAAGGGAGTAGCTGAGGCTGCCCTTTACTGCGCGCATCGAACGAGCACCGTTTCATCGTGCGCGTTCTGCGAGCAAGAAGGGCACCTGGCTGCTCCCTATTCTTTTTCAGCATCCTGCTGTTAGGTTTTACTGGGAGAGGAGAGCGCTTTGTTGATCTCTCGAAGAAGGCTTCGTTCAATTTCCGCAACCTCCTCTGCGCTTACATTGAGGATACGTCCACCCTGGGCCAGTTTTTCGAAATCGGCCTTGACGGTGAGTTTGGTGACGTTCGAGGGGAGGGCATGAAGCGACAGCACATATTGGTTCCGTGAGCCGGCGATTTCCAGCGAAGCAGGAGGAGAGACTTTCCGTTCCGTCACGTACACGGCTTTTTGATCGGTCTTGATACTGACTTTGATGCGGTATCCATTACGGCTGAGGGTTTCTTCCACCGTCTTGGCGACAGCGCTCAAGGGGCGGGGGATGTCGTCGGTCTGAGTTCCTTTCTCCTCGACATGGATGGTCTGCGCCACTTGAGCTGCTGTGGCTTTTTGAACATCGGCGCTCAGCTTTTTTGCCTGGGCGGCTTGTATCGCCAAGTCGGCGGCGGCGGCTTTGGCTTCGGACTTGGCGTTTTCGGCTGATTGCTTCGCGTCGCGCAGCTCCTGGTTCAGCAGATCGATCTGTTGGTGCATGACCTTGTTTCCGTCCTGCAGCGAGATGACCACCGATTCCTGCTTGGCCAGTTGTTTGCGGAGCGACTCATTTTCCGCTTTGAACGGAGAGTCGTCAGGTTTGCAACTACTGGTCAAGAAACAGAGCGCAATCGCTCCGATCCACAAGGACCATTTGCTCAATCGAGTCTTGTTCCGCACATCAAGTCCCTCCATACGTTTTTTCGGATTATCCACGCTTCGCGCCGACTTGTCCACGCCGGATTCCACGAATTGACCGTTCGCCGAGCCTGGCGTTATTCTCCTTCGCCGAATACCCCGTAGCTCGCTACGGGGATGAAGGCGGGGAGAACCCTCCGTAGCCTTGGCGAAGGAGGGTAGTGGCTTTGAAGAATTTCGCAAGATACCCCGCAGCTTGCTGCGGGGAGCTTCATTCTGAGTGCACGATGATTCACTTGATGGCTTTCATTTCAACGATGCCACTCATGATGGCTGGATTCACAGGAGCGTCGGGAACGGTGGCGGAATCAGGGCAGAAGGCTGATGCCATTCCCGTTGAAGACTATGCGTTGTACGACCAAGTGGTCACGAGCAAATTTCTCACGTCGGCGACTCAGTTGGTCGTGATCGAGCGAGCGACGCAGTTCCGTCTTTCTCCGGATCAAGAGGGACCGACGACGATCGGAGCCTTTCAGGAGCAGGACTATTTCGATGGCGAGCTGCCGGAAGACCTGATTCGTGAATTCATCTCGGTCAACCGGCAGGCAATCCGGCTCGAAGGACGGTTTCACTTCGCTGTCGACTACAGGTTCGCCACAGAGGGCAAGCTCGAAGAACCGGAGGTTTTCCTCCCACCGTACGGCTGGGGACTGGCGCCTTTCTTCTTGGCGCCTGTCCCCGTCAGAGGAGCAGGGGGACAGAGAGGAGCAGGGGGACAGGCACTGGCGCAGACGCCGGAGCCAGTTTCCTGGGCTCGCACAAGGCTGATTCACGCGCCGTTGGTCCTGGAGCGACTGGCCTTCTCTCGCGTAGGGCGAAGTCTCCGTAACGATCAGGCACTGCTGTATGTCGAAATCCTTCGCCCCGACGGCACCGGAGCGGGATTCCTCGTGTAGTGTCGCCGTCAAGGACGAAGCTGGACGTTGTTCGATACGGAAGTCACGTGGACCATTCAGGTTCAAGCAGAACCAGAAGGGGGTTGACTAACAGTTCGAAATGAGGAGAGCATAAAGAGTAGGCGGTCGCGGGTGGTTCCCGCTCAGCCCGCAGGCTGTTCAAAATGGCTGTCCAGCAAGGCCGCAGGCGATTCGAAACCGGAGGCGTGCCCTCGGAGGGTACGTTGAGGATTTCGATGAGCCGAGAACGAAGCTGGCGGACTTTTTCAACAGTCTGCCGGATGAAGAGCCGCAGCTTGCGCCCTGATGGGCGTGGACGGTAGCATGCATCCATGCTGACGACCATGATCCGAAAAACCTTTTCTGTCCCGCCCCTCGGTTGCAATTGCTCGATCATCGGAGATCCAGTGACGAAGCAGGCGATCGTCGTCGATCCCGGTGGAGCGTACGAGCGAATTCTTCACGAGGTGCAGCAACTTGGATTGACGGTTACGCATATCCTCCATACCCATGCCCACTTCGATCATTTTCTCGCGTCCGGAGAAATCAGGAAGGCGACGGGGGCGACGATCTGTCTCCATCAGAACGATCTTGAGTTATGGAAGAATCTCGAACTGCAGTGCCGGATGTTCGGCGTTGCCTACGCGCCTGTCCCGATGCCTGATTACTGGCTCAAGGACGAGGAAAAGCTGCTGATCGGCCAGATTTCCGCAGTCGCATTCCATACGCCAGGTCATACTCCCGGGTCCATGAGTTTTCATTTCCCCATCGACAAATTGGTTTTGGCCGGCGACACACTCTTTCGCGGCTGCATCGGGCGCACCGATCTCTGGGGCGGAGACTTCGACGCCATCGAACAATCCATTCGAGAGCGGTTGTACAGCCTGGAAGATACAACGGTTGTAGTGACGGGGCATGGACCGGAGACCGAGATCGGGGTGGAGAAGGAGACAAATCAATTTGTCCGTGTCTGACGGGCAAGGGAGGTAACCATGATGAAGTACATGCGGTTCGTCCTCCTCCTCTGTGTTCTTGGCGCGCTTACGCTGTCGGTTGCGCAAGCTGAAGCATCTCCCTCGGCCACTTCGGAGCAGGTGACGATCACGGACGTGAAGGTTCGTATGTCGGATCATGGTCCGGTTGTGCTTTTGCAGGCGGAGGGAAAGGCCATTCCAATCTTTGTCGACGTCACTGTTGCCGTATCCATCCAAGGAGCCTTGAATGGTGAACGGTTGCCCCGCCCTATGTCGCACGATTTAATGCATACGATCCTTGAATCGTTTGGCGGTAAAGTGACGCAGACAGTCATTACGTTGAAAGGTGGGACCTACTTTGGCGCATTGACCGTGGCGTTCAAAGACCATGTGAAGGTGTTCGATAGTCGGTCGTCCGATTCAATCGCGCTCGCTGTCCACTTTAAGGCGCCGATCATCGTAGGGCGGGATTTGTTGAATTCAGCCGGGAGGTTGCCGGAAGAACCGAAACCCGACACGCTATGAGACGTTATTCTTTGGCCATCCGCTCTTTCAATCGCGCAAGGCGTTTCTCGGTGGATTGCTTGATGAAGGCCATGTTTTCTCCGAGATGTTGCTCGGCGTTGATTTTTCCTTCCTCGCGCCGCTTCAGCTGGTCCAGCCCGAATTGCGCGATCACGGGGCCGTCTTCCTGGTTCAACGATTTCCAAATCGCCGCGCATTTGGTCTGCATAACAATAGGGTACTTGTCGCAGGGCGGGTCGGCGGCCCATGCGGCCCTCCAGCTTGCTCCCGGTAGGATGAATACCAGTGCAATCATTACCCGTCGCACGTGTGCTCGCGGCATGAATGGTTTTCTCCAGCTTGTCCCACGATAACACAACCCAACTCGTCTTGCAGACGATCGACGCGTACGAACGGTCGGCCAAAGAGTGCGTCGTCCGCTGGAACAAGCGGAGGCCTCGCCGGCCATCATTGTTGGTCGAGTGGCTCGAATACCTCCCGGCCGGCACGAGGTTGTTGGATCTGGGCTGCGGAGGAGGGAGGGATGCGGGCGATCTCGACCTGCGCGGGTATCGCGTTGTGGGTGTGGACCGAACGAGCGCGCTGCTCTCAGCCGGACGCCGCCGATATCGTTCATTGCCGCTGGTCCGTGCCGACCTCCGCCAGCTCCCCTTTCATGCGATGTCGTTCGATGGGCTTTGGGCTGCCGCCTCGCTGATGCATCTTCCAAAACCTGAGGCACGTCGCATCCTGGCAGACCTCTGCAAGCTCGTTCGTCCAGGCGGTTTGTTTGCCGCGACGGTAACCTATGGTATGAAGAGCCGCCTTGTGACGGATGGATGGGTCCCCGGCCGCTATTTCGCGCGCTGGAAAAAGGACGAACTCGCCCGCGTGGTTCGTCGAGCCGGTTGGACAATCCTTGAGTTGAAAGTGGTGGCCAATCGGGAGCGGAAGGGGCGATGGCTCAATCTGCTTGCGCAGAAACAGAGTTGAGTCAGCCTAACCCGCATTATTCATGACCGCTTCTGCTGCAATCGCGGATTCGCCGCTACGACAAGCCTGGACGCGGTGGCCCGGCGTCCAGGCAGGCGGGCTCGCCGCTCGGTCGGTCAACATACTGTTTCAAGTATGCTTCCCTTCCGCGCGCCTCCGCGCGCCTGTCTCGCCTGGCGACTGCGCGATTTCGCGACGAACCGTCATGAATAATGCGGGCTAAGGCTACTTCGATACGGTCGGTTCCGATGTTGGGATGGAATTCAACGCCGCATAAATGTTGTCATCGAATGTGGAGTAGCCGCTCCATCTTTCCCAAATCCCTATTTCATTTTCAAGGGTGGCCTGGTCGATTCTCGATTGCGCGCGTCGAACGAGCACATTCTGATCGTGCGCGTTCCGCGAGCAGGAGAACGGTCAGGCTACCCCATCCCCCTTTTTCAGCACCTGGCTAAATCTTCATCGCCTCGGTTACGTCATGCAGCGTCGCTTTGGCGACCTCGCCGGCGCGGCGGCTGCCTGCTGTCACGATGTCGTCCAGGCGCGCGGGGTCTTGACTCAACCGCGCGCGCGCGTCCCACATCGGCGTCATGCGTTCGACGACTCGATCGGCGACGAGTTTCTTGCAATCAATGCAGCCGATCGCGGCGGTCCGGCATTCGGCATTAATCTGCTCCTGAATCATCGGCAATGAAAAGATCTTGTGAAAGTCGTACACGGGACAGAGGTCGGGGTTTCCGGGGTCGTGGCGTCTGACTCTTGCCGGATCGGTGACCATCGTCTTGAGTTTCTGCCGCACAACCGGTTCGGGGTCTGACAGGTTGATCGTGTTGCCGTAGCTCTTGCTCATCTTCCGGCCGTCCGTGCCCATCACTTTGGGAAACTGTGTCAGATGCTCTTTGGGTTCAGGAAAGACCGGCGTCTTGTAGATGTCGTTGAATCGCCGGGCCAGTTCCCTGGTGAGTTCGAGATGGGGGAGTTGGTCTTTTCCCACCGGCACGAAATCGGGTTTGTACAACAAGATATCGGCGGCCTGCAAAACCGGATAGCCCAAAAAACCGTAAGTGCTGAGGTCTTTTTCTTTGATCTCTTCCTGCTTTTCTTTGTAGGTCGGATTGCGCTCAAGCCAGGAGATGGGTGTCATCATCGAGAACAATAGATGCAGGACCGCATGTTCATGGATGCGGGACTGGATGAACACCGTGGAACGTGCTGGATCGATCCCGGCGGCGAGCCAATCGATGAGCAGTTCCCGTGAGAATTCGCGGATACGGCTGGTATCGGCATAGTTGGTCGAGAGGGCATGCCAGTCCGCGACAAAGAAATAACACTCGAACTCGTGTTGAAGGCCTTTCCAGTTCTCCAAAGCGCCGAGATAGTTGCCGAGATGGAGCAGCCCGCTCGGCTGCATGCCGCTGAGCACTCGCTTTTTGGGTGTGGTCATGGTGTATTCCCTGCTCCGAGACCGACGGCGGTGGAGAGAATCGAATTGGAGAGACTGTGGGTCAAGGTGCTCGTGATGGTATGGATCACGTGGATCTGTGGGTCGAGTATGATCAGCCCCACCAGAATGAGCATGCCATAGGGCTCCACACGCATCAGCGTCATTGCTGCGGTCTGTGGAAGAAGACTCGTGAGAATTCTCCCGCCATCCAAGGGGGGGAGCGGCAACAGATTGAACAGCATTAAGAGCACGTTAATCAAGACGGAATAGACCGACATCACCGCGATCGGCAGAAGGAACATTTGGTGCAACGTGTCCGGAGGCGGGGTCCCTTCCGATTTGGACCAGTAGTCTCCGATTGTGGGATCGATCGACAAGAGAAGCGCGAAGAGGAGGGCGCTGCCGACGGCCAGCGCGAGATTCATGGCCGGCCCCGCCGCCGCGACAAGCGCCATGTCGCGGCGTGGTTGGTGCATAAGGCGCGGGTCGATGGGGACCGGCTTGGCCCAGCCGAGGAAGAACCCTCCCGGCATCAGCAGGCAGAGCAGCGGCAGGATGACGGTTCCGAATGGGTCGATGTGCGCCAGTGGATTCATCGTCAACCGGCCTTGCAGTTTTGCGGTGGGATCGCCGCACCGATTGGCGACCCAGCCGTGGGCGTATTCATGCAAGACCATGGCGAAGAGGAGCGGGAGCGCCATGTAGGAAATCGTGTGGAGGATTTGAGGCAAGGAGTTCATACGGTCGGCTTTCTTAGTTCACCTGGGTGAATCGGCCTCGCTTGATTTGTATGAGGAAAACCGGGCGATTCAGTGTCCCGTCCGGTCCAAACGTCGCCGGGCCCGTAAGGGAGGAAAGGTCCGGTTGTGTCAGCAGCTGATCGCGCACGTTTTCGCCGGAGTCGGCGCCTTTTCGAACCGCATCGAGCACCAATTTCGCGGCATCGTAGCCCTGCATCGCAAAGAGTGTCGGGTTGGTTTCGAACCGTTTTTTGTACCGGGAAACAAAGTCCTGCACCGTTGGGGTGGGGCTGTCCACAAAGAAACCGTCGACGAACACGGCTCCATCGATCGACGAATCGTCCGTGCGAGCGAAGTCCGGCGAGTTCCATCCATTCGTGCCCAGGAAAGGCACTTTCATATCGTGGAAATTGAGTTGGGATGTAATGATGCCGGCGTCGGCGGCGCGGCCTGGAATGAAGATGGCGTCGAAGCCCGGCGTGTAGAAGATTTTTTTGTCCAGCTTTGTCAGTTTCCCGGTCAGTTTCGTCTGATCAACCGGCACGGATAAGCCGTACCTCTTGAGGTCCTCCGCTTTCATGCGTTTGAGCTGCGCGCCCACATCGGCTTCTCCTTCTTTGTAGGACTCGACGGCGATGATTTCTCCCTCGTGTTGACGAACTTCTTGGGTGAAGAGCCGGGCCAACTCGCGGCCATATGTCGTGTCGGGGTGGAGAATGCAGAATCGGCGGAAGCCCTGTTCTTTGACGGCATAGGTTGCGATGCGTTTGGCTTGCAGTTCATAGGTGAGCGCCGTGCTGAACACATAGTTGCCGAGTCGTCTGACGTTGGGGAGGGTTGCCGTCGGTGTGATCAGAGGTACGTGGGCTCGCTCGGCGAGTTCAGCCATGACCGGAAGATTTTTTGAAAGGAGCGGGCCGATCACGGCGAGAGGGCGATCGTCGTTCAGCAGTTCGGAGAAGTCGTCCAAAAACGAAGCGTGATCGGCTTCGAGATCTTTGACGATGAGACCGACCGATGGGCTGCCGGCCCGATCTCTATTAGCCTCGACGGCCAGCTGAATTCCACTGAGGACTTCAGCGGCAAAGGGAGCGAGTTTTCCTGAAAGCGGCAGAACTCCTGCGATGAAAAACTGATTGGATTTTTGTTTGGCTTGGAGTGTGGCGAGGAGGTCCGAGGTTTTCGCCGCCTGCGGGTGGGTCGGAAAATTTACGAGAAATTGCTGGATTTGCCGGATAGCCTGGTGATCCTCCCCGCGGCCGATATAGAGGTCGATGAGCCGGAGGGACGCGAGATCGCCAGGAAAGCTGCGTGGAAAGGCGCTCCGGATTTGTTCGAGGGTTTTTTTGTCGGTGGTCTCACTGGCCAGCTCCCGGATGCGTGCCCGCACGTCTTCTGCTTGGTCTTCGGTTCCCAAGGCCACTTCATCGAGCCACGCTTGAATGGCGCGGGTCGCATCCTTTTTTTGCGCGTAGAACTCGCCGCTCAGTCTTAGGGCTTCGCGTTTGGTGCCGTCATCTTTTGACAGATTGCGCAAGCCGGTCAAGATCGGCAGAGCAAGGTCGAGGTTGCCCATCGCCGCATGGACCCGGGCCTGCATCAGCTTGCCTCGATCCGTCACCTTTGAGTCGGGAAACTCGGTTTGCAGCAGCAGCAGATATTTCAAAGCCTCTCCATATTGCTTTGTGCTGTGCAAGGCGGCGCCGAGGAGAAGATAGGTGTCGTCGAGCAGTTCTGGTTTTGGAGAGGTGGCCAGAAAACGGCGGAGTGTGGTGACGGCTTCTTCACCCTGACCTGCGTCGATGAGACGCTTCGCTTGCTTCAGCGTTGGATGATTCGCCGAGCTCGCCGGTCCTGTTTCTGCATAAATGCGTGAATTGAACTCGAATCCCGTAACCGGCCAGAGCATGCTCCAGGCAAGGATCAGCGATAGGCACCAGCGTGCCGAAAGGGCATACATATGATGTGAAGACAGCGATATCAACGGGCGGGCCATGAGCTCCTAGCAGGCTGACAGCTATGTCGTTCGCACGTGACTACTATCGGAAACCCTCTGGGGTGTCAAGGTAAACTCCTTACCGCATTCGTTGTGTTCATCTGAGCGATTCGCTATCATGGCACAAATGATGTTACCCCCGCTGGCCGAGCGATACTTGAGCTGTCTCCGGGTAGAGGGTGGTCTTGCCGTCAATACCATCGAAGCCTACCGCCGCGATCTGATTAAATTCCATTCCTACTTGCATCGAGCCGGTATCGCGCCGATCGGGCCTCTCGCGACAGAGACATTGACGGGATTTCTCCGCTCCATGCGCGAGGCACGGTTGTCTCGCGCCTCCTCACTGCGGTGTCTCTCCACGATTCGGGGATGGCTCAAGTTTTTGATGCGCGAACGAATGATCGAAGAGAACCCGACCATCGGTCTCGCTCCGATATCGCGAGGCGTTCGACTGCCGAAAACACTGTCGCAGCGAGATGTCACCGCATTGTTGGATTTGGGGGCAGCTTCGACTCCTGAAGACTTGCGCGACCGCGCGATGCTGGAATTGCTCTATGCGACGGGGCTTCGTGTGTCGGAATTGGTGAGGGTTGAAGTCGCGTTGGTGAATTTTGATGCCGGATACCTCAGGGTAACGGGCAAGGGGGCAAAGCAGCGTCTCGTGCCGATGGGTGAGAAGGCTCGGCAGCTGCTGCGGCAGTATGTGGAAGAGGCGCGGCCACGGCTTGTGAAGAAACAGGTTTCGCAATATGTGTTCGTGTCGAGGCGGGGTGGACCCTTGACGCGACAAGCCTTTTGGAAGTTGTTGCGTCGCCGCGCGCAGCGCGCCGGAATTAAGCAGGTCATTTCGCCGCACATGCTCCGGCATTCGTTTGCAACGCATCTGCTTGAAGGAGGCGCGGACCTTCGATCTGTTCAAGTAATGCTCGGCCATGCGAATATCGCGACGACGCAGATCTATACGCATATTGAACGGGGACGTCTCAAGCGTGTGCATGACCGGTACTTTCCGCGAGTAGGCCGAGGTCAAGGGCAAAAAGCGTCAGGAAGGAAACACCATGCCTATGAGCGAAGTCCGTAGCGGATGAAAACTGCAAGAAGAGTGCGAGATTCGATTGACAAGGACATATGGAGTTGGTAGCATCCGCCGAGGTTGCTAAGAAAATCGGGCGGATAGCTCAGTTGGGAGAGCGCTGCCCTTACAAGGCAGAGGTCACAGGTTCGATCCCTGTTCCGCCTACCAGCGTCGAATCTGGTTCACGGGGAGCAGGGCAGATCATTGAACAGGAACTATGAAATTTTAGACGGGACAAACCGCTAGATATAGTCTTGTCACTCACATCTTCCGCTATACGTAGAGTTCAAGGGGCCGTCGTTCAGCTGGTTAGGACGCCAGATTGTCAATCTGGAGGTCGCGGGTTCAAATCCCGTCGGCCCCGCCATTTTCTC
>Ga0134127_10000493_pt1 | contig 36999 bp, 33 predicted proteins | sample KB31753_FD_96459 | JGI IMG/M metagenome (GOLD analysis project Ga0134127, IMG submission 96459) | Terrestrial soil microbial communities with excess Nitrogen fertilizer from Kellogg Biological Station, Michigan, USA - KB3-175-3 | ecosystem: Environmental > Terrestrial > Soil > Unclassified ...
GAGCTCGGGCGGCTCGTGGACGACTTCAATCACATGGCGCGCGATCTCGCGCGGCAGCGCGCCGAGCTCGAACGCACGCATCGCCTCGAAGCATGGGCCGAGATGGCGCGGCAGGTGGCGCACGAAATCAAGAACCCGTTGACGCCGATCCAGCTCAATGCGGAGCACCTGCGGCGCGTGAACGCCGACCGCGGCGGACCGCTGAGCCCGGTGCTCGATCAGGCGGTGACGACGATCCTCGGCCAGGTGAAGCTGCTGCGTCAGATCGCCTCGGAGTTCTCGAGCTTCGCCTCGTCCCCGACCGTCCAGCGCGGGCCCGTCGATGCCGCCGCGCTGCTCCACGAGATCGTCGATCCGTACCGGAGCGCGCTCGCCGGGCAGATTCACTTCGCCGTCGACGTGCCGCCGGATCTCCCGCAGGTCTGCGTCGACCGCACGCTCGTCACCCGGGCGTTGACCAACCTCATCGAAAACGCCCTGCACGCGATGGGCGCGCGCGGGACGCTGACGATCGTGGCGAGGCAGGACGAGGAGACCGTCCGCATCCGCATCTCGGACACGGGCGCCGGCATGGACGCCGACGCGCTCGCACGCGCGTTCGAGCCCTACTTCTCCACCAAGGCGAGCGGAACCGGCCTTGGACTGCCCATCGCGAAGCGCAACGTGGAGTTGAGCGGCGGAACGATCGACATGACGAGCGTCCGCGACGAAGGGACGACGGTGGCCATCACGCTCCCGATCGCGGCGTAGGCGCGGTGGCAAGATCTTCGTGTTCGTGGCGCCGCCGCAGGCGCGACCACGCCCACATGACGGGACCCGACGCCATGTAGGCATACGCGATGGCAACGAGCATGATCTCGTGCGCCGAGAGCAAGGCGAGGCCGAGGGCGAGCAGCGCGAGCACCGGGTAGGCGCGGCGCGAATGCAGATCCAGCGTCTTGAAGCTGTAGAACCGGATCGTGCTGACCATCAACAGGCCGGGCACGATGACGAGCGCCAGCACCGCCAGCGCCGCGAGCGGCGACTGCAGTCCCTCGGGATAGAAATAGATCGTGGTCGCCGGCACCGCCGCGGCCGCCGGGCTCGGCAAGCCGACGAAGTACTTCTTGTCGGCGGTCCCCGTCTGGATGTTGAAGCGCGCGAGGCGAATCGCCGCGCCGGCGACGAACACGAAGCCGGCCGCCCACCCGAGCCGCCCGAGCGGATGCAGGCCCCACTGGAACGCCATGATCGCGGGGGCGACGCCGAAGGAGATCACGTCGGCCAGCGAGTCGAACTCGACGCCGAACTGGCTGGTGGTCCCGGTCATCCGGGCCACGCGTCCGTCGAGCATGTCGACGATGATCGCCAGGCCGATGAGCGGCGCCGCCTTTTCGAGCTCGCCGCGCATCGCGTAGACGATGCAGGCGTAGCCGCTGAACATGTTCGCGAGCGTGAACATGCTCGGCAGCAGGTAGACGCCGCGCCGGAAGCGGCGCGCGGGCCGGTCGGAGATGCGCCGTCCCGGCGTAAACGACCGGATGCGTGACCGCGCGTTCTCGGGCTGCTCGCTCATCGCAATCTCGCAATCACTGTTACGCCGCCGACGACCTTGTCGTTGACGCGCACCGCGATCTCGGCACTCGCGGGAACGAAGATGTCCATCCGCGATCCGAATTTCATCACCCCGAACCGGTCGCCCGCGTGCACCGTGTCCCCTTCCGCGAGGCGGCAGACGATCCGCCGCGCGAGGACGCCGACAATCTGCCGGACGACGATCGGCTGGCCGTGGTGGTCGACGGTGACCTCGGTGTATTCGTTGAGGTCGCCCGCTTCGGTCCGGTATGCCGGAAGGAAACGGCCGGGATGATACTCCACCTTCGTCACGCGCCCGCCGACCGGCATACGATTCACGTGCACGTCCATCGGCGAGAGAAAGATGCTGATTTGCTGCCAGTTGCCGGGAGGACAGCCTTGCCCGGCCGGCGCGCCGGCGACCATGACGCGGCCGTCGGCCGGCGACAAGACCGCGCCGCTCTCGCTCGTAATCGTGCGCTCGGGATCGCGGAAGAAGAACAGGAAGAAGCAGGCGAGTACGACGAAGATGGCGGCCCCGGCGGCGCCGATGAACCAGAGCGCGACGAGCGCGAGAATCAACGAGCCGCCGATGAACGGCCAGCCGGCGGGATCGATACGCATGGTGGTGTAGGGGCGGGTCCTTCAGACCCGCCCAGAAGGTAGTCTGGCCGGCCCCGGCGGCGGGGTCACGACCTCAGGAGGCCTGGTGCTGGCGCGCGTACTCGCGGACCATCGTTTCCATCCGGTCCTTCAGCGCGAGCTTCTTTTTCTTGAGCGTGACTTCTTCGATTTGTTCGGTGGCTGAGAGGTAGTGCTTGTCGATGAGCTGGTGGAGGCGATCGTCCAGTTGGTGATGCTGCTCGGCAAGGGATCGGAATTGCTGGTCGCTCTGCAGCAGGAAATTCTTCACTTCCTGCGCGTCTGCTGCGCTCATACGCCGCCCTCCTTATGTCGAAAGGCCCGTTACTCGGTCGCTACACGAAAATTACCACACCATCGCGGCGAGCGTTGAAAAAAGTCAGCTCTGCCGCTGAAAAATCAGGCAGCCGGATCGTCGCGCCACAGGATGAGCGCGTCTTCGACCGGGTTCGTATAGTAGTTTCGCCGGGCTCCTGCAACGTAGAAGCCAAGCCGTTCGTACAGTCGCCGCGCGCCGGTATTGCCCGATCGCACTTCGAGCGTCGCGCGCCGGGCGCCAAGCCGCCGCGCCTCCGCGAGCACGTGATGCATCAGCGCGGTGCCGTACCCGCGCCCGCGATACTGCGGCCGGAGCGCGATGTTGTTGATGTGGATCTCGTCGAACACCAGCCAGAATGCGCAAAAGCCTGCAACCGTGCACTCCGGCGTGCGCACGATGTAGATGTGGCAGACCGCGCGGTTCTGCAGCTCCCACGCGTACATCTCGCGTGTCCAGGGACTCGTGAACGATTCGCGCTCCACCTCGAGGACGCCGTCGAGGTCGCGCTCGCCGTCGAGCTGATCGATCCAGTACGCGGGAACGACGTTCATTTCACCTGCGGCGCGGACCCGTGCGGCCCGCGGAGCCGCGCCAGCTCCGCATCCGACCGCCGTACATATAAAGGACGAATCGCGTGCGGCGGCGGCCGATGACCGTTCTTGTACTCGATCGTGGCGAGCATGGCGATCACGGCCGCCAGGTGCGGGACGGCGGGGTCCGCCATGCGCGCGGCATGCCGGAGCCGCGAGACGATCAGATCCCTGTACGCCTCCGCGCCGTCGCCGATGAACGTGATGTCGTTGGTGTAGGCCGCCAGCGTGCCGCGCGCCAGCTCGTCCAGCAGGTCCGCCGGCCTCGCGACCACCGGTTCACCGACCTCGCGCCCGTCCTCGAACAGCGCGGCGTAGACGTCGCCGCGCCAGGCATCCACCCAGGTGGCGATGCGCGATCCGAGGAACGCCGGCGACGCGACCGCGCGCAGCGCCGTCAGCGCCGACACGCCGATGAGCGGCTTGCCCTGCCCGAACGCCAGCCCCTGCATCGTCGCGATGCCGATGCGCAGGCCGGTGAACGACCCCGGCCCGGTGGCCACCGCGAACGCGTCGATTTCCTCGAGCGCGACGGCCGAGAGATCGAGGATGTCGCGCAGCGCGCCCGGCAGCTGCAGCGCCAGCTGACGCGACGCCTCGATCGGCTCCTCGTTGATGACGACCCCGTCGCGGGCGATCGCGCAGCTCGCCTTCGGCGTCGTCGTGTCGAGGGAAAGGACAAGCATCGATCAGGTCACGAAGAAACGGTTAACTTCGCGTCCTCCGCGTCCTTCGTGGTTTTCAACTACTTCGTGTTCGTGGCCCCGGCCGTATTCAGCTTGATCGGCTGGACCAGCGCCCCGTTGCCGGCCACGTCCCACGCCGCAAAGCGCACCCACTTCTTCCCCGTCGCGTCGAACGGGATCTCGAAGCGGCGCTGGCCGAAGCCGGTGGCCTCGGCCGTCGAAATGATCTGACGGTCGGTGCGCTGTCCGTCGCCCCAGACGACCTCGACGAAGTCGAGCGGGAACGTCCACTCGACGTCGGCGACGATCTTCCGCTGGTTGCCGGCGCCCTGCAGGTTGTAGGCGGGGATCAGGATCTCGCCGGTCGAAATGAAATAGTCGCCGCGCTGCAGCACCTTGATGATCGAGCTCGTGTCGTCCGGCGTCGGCACTGCATCGAGCTTCACGTAGTTGATTGGCTGGAACCCGTAGATGTCGTCGCCCGGCGCCTGCGTCTGCACCTCCGAGATCGCCATTATGTACTTCGGCGGCGTCGGATCGTTCGCAAACCAGTTGCTGGCATCGTCGAGCAGCGGCAGGCAGCGGTTCTCGCACAGCCGCCGTTCGGAGCGGTCGATGCCCATGCCCCACCGGTAGCCGAAGCTCACGTAGTGCGGGTCCTTGAAGAACCACTTGTCCTTGTAGCCGTCGGGGTAGCCAGTGTTGTTCTTGGTGCGCGGATGCGGCATCGACAGGATGATGTCCTCCGCCCTCGCCATCTCCATCAGGTCTTCCGGGCTGCCGATGTTGTAGACCTTCCCGTACTTCGGGTGCTGCTCGACGAGCGGCTTGCCGTTGGCGCGCCCGTACAGCCAGTAGACCGGGTGCGAGAACAGCATGTCGGTGTGACCCCCGAGCACGCTGCCGTAGAACTCGTGATCGGGCATCACCAGGAAGTCCCGGTCTGAATGACGCTTCGCACCCTCGATCTGATACTCGTGCTGCGTCAGCACCGCCTCGGGCATGCGCTGCCCCGCGCCGCCTCCGACGCCGACGTTGTCCACCGGGCTGACGATGTTGATGCCGATGGCCTTGATGGCGGCGAGATCGACGATCTCGGCATCGGCGCTTCGCGCGGCCATCAGGCGCTGCCCGAAGTTCATGTGGTAGTGATGGATCATCGTCTTGTAGCCGGGGATCGGCTTGTAGCGATCGCCGTGCGTGAAGGCGAGGACCGCGTCGCGCGTTGCCTCGGCGGGTTCGGCGCTCGCGTAGTAGAACACCGGCATGTGCTGCATCGTGCCGGGGCGCGCGCTGTAGAGCGCGAAGTTGCCGCGGATGTTCTCGCGCTCTTCGCCTTCCGCCTGGCGGACGCCGAACGAGAACGTCGTGTCGCTGTCCTTGCGATACCAGCTGTAGCCGAGGTTCTGATCGCTCTCGCGCGCCCAGAAGAAGTTGTGCGGCGGCGGGAACGCGGCGATCGATCCGGCTCGACCCCGGTCGGCGACGATCAGCCGGTTGGCCGTCTTGACCGGCGCTTCGTTCACGTTCTTCGCGCCGCCGAACGTGTATTCCTGCCTGGTGTTGCTCAGATCACGCCATGTCACCTTGCTGTCGGCGGTCGAAAGTCCCTTGAGTCCCGCGTCGTACTTGTACGCCACCGAATTCTGCTCGGTCTTCGCGACGAGTTCCTGCTGGATCAGGTTGCTACCCTTGTACACCGTGAACTGCAGCTGACCGGCAAAGACGCCGGCGGTCGCGCCGGGGAACGTCACCGTCAAGTGGGTCTTGTCGGTCTTGACCTCGCAGCGGTCCGTCCTGTAGCTGGCGGTCGCGCGCGTGATCTCTTCCGGCTTGCGCGGCAAGCCGATGGTGCGTCCATCCTGCGCCGTCCCACCCGGCACGTTCAGCGGCGCGTCCCAGAACGGATCCCACTGGTACTTCTCGAACACCTCCGGAGTGATCTCCTTGATCCCGTTCTCCTCGAGCGCTTCCTCCGCCTCGCGGTCCATGCGGCGGTGACCGGAGGCCACACGGTATTCGGGCGTGACGTTGGCCGCGAGCGTCCCCCAGGCCGCACCCTTCCTGCGAGCCGCGAGCTCGGCGATGGTCGGCGTGCCGTTGTCGATGACGAACCGGAGCCGCAACTCCTGGTTCCGGTCGCCGTCCCACGTCACGGCCAGCGAGTCACCCGTCACCGCGGCCGTCAGCCCTGCCGCGGCCTGGTAACCGGAGAGGGTGCAATTCATCGGTGAGGTCGCGGCGAGCGCGCCCGCCCCGCGCATGTGCGCGGAGGCAGCTCCCAGCAGCGCCACCGCGGCGACGAGGAGGTGTCGATTCATGGCGAAAGTCTACATCTTCCAGCGGGGACGGCCTGGCGATCGACGACGCGCGCCGCCTCCATGCCGCCAGCGGCGCCGCCGGGCGAAATAGCCGCCCCGGTGTGCTAGCATCGCGCAAATTCTAGCGAGGAGAGCCTTATGAACGCGCGGCGGTTGTTCGTGTGCATGGCGTCGGTGGCATCGCTGATCTTTCCGGTACTCGTGTACGGCCAGACGTCGCAGAGCGCGCTGGCCGGCGTGGTCAAGGACGCGACGGGCGCCGTGCTGCCCGGCGTGACCGTCGAGGCAGCAAGCCCCGCGCTCATCGAACGCGTGCGGTCGGTCACCACCGACTCCTCCGGCCTCTATCGCATCGTCGATCTGCGGCCCGGCACGTACACCATCACGTTCACGCTTCCCGGCTTCAATACCGTCAAGGTGCAGGACTTCGACCTGCGCGCGGACTTCGTGGCGACCGTCAACGCCGACATGAAGATCGGCGAGCTGAACGAGACGATCACCGTGTCGGGCGAAGCGCCGCTCGTCGACGTCCAGAGCACCACCAAGTCGGCCGTCTACGACAAGGAGGTCATCGAGAGCCTGCCGAACAACCGGCAGATCCAGAGCCTCGCGCAGACCATTCCGGGCGTGGTCGGCGGCCAGAACATCGACGGCCCCGCGTCGCGCAGCCTCTCGGTCCACGGCAGCCGCATCGCCGAAACCAACAGCGCGATCGACGGCATGTCCGATCGCCGCGGATCGGCGGGTGGCCAGGCCGTCACCTTCTACATGAACGAAGGGAGCGTGCAGGAAGTCAGCGTGCGCACCGACGGCGGCGACGCCGAGGCGCAGTACTCGGGCGTCTGGATGAACGCCATCCCGAAAGAGGGCGGCAACGAGTGGAACTGGTCGGTCGTCGGGCTGTTCGCGAACAAGGACCTGTCGAGCAGCAACCTGTCCGACAAGTACATCGCGCAGGGGCTCACGGCGGTCAACGGCATGAAGCGCACGTGGGACGTCAACCCGAACGGCGGCGGACCGATTGTCCGGGACAAGCTCTGGTTCTACGGCGCCTACCGCAACAACCAGATCGAGAAGTACGTCGCCGACGCGTTCTACTCGAAGGATCCGCTGGCGTGGACGTTCAACCCGGACACGACACGCCAGGCCGCCGACACGCAGGTCCACCGCAACTACGCGGTGCGCCTCACGTGGCAGGCGTCGGCGCGCAACAAGATCAATTTCAGCTACGAAAAGGATCGGCGGATCACGCCGCTGCGCCGCGTCGCGGCCAACGTGTCGCCGGAGGCGACGACCTACACGCCGTTCTACCCGAACGCGATTACGACCGTCACCTGGCGCGTGCCGGTCAACAGCAAGCTGCTGCTCGACACCGGGTTCATGCGCTACGTCCAGGACTGGGACGAACGGCGGCAGATCAACCCGGCGGTCGATTTCGGCACCATCTCGGTGACGGAAGACTCGACCGGGCAGATTTACCGCGCGTCGACCGTCTACGGACACAACTTCGACAATCCGCTGACGGTCCGCTCGTCGATGGCCTACGTCACCGGCACGCACAGCTACAAGACGGGATTCATGCTGCGCGTGCGCGGCAACGGGCCAACCTACAACAACATCTCCGTCAACGGCGACATGAACTACAACTTTCTGAACGGCGTGCCGCGCCGCATCACGCTGTTCGCCACGCCCATCGAGCAGAACAACGACATCAAGGCGGACCTCGGCCTCTTCGCGCAGGACTCGTGGGCGATGAACCGGATGACGATCAACTACGGCGTGCGCTACGACTACCTCAACGCCGCCGTGCCCGAGCAGCACCTGGCGGCGGGCAGGTTCGTGCCCGAGCGCAACTTCGCGGCGGTGAAGAACGCGCCGAACTGGAAGGACATCAATCCGCGCCTCGGCGTCTCCTACGATCTGTTCGGCGACGGCAAGACGGCGGTGAAGGCCACCGTCGGGCGCTACATCAGTGGCGGCAGCCTCGCGTCGAACGTCAACCCGGTGAACACGTCGGTCAACCAGGCGACGCGCGCGTGGACCGATCTCAACGGCAACTACGTTCCCGATTGCGACTTCACCAACCCCGGCACGAACCAGGAGTGCGGTCCGCTGTCGAACCTCAATTTCGGCAAGGTCAACCCGTCCGCGACGCGCTTCGACAAGGAAGTGCTCGAAGGGTGGGGCGTGCGTCCGTACAACTGGAGCGTCAGCGCCGGCATCCAGCGCCAGCTGACGCGCGGCACCTCGATCGACATCGGCTACTTCCGCCGGTGGTACGGCAACTTCACGGTCGTCGACAACCAGCTCGTCGAGCCGTCCGATTACGACCCATTCTGCATCACGTCGCCGGGCAACGACCCGCGGCTGCCGGTCGCCGGGAAGCAGATCTGCGGCTTCTACGACATCAAGCCGGCCAAGAACGGCCAGTCGCAGAATCTCGTGCGGCTGGCGAAGCACTACGGCGACCAGTCGGAGGTGTACAACGGCGTCGACGCCTCGGTGAACTGGCGCGTCGAAGGCCTGACGCTGTTTGGCGGTGTCAGCATCGGCCGTACTGCCACGAGCCAGTGCTTCGTCGTCGATGCGCCGGTCGTATATCTGACGCCTACGGCCCTGGTGAGCCCGGCGACAGCGACGGCGACAAACGCTCAGAGTCCCATGAGCAACTGCGAGGTGGTGCCGCCCTTCCTCCAGCAGTGGAAGGGATATGGCGTCTACTCGCTGCCGTGGGGCGTCACCGTCAGCGGCACGTTCCAGGCCGTGCCGCAGCCGCAGAGCGGCGGCCAGTACACCTCGATCACCGCGGACTACGTGGCCACCAACGCCGAAATCCGCCCGACGCTCGGCCGCGATCTCGCCGCCGGCGCCAACGGGACGGCGACCGTGGAACTGCTGCAGCCGTTCTCGCTGCTCGGCGGCCATACCAAGCAGTTCGACCTGCGCGTCGCCAAGCTCCTTGCCTCGGCCGGCAAGCGCCGCGTCCGCCTGTCGCTGGACATGTACAACCTGTTCAACTCCAACGACTGGCAGACGATCAACACGAGGCTGAGCTCGAGCAACGCGACCAACCGGTGGCAGCGGCCGACGCTGATCCTGCAGGCGCGGTACATCCAGATCGGGACCCAGATCGACTTCTAGATCCGGAAACGGTTTACCATTCCGTTCGATGCCGCGGGGAAGAACTGGGTCGGGTTTGCGGCATCGGACGCGGCACGACGAGGCGGTGATTGGCCGGGGGTGGCTCAACACCACTGGCCACGAACCAATAAAGGAGCAGCAATGGTACGCAAGGCGTTCGGCATGGCAGCACTGGTCGCGATGACACTGGCGGCGGGGTCGGCAACCTTCGCCCATCACGCGTTCTCCGCGGAATTCGATCAGTCCAAGCCCGTCAAGGTCGCCGGGGAGATCACCAAGCTGGAATGGACCAATCCGCACGCGTGGATCTTCATCGACGCCAAGGGCGCCGACGGCAAGGTCGTTCCCTGGCGCTTCGAGATGGGCGCGCCGAACGCGCTGCTGCGCGCGGGCTGGTCCAAGAACGACATCAAGGCCGGCACCCAGGTGACCATCAGCGGCTTCATGGCGCGCTCGGGCGGCTCGGTCGGCAACGCGTTCCAGGTCAGGCTGCCGGACGGGCGCGACCTGTTTGCCGCCTCGTCGCTGAAGGACGCCGAAGGCGGCAAGTAGTCGGAGCCCGGTCCGGATGAAGCCGGACGCCACGAAAGGGGTTTGACGGTGAGGAAGCACGTTGTCATCGGTGCGGCCGCCGCCGCAGCCGTCAGTGTGTTGCTGACGCTGCCGCTGCAGGCGCAGGGCCGACAGGGCCGCGGCAGCGCGTCCGGCGCGCAGCCGGAGGTCCAGAACGTTTCGCAGCGGGCCGCGACGATCAAGCGGCTGCCCGACGGGACACCAGACATTCGCGGCACGTGGGTGCGGGTCGGCGGCGGCATGAACGAGGTCGGCGCGCCCGACAGCGAGCTGAAGGCGTTCGGCGTGCTGTCGGAGCCGCAGGGATTCGGACAGGGGCTCGTGACTGCCGGTCCCAACGGAGGACGGATCGAAGCCAAGCCGCCGAAGTACCTGCCGAACCCGCGTCCGCCGCAGGGGATCATCGATCCCGCAGACCGCAAGCTGCCCTACACCGCGGAGGCGCGCGCCAAGCGCATGGACTACGCGAAGAACATGTGCTGCCCCGCGAAGGGTCTCAGCTATCTCGAGCTGAGCGTGCGCTGCGCTCCGCCGCAGACGTGGGCGGGCGGCGGCGTGCACATCTTCCAGCGGCCGGGCGAAGTGGCGCTGCTCTTCGAGCAGAACCACCAGAGCCGCATCATCTATACCGACGGCCGCGCGCATCCGAGCCCCGACATGGTGTTCTTCGGCGGTCATTCGACCGGCCATTGGGAAGGCAATGACCTGGTCGTCGACACCGCGAACCTCGATGGGCGCGCCTACTACGGGGTCGGCAACACGTTCGCGCCGTACAGCCGGCAGCTGCACCTCACCGAGCGCTTCACCGTGGTGTCCGACAAGCTGATCACCTTCGTGATGACGTACGACGACCCGAAGACGTTCACGCGTCCGGTCAAGGTGGCCGGGTACTTCTATCCGAACGACGAGGACCAGGAGCTCGCGCCGGAGTTCAGCTGCCATGAGGGCAGCTATTCGATGCAGAACATCTTCGGTTTCTAGGCGGTCACGATGAGACCATCAGGCAGGCGGACGTTCGTTACCGCCGCGGCCATTGTCGCGGCGGCCACGTTGACGGCATGGGCTGCGGGCCAGGCGCCGGCGGCCCGGCCGGCGGCCGCCCAGGCTCGGCCCGCGGCTGCAGGCAACGCGATGCCGCGCGCCGCCGACGGCAAGCCCGATTTCAGCGGCATCTGGCAGGCGCTCACCACCGCCGCGTGGGACCTGCAGGATCACGGCGCCGGCCTCGCCGGTTATCTCGGCGTGCCGCCGGGCAAGGGCGTCGTGGAGGGCAACGAGATCCCGTACAAGCCCGACGCCCTGGAACAGAAGAAAAAGAACTTCGCGCAGCGCGACACCGAGGATCCCGCGTTTGCGAAGTGCCTGCTGCCCGGCGTGCCGCGCGCGACCTACATGCCCTACCCGTTCGAGATCATCCAGAACCCGAAGATGGTCGGCGTCCGCTACGCCTTCGCGCGGGCGGTCCGGACGATCGATCTCACCGGGCGATCGCGCGACTGGCTGGAGGGGTGGCCGGACTTCTGGATGGGCGACTCGCGCGGCAGGTGGGAAGGCGACACGCTGGTCGTCGACGTGCGGAAGCTCGACGAACGGACCTGGTTCGATCACGCCGGCAACTTCCACACCGAGCTGTTGCACGTGGTCGAGCGCTATACGCCGATCGACCGCGATCACATCCAGTACGAAGCCACGATCGAAGATCCGAACGTCTTCACGCGGCCGTGGAAGATCACCCTGCCGCTCTACCGGATCGTCGACAGGAACGCCGAAATCTTCGAGTGGGACTGCCGCTTCGATCAGGACAGCCAGAAGTACAAGGACGCGATTCCGAAGTAGGGACCGGCGTCAGCCGGCCCACCCATCACCGCGCCGCCCGCGTGGGCGCCGGCAGCGTCAGCACCGGCTCGCCGAACTTGGCCGGGTCGATCGGCACGTTGAACTTCACGTCCGCGAAGTCGAACACGTCGCGGCCGTCCAGCCAGGTCACGGTCCACTTGTACGGGAACTTGACGCCGTCGACATCCCGGTAGTCCTCGTAGTCCACCTGCGTCGGCACCTTGCCGATCTTCGACGGCGTGTAGCGGATGGTGCGCACGAGCAGCCCGGTCGTGAGGTCGAAGTAGAGGCTGACGAACGCCCCGCGCGAGCCGTTTCCCTGCAGCAGGTAGACGTTCTTGCCGTCGATGTCGGTCACCGGCCCGACGCGCAGGCCGGTGAGCGCGCGGGCAATCTGCGCCGGGAACGACAGCTGCGCGTCGATGCGCGCGCCATCGAGCTCGCCGCCGGTCAACGGATATTTCGGCACGACGGCCAGCGGAATGGCGAACCAGCCCGCGCGGCCGTCGAACGTCCGGTTGCTCTCGCCGTCGGGCAGGTGGCTGAGCATCGCGCGCTTGTCGGGCGCCTGCGCGAAGTATTCGAAGTTGCCGCCGCCGCCAAAGCTGCCGAAGGCGACGACCTTGCCGGTCGCCGCGATGCTGGTGATGCCCGCCGCCTTGTCCGCGCCGCCGATCGCCGCCAGATACTTGTCCAGCAGCTGCGCCGCGGTCGGCACACCCTCGGCTTTCGAGATTACGTCGTCCAGTTCGGTGATCGCCTCGCCGTAGAACTGATCCAGCCGCGGCGTTTCGAGCGGCGTCAGCCGAAGACGATGGCAGGTCCAGCAGGTCACGGCCTGGCGGCCCGAGAAATTGTCCCTGTTGATGGCCTGCACCATGAGCGCCATCTGGCGCGCCAGCACCTTCCTCGGGTTCTCGTCAGACTCCCAGACGACCTTGTCGGTGCCCGCGCCGGGGTGGCAGTCGTTGCAGCAGAGACCGAGCGACGCCGACATGAGACCCATCGTCCCCATGAACTCGTCGACGGTGATGCCTTTCAGCGCCTGCACGTTCTTGAACACGTCTTCGACCATCACGGGCCCGCGCCGCTGGCCGGCGGCGCGCGCTTCGCCGCGCGCGATGGCCTGATCGGTCTGCGCCGACGCCGGCGGCGTGCTGCGGAATCCCTGGTAGGTCAGCGCACCGATCACGGCAAAGACGAAGACAAAGCTCGCGATGACGATAAGCCGCTTCCCCGGCTCACGGTCAGGCCGCCGATCCAGGAACGGCAGCAGGAACAGCAACGCGATGACGACCCCGGGGATGACCACCGTCGCCACGGGCTCGAGCGGACCCGGGAAGTACTTCAGGAGCTCGAACAGGCTCATGAAGTACCACTCGGGCCGCGGCACGTAGGTCGCGTCGGTGGGATCCGCGAGCGCATCGAGCGGCGCGTTGAACGCCACCGCCATCGTCAGCAGCAGGCCGAAGACGACGGCGATGGCGATCGTGTCCCGGATCGCCTGGTAGGGATAGAAGGGGTGCATCGGGCCCGGCACCGCCTTCACCGGCCCCGAGATCCCGTGCCGGCGCATCAGGTAGATGTGCGCGACCGTGAAGACGATCAGGCACGCGGGCAGCAGGAACACGTGCGCCGCGTACCACCGCATCAAGGTGAGCGCGCCCAGATCGGTGCCGCCCTTCAGCAGCCCGCTCACGAAATTGCCGGCGAGCGGCACGCTGCGCGCGATGTTCAGCGTGACCGTCGTCGCCCAGTACGCCTTCTGATCCCACGGCAGCAGGTAGCCAGTGAGCGCGAAGGCGAGGATGATCAGCAGCAGCAGCACGCCGACGACCCAGTTCAGCTCGCGCGGCTTCTTGTAGGAGCCGAACGCCACGACGCGCAGCATGTGCACGACCGCCGCGATGACGATGAAGCTGGCGCCGAAGAAATGAAGCCCGCGCAGGACGCGTCCGAAGGTGACGCGCTCCATGATGAAGCGGACGCTGTCGTAGGCGTGGTCCGGCGAGGGCGAATAGAAGATGGCCAGGAGGACGCCGGTCAGCAGCTGCACCGACAGCAGGAACAGCACGATGCTGCCGGTGACGAACCACCAGCCGACGCCGCTCGGCAGCGGCTCGTCGAGGAGGTGCTTCAGCAGGGCCCGAAAGCCCGTTCGATTGTCCAGCCAGTCGCGCATGATGTCAGGTTTGTACCAGGACGCGGTCGCCGTCGACGCGCGCGGCGATCTTGGCGAGCGGCTCGGGCGGAGGACCGTCCTGCACCGCGCCGTTGCGGTCGTAGATGCCGCCGTGGCACGGACACTTGAACACCTGTGCCTCCTTGTCCCAGGCAACGAGGCAGCCGAGGTGCGTGCAGGTGGCGTTGAGCGCGGCGACGTCCGACTCGCCCGTTTTCACGAGGAAAATCGTCCGCCGCTCGAGGGCCTGGCGATAGCCGTCCATCCGCATCACGCTGAGCGTGACCGGAGTCGGCTCGTTGTCGGGGAGATCGTGCAGCGCCGAGACCGCCAGCCAGTCCTCCTGGCGTCGAACGGTGGACGAGAGGACCGCCCCGCCGCCGAGGAAGGCGAGGATGCCCCCGATGACAGCCATAATCCCGCTCGTGACCGAGCCGAGAAAGCGGCGACGGGAACCGTCGGCGGAGAAAGTCTCTGTGGGCACTGTGGTTCTCGAGCGCCGAAGGGATATCATATCCGGCACTTTCAACTCAAGGAGACTCGCGATGCTTCGACGTGCCTTGCTCGTTGCGTTGATCGCAGTGCTGGGGGTTGGTGTCGCGGCGCAGACCCCGGCCGGCTGGAAGGTGCGCCCGGACGAGGGGAGTACCGCGCTGAGCATCACGCCGACCGAGAAGGGCTTCCACCTCACGGGCGGGCCGGGGATCTTCTTCAACCCCGCCAACACCGTGAAGCCGATCTACCGGGTGCGCGCGACGTTCACGCAGCTGAAGGCGCCGGCGAAGAACACCTATTACGGACTGTTCTTCGGTGGCAATCAGATCGACGCGGCGCCCGAATACGTCTACTTCGCGATTGCCGCCGATGGCAGCTTCATCATCCGCCACCGCGCCGGCACGCAGGTGGACGAGATGGACAAGTCGCTGCACTACGCGATCAAGAAGCCGGATGCGAACGGGAAGGCGGTGAACACGCTCGAGGTGCAGGTCGCGCCGACCGCCGTCTCGTATGTCGTCAACGGCGCCGTCGCCGGCGCCACGCCAACGCGTGCCGCCGTCGCCGGGAATTCGTTTACCGTCACCGAGAAGATCGGCGGGATCGTGGGCGTGCGGATCGACGATCCGATCGACGTCCAGGTTGACGGGTTCTTCTTCGAGTCGCCGTTCCAGTTGAACGACCGCGGCCAGTAGAGACTTCCAACTTCCAACTTCCACCTTCCAAACACCAACTCCCAGGCATGTGCCTCGGGAATTGGTGTTTGGTAGTGAGGAGTGTCGGGCGCGCTCTTCGGCTAATTCGTACTCCGCTGCGCGACCGCCTTCTTCAACTCATCGATCGAGACCTTGCGACCATCCGCCGGATAGTGCACCGGCACGAGCGTCTCGACATCCAGCTTCAGCCGGTTGATGTTGTCCAGCAGGAGGGCGTTCGCCGGGTTCGGCGGCGCCGCGGCGTCGGCCGTGGCCGGCGGGTTGAACGAATCGGCTTCGAGCAGCACCTTCTCCTTCGGAAGATAGGCGAAGAGCAGCCCTTCGTTGTGCAGGCTGCCCTGCGTCTTGTGGATCTCGATCGTGTGCACGCCGTCGGTGAGGACGCGCTTGTCGGCCACCAGCTCCACCTTTACCTTCGCGTGGTTCTGCGACAGCTTGTCGGGAACCAGCGTATGCGGCCGCGCGAAGATCTTCTCGAAGTAGCCCTTGTTCGACTGGCTGGTGATGATCGTGGCCCCCTCGGCGACGAACGCACGCAGGCCGCTCGAGTGGTCGAAGTGGTTGTGCGTGTTGAACACGTACTTGATCGGCTTGTTCGGGATGTCCTTGTGCACCTCGGCGATGATCTGCTCGCCCCGCATCGTGCTCTGCGGCCCTTCGAGGACGACGATGCCGTCCTTCATGTCGACGGCAATCGCGGCATACGCGGGCATGATCAGGAAGACGCCGTCGCCGAGCTTCTGTGACGACGGACCCTGCGGCCCGCCGCCGCCGGCCGGCGCACCGCCCCCGCGCTGTGGCGGCGCGATGTTGGCGGCCACATTCGCCTTCGCGTCGCTGATCGTCAGATCGAGCGTCGGATAATCGCCCTGCCGCTCCACGATGTGCGTCGGCACCTTGACGCCGCCGAAGTCCTTGTAGTCGCTGTACGTCTCGGAATACGGGGTGTCGCCGAGCATCGGCGAGTCGATCGACGTCTCGACCTTGGCGAGCATGTTGTCGGCGCCGATGTAGCCGCTCACTTTCGCCTTGTTCGGCGCCGTGAACGTGACGACGCGGTACTGCTTGCCGCCCATCGTCGCCGATCCGAGCGTCACGTCGTTCTTCGCCGCCTGGCGCAGGAACCCGTACGGTGTCAGCCAGATCGGCAGCTGGTTCGGCCACGGCGTGTTCTCGTTCACGATCAGCTGCTGCATGGCGCCCGGCTGCAGGCCGCCGCCCTTGCGCGCGGGATCGGGCGTGTCGGCGACGCGCTCGATACGCATCGCCGGCGCATCGAAATCAATCGTGCGCGTTTCGCTCTTCATCTTCCATCCCGGCCACGGCGAGCCCGGGTTGTACGCCTGCCCGAACGCGTACTCCATGCCGGAACCGGTGAGCTGAATCGTCTTCACCTGGTCGGCGCCCATCGCCTTCGAGGCCGCCGAGACGAGGCTCTTGGCGTCCTGCGCGCCGCCGTTCAAGCCTGTCAGCGCGACCAACGCGAACACAATCGGGATCTTCTTCACCATACTCGTCGCCTCCTCAGGCGAGCGATTCTGACATAACCCGGTAAAATAGCCACGCAGATCACTCCTCCGCGGGTTGATGGCATCCCAGACAGCGACACCGGCCATGCGTCAGTACCTCGACGCGAAGCGGCAGCACCGCGACGCGATCGTCTTCTTCCGCATGGGCGATTTCTACGAGATGTTCTACGAGGACGCGCTCGTGGCGGCGCGCGCGCTCGAGCTGACGCTGACCTCGCGCTCGAAGGACGCGGGCGGCAACGGCATCCCGATGTGCGGGGTGCCGTTCCACGCCATGGACGGCTACCTCGCGAAGCTGGTGAAGAAGGGGTTTCGCGTCGCCATCTGCGAACAGGTCGAGGACCCGAGGAAGGCGAAAGGGATCGTCCGCCGCGAGGTCGTGCGGGTGGTGTCGCCCGGCACGCTGACCGATGCGAATTACCTCAACGCGCGCGAACCGGCGTTCCTGATGGCCATCGTCCAGGGGCAGGACGCGGGTGCGCGCGACCACGGCGTTGCCGGCGTCGCCCTCCTCGACCTCTCGACCGGCGAATTCACGACGGCTGAATACGAGGGCGACGCAGGCCTGCAGGCGCTGGCTGACGACATCGCGACGCTGCGGCCGCGCGAGATCGTGGTTCCCGCGCAATCCGCGGTCGCGACGCAGCTGCCCGAGATTGCGCGCCTGCAGATTCCGATCACGCCGGCGGAGGCGTGGAGCTTCGAGCCCGACGCTGCGCGCCGATCGCTGCTCGATCAGCTGAAGACGCACGGCCTCGAGGGCTTCGGCCTCGAGGGCCGCGCGCGGGCCATCCAGGCGGCCGGCGGGCTGATTGCGCACCTGCGCGACACGCAGAAGGCCGACCTCGCCCACGTCCGCGCGGTGACCTACAAAGCCGTCGCCGATTGTCTCCTCGTCGATCCCGTGACACTGAAGCACCTCGAGGTGGTCACCGGGAGCGAAGGCAGCGTGCGCGGATCGCTGCTCGACGAAATCGATCGGACGGTGACGTCGATGGGCGGACGGCTGCTGCGTGCCTGGCTGCTGCGTCCGCTCGTGTCGCTCGAGCGGATCCGGGAGCGGCTCGCCGCGGTCGAGGAACTTGCGTTCCGGGCGACCGATCGCGGCCGCTTCCGCGAGGTGTTGAAGACGGTTCACGACATCGAGCGGCTCGTGGGTCGCGTCGCGCTCGGCACGGCGGGCCCACGGGACCTGGTCGCGCTGCGGCTGTCGGTGGCTGCGATTCCGCGGCTGCGCCTGGTGCTCGACGGCGGACCGGACAAGGTCCGCCCTACAGACGGCGTGCAGGCGCCGCTGCTGCGCAGCCTGCTCGCCGAGCTCGACGACCTGGCGGACGTCCGCGACCTGATCGAGCGGACGCTCGTCGACGAACCCGGCGCGTTCGCGCGCGACGGCGGCTTCACCCGCGACGGCGTGGACCCGGGCCTCGACGAGCTGAAGACGATCAGCCGCTCCGGCCGCCAGGTCATCGCCGAGATGGAAGAGCGCGAGCGGGCGCGCACCGGCATCGGCTCGCTGAAGGTCCGTTTCAACCGCGTCTTCGGCTACTACATCGAGATCTCGAAGTCGAACCTCGCGCGTCCGGTGCCGGCCGACTATCAGCGCAAGCAGACGATCGCCGGGGGCGAGCGCTTCACGACCCCGGCGTTGAAGGAATACGAGGAGAAGGTCCTCGGCGCCGACGAACGCATCCTCGAGCGCGAGCTGGAAATCTTCGAGTCGCTGCGGAAGGCGGTCGCCGCCGAGTCGCCGCGCATCCAGGACACCGCTCGCGCGCTGGCCGCGCTCGACGTGCTCGCGGGCCTGGCGGAGACCGCCGCGATCGCGAACTTCACCAAGCCCCACGTCCACGACGGCGACGAGTTCCTGGCGGTCGACGCCCGCCACCCGGTCGTCGAACGCTTCTGCGGGGACTTGTCCGCCGTCGCCTCGGCGAAGGCGGACCCGTTCGTCCCCAACGACATCGATCTGAACGGGACCACCAGGCAGCTCGTGATCCTGACCGGGCCGAACATGGGCGGCAAGTCCACGTACCTGCGGCAGGCCGCCCTGCTCCCGCTGCTGGCGCAGATTGGATCCTTCGTCCCGGCCAAGGACGCGAAGATCCCGATCGTCGATCGCATCTTCGCGCGCGTCGGCGCGTCCGACAACATCGCGCGCGGCCAGTCCACCTTCATGGTGGAGATGCAGGAGACCGCCGCCATCCTGCACGCGGCCACCTCGCGCAGCCTGGTCGTGCTCGACGAGATTGGCCGCGGCACGGCGACTTTCGACGGCCTGAGCATCGCCTGGGCCGTGGCCGAGTACCTGGCGTCGAACCCGAAAGGGCGGCCGAAGACGCTCTTCGCCACGCACTACCACGAGCTCACGGATCTGGCCGACTCGTTCCCCGGCGTCGTCAACGCGCACGTGGCGGCGCGCGAATGGAAGGACGGGATCATCTTCCTGCGGAAGATCGTCGCCGGCCGTTCGGATCGCAGCTACGGCATCCAGGTCGCACGGCTTGCCGGCCTGCCCCCGAGCGTCATCGTGCGCGCGCGCGAGATCCTCAGCGGCCTCGAGCGGGATGAGCTCTCTCGCGGCGGACGGCCGACGCTCTCCGGCTCGGCTGGAGATCCCCAGTCGCCCCAGCTCGCGCTGTTCGCGCATGAGTCCGGGGGCGATAATGAGATTGTGAGGCGCCTGCGTGCCGTTGACGTCGATCAGCTCACGCCGCTGCAGGCCCTGATGCTCCTCGCCGAGCTCGCGAAAGAGGCGCGTAGATGACGACTGCCAACGCCGCCGTGCGAAGGGCGCCCGAGTCGCCGCCGCAACGTCCGCCGGCACACCGGCGCGCCGTGTTCCGATCGCTGCGCGAGCCGAAAGTGGCCGTGATGCTGATGCTCGGCTTCTCGTCCGGGCTGCCTTTCTTCCTCACCGGCAACACGCTCGGCTACTGGCTACGGGATTCCGGAACAGCGCTCTCGGCGATCGGCTTCATCTCCTGGGTCGGGCTTGCCTACTCGCTGAAATTCCTGTGGGCGCCGATCATCGACCGCGTCGACGCGCCGCTCGCCGGACGGCTGGGGCGCCGGCGCGGCTGGATGCTCGTCAGCCAGCTGTGCATCGCGCTCGGTTTGGTCCTCATGTCCATGCTCGGCCTCAGTGCCGGCCTGGTGACCATCGGCGCGTTCGCGCTCGTCGTCGCCTTCTCGTCGTCCACGCAGGATATCGTCGTCGATGCGTGGCGCATCGAAGCCGCGAGCAACGGCGACGAGCTCGGGCTGTTGTCGTCGGCGTACCAACTCGGCTATCGGTTCGCGATCCTGATCACGGATGCGTTGATCCTGATCATGGCCAATCACTTCGGCTGGACCCTGTCGTACGGCGTGATGGCGGCGCTGATGATCGTTGGTGTTGCCGCGACGTTCGCCGCGATGGAGCCGCGGCGCGTGCCGGCCACCCGCCCTGCCGGCGCGGTCACCGCGCCGCTGACGACGTTCCGGGGACTCGCGGACGCGATCGTCAGCCCGTTCAGCGAATTCTTCCGCGTACACGGGACACTCGCGCTCCTGATGCTCGCGATGATCAGCTTCTACCAGCTGCCCGAGTTCGTTTCCGGTCCGATGTACAACCCGTACTACCATGACCTCGGCCTCTCGAAGGACGTGGTGGGCGCCGTGCGGGCGTCTGTCGGCACAGTCGCAACGATCGTCGGGATTGCCGCGGGCGGTTTTGCAGCGGTGCGGTTCGGCTATCTGTGGACGCTCATCGCCGGAGTGATCATCAAGATGCTGGTGATCGCGAACTTCGCGACGCTGGTCTGGGTCGGGGCGGATGCCCGCCTGTTCAGCGCCGTGATGTTCGCGGACAATCTCGGGGTCGGATTCGCCGGTGTCGCGCTCGTGACGTATATGTCCACGTTGACGAGCGTCGGCTACACGGCGACGCAGTACGCGCTCCTCAGCTCGACCTACACATATATCGGGAAATTCGCGAAGGGATTCTCGGGCGTGATGGTCGAGCACTTCGCCGCCGGACGGACGCTGCTCGAAGGCTACGCGCTTTTCTTCATCACCTGCGGGTTACTCGGGGTGCCCGCGCTCGTGCTCTGCCTCGTGCTCGCGCGCGCGACCCAGCGGGCGCGCAACCCTGCCGCCATTTAGGAGGATGATCCCGCGCGCCCTGGTCGTTGGCAGTTGGCTGTTGGGAGTCAGTCTCGCCGCCTGCTCGCCTCCCCAGGCGGCGGCGCCCAGAGGCGCCATCATCGTCGGCGTTCGCACCGGACCCAACAACATCGATCCGCGCGTCGGCAGCGACGAGACGTCGGAGCGCATCGGGGAGCTCGTCTTCAATTCCCTGTTCCAAATCGGCGACGACCTGCGACTGAAGCCGAAGCTGGCGGAACGAATCGACAACCCCGATCCGCTGACCTACGTCGTCACGCTGCGGCGCGGCGTGAAGTTCCAGGACGGTCGAGCGATGACGGCGAAGGACGTCGTCTTCTCGTACGGCCAGATGCTCGATCCAGCGTTTCTCTCGCCCTTCAAGGGCGCGTATCAATCGCTCGCGAGCGTCCGCGCGCTGGACGACTACCGCGTCATCTTCAGGCTGAAGGAGCCGTTCACGGCTTTTCCCGGCCAGCTCGCCGGCCCGCTGCGGATTATCCCGGCCGGATCGGGCGCCGACTTCGGCGAGCATCCGATTGGCACCGGTCCCTACAAGTTCGTTCGCTACGACGTCGACAATGAGCTGGTGCTCGCGCCGTTTCCCGACTACTTCGACGGTCCCCCGAAGAACAGCGGCATCGTCATCAAAGTGCTGCCCGACGACACGATGCGCGGCCTGGAAGTCCGCAAGGGTTCGATCGATCTCGTGATCAACGATTTGCCGCCGGACATCGTGCATCAGTTCGAAGGAAAGAACTTCTCCATCGCGAAATCGCCCGGTCTCGACTACTCGTACATCGGCATCAACATGCTCGACCCGGTGCTCAAGGATCGGCGGGTGCGTCACGCCATCGGCTACGCCATCGACCGCAGGGCGATTGTGGAGGATCTGCGCCGCGGCCTGGCACGTCCCGCGACCGGGTTGATTCCGTCGCAGGCCTGGGCCTACGAGCCGGCCATCTTCCAGTTCACGTACGATCCGAATCGCGCGCGGCAACTGCTCGACGACGCGGGCTACAAGGATCCCGACGGCGACGGACCCCTTCCCCGCCTGCACCTGTCGCTGAAGGTCGGCAACGCCGAGGAAGTGCGCCTGCAGGCGACGGTCATCCAGCAGCAGCTGCGGGACGTCGGCATCGATCTCGACGTGCGTTCGTACGAATTCGCCACGATGTATGCGGACGTGATCAAGGGGAATTTCCAGATGTTCGGGCTGCAGTGGGTGGGCGGCGCCATGGTCGATCCCGACATCCTGCGGCGGGTCTTCTACTCGACGCAGACCCCGCCGGCCGGCTTCAACCGCGGCCACTACAACAACCCGGAAGTCGATCGCCTGCTGGACCTCGCCGGCGCCGCGACGGGCGAGGCGGAGCGGAAGAAGTATTACGGCGAGGCGCAGAAGATCGTTGCCGAGGACGCCCCGTACATCAGTCTCTGGAACAGGACGAACGTCGCCGTTGCGCGACGGTCGATCACCGGCCTGCACCTGAATGCGGTCAGCAATTTCGAATCGCTGAAGGACGTCGTCAAAACCAGCTCGTAAAACGCGTATCGACGAGCTGGCGCGTCTATTGCTGCCTGCCGGGCGAACCGAAAAACGAAGTACACGGTCCCTCTTTCATGAAGCGATCTCCCTTTCGCTTGGCTGTCCTCGCCTGCTCCGTCGCCGCGGCGGCGACGGTCCCCGTTCGCGCGACCTCGTTCGAACCCGTCACGTTCAACGACATGGTTGCCCAGGCCGACGTCATCTTCGTCGGCGACGTGGTCGACGTCCGGCCGTTCACGGTGCAGACGCGCGAGCGGACGATCGTCAAGACGCGCGTCACCTTCAGCGTTTCCGACCCGCTGTACGGCACGTCGAGTCTCGTCGAGGTGTTCGACTTTCTTGGCGGCGAGACCGCGGATCTCGGCATGAAGGTCGAGGGAATGCCAACCTTCGCGCTCGGGGATCGGCGCGTGGTGTTCGCGCGGCGTGACCGCAGCATCAACCCGATCGTTGGCTTCACGCAGGGCTTGATGAAGGTGAGTCGGGATGCCGGCGGGATCGATCGGGTCCTGACGCTTGAAGGTGCGCCCATCGCGCGCCTCTCCGACCTTCGCAGCCGCGTCACGCAGCGGCTGGTGGAGGCACGGAAACCGTGAGGACCGCTGCCGCTCTCTTCGTGACCGGGGCGGCGGTCGTTGCGCTCGGCGCCCTGACCGGCGCGTACTCGCTCGAAAACCGGCGCTGGCCGGCGAATGCCACGATCGTCATGCACCTCGAGCTCGGCCCCGCCAGCACGCCGCTGATTGACGGCAGCCCCGACTGGGACAGCGTGGCCGACGGCGCGCTGGCGACCTGGAATCCGTTCCTCAATGGTATCTCGTTCAGCGGCCGACGCGATGACGCCGCCATCGCCGCCGGCAACCGCGTCAACACCGTGACCTTCGATGACGACGTGTTCGGCGAACCGTTCGGCTCGGGGGTGCTCGCGATCACGCAGACGTTCTATGCGCCGCGCACCGGCACCATCACCGAAGCGGACGTGGTCTTCAATCGCGCGCGGAACTGGAACTCGTATCGTGGCCCGCAGCGGTCGGCACCGGGCGGCGGCTCGCTGATCGATTTACGCCGCGTGGCCCTGCACGAGTTCGGACATGTCATCGGGCTCGACCATCCCGACGACCATGGTCAGGCCGTCGTGGCCGTGATGAACAGCCGCGTCAGCAGCGTGGACGCCCTGCAGGGCGACGACATCGGCGGTGCCGCGGCCATCTATGGCGGCGATGCGGCAGCCGCCCCGGCGCCAGCCCCCGCCACGAGCGACACGCTGGCGTCAGGCAGCCGCCTGCTGTCGGGACAATCGCTGACATCTCCAAATCGGCGCTTCCGGCTCGTTTACCAGGGCGACGGCAACCTCGTGCTCTACGACGATGTCGAGCACACGGCGGCCTGGTCCAGCGGCACGGCGGGTCAGACCGCCGGCCAGGTAGTGATGCAGACCGACGGCAACTTCGTGCTCTATGACGGGTCCAACCGGCCGCGATGGACGAGCGGCACGGCATCGTACGGCAACGGCAGGCTCGTGCTGCAGAGCGACGGGAATCTCGTCGTCTACACGCCCGATGGACGGGCGCCGTGGGATCGGATCAGCAATCCCAGCGGCTTCATTCCTTAGACCACGCAAGCCAGAGCCTTTCTTCGTGCGCTCCGCGTTGGCACGCGAAGCGTGCCTTCGAGGTCACCCCTTCAACGATTCAAGCTCTTTCCGCGCGTCGCCGACGTACGGCGAATCGGGGTGGTTGTCGACGATGTCCGTGAAGGTCTTGCGGGCTTCGTCGGTATTCCCCTTCGCCTGGTAGGCGCGCCCGAGCTGCATCAGGATCGCGTCCTCCGGCAGGTTCGCGTCCTTCTTCGCGGCGAGCTCCTTCCAGGTCGCGATCGCGGCATCGACTTCTCCGGCTGCGGCCTGCGCGTCGGCCTTGCCGAGTTGCGCCATGCGTCCATACAGGCTGTCGCCGCTCGCCCGCTTCACGACCTCGTCGAACTGCGCGATCGCGTCCTTCTGCTGCCCGAGCGCGGCAAGCGAGGTGGCCAGGTGATAGCGCGCCTGGATGCCGGCCTGCGTATCGGGATACGCGTCCGCCGCCACCTTCAGCTTCGGCACCGCGGCGTTCAGCCGCTGCGCCTCGGTCGAGAAGGTGCCCTTGGCGCCGATCGACGCAGCAGCCGGCGCATCACCCGGATTCGACGTCGCCGTCACCGGCACGACTGCCGTGTTCAGCACGACCATCGCCTGCGCCAGCAGGTCCTGCTCCTGCGACTGCTGGCGGTTCCGGTACGCCATGAACGCGAAGATGACGCCAGCGACGACGACCAGGGCGACCACCGCATTTGTCATCCGCTGGCCGTGCTCCTGCGTGAACTCGCGCGTCGCGTTGATCATCTGCGCGACTTCGTTTTCCTTCAGCTCTCGACGATGCTTCGTTTTCATATCACTGCCTGACGTCTATCCTGTGGCTTGCCAGCCGTAGCTCCCGTTCGTCACGCGTGCGGTCCGCCTTCGCGGCGAAGCCGCTTCGGCGGACAGCCTACGCCTGGCCGGGGCAGCGTAGGCTGGCGTCCCCGGCCAGAATTGAACTGGCGACCTCGCGCTTAGGAGGCGCGCGCTCTATCCAACTGAGCTACGGGGACAAACGCGTAAGTCGACAGTTTACCAAACGGCGAAATTGCGGCGTGGCTTCGGGGCAACGCCAACAAATCGGATGTCGTTCGCGCAGTTTCGTAACGCGCACGACGCCCGATTATCCTGGATGACTGCACGTTCGCGGGCGCGCACCGGCACGCGAAATGCTCTCTGCTGCGCTGCACCTATGAGCAAAGCGCAACCGGCGGCCGACGGCCGTCAGCAGCCTGCGTCCGCCAGCCGGCTGCTCGACTCGAACACGGGCATTCCGGGTGACGCGGATCAATGGCCCACTGTCTACCCCGAGTGCGAGAGCTGTCACTGGGCGGTCGTCGAGACCCGCTTCTTCAAGGGGCGCGAGCTGTGCCTCTCCTGCATCGCCGAGTACTTCTCCGGCGAGACCGACGAGCCGTAGGCGCCGGGCGGCGCCCCGTTCAGTACCCCGCGGCCTGGCCGTCCTCCCGGAAGTTCGACCCTGCGCGATAGAACCCCGCGATGGGTGCCGTGCATTTCCCGTCCGCAGGCGCGCATCCTGGTGACGCACCGTCAGCCGGAGTGAACATGATCCCCTCGAAGCCTCCGACCGGACCGCCGTCGGACGAGGCGACCGTGTGCCCCATGGCCTTGAGCCGCGCGCCGACCAGCTGAAAGAGCTGCGATTCCATCTGCAGCTCGTTCCTCACCTGGTTGTGGCTGAAGCGAGCCATGTCGCCGGCGGCCTGCATGTTGGCCCCGAGATCCAGGATGTTCACCAGCACCTGCATGTTCCCCTGCCCCTGCTGGTCGCCGCCGTGCTGCCCGGTGACGAGCAGCGGCCGGCCATTCTGCATCACGAGCACGGCGGACAGCGTGTTGTACGGACGCTTGTTGCCCGCGATGACATTGGGACTCCTGGCGTCGAGCGTGAACAGGCCGCCGCGGTTGTGGAGGACGAACCCGTACCCCGGGACCGCGATGCCCGAGCCCCACCCGGAGAAGTTGCTGTTGATCCACGACACCATGTTCCCCCACCGATCCGCGGTCGCGAGATAGATCGTGTCGCCGGTGCCGTCCGCATCACCTTTCGTCGGTGCGGTGGCGCCCGCGCGGTTCGGGTTCACCTTGCTGCACAGCGAGGCCGCGTGCGGCTTCGACGTCAGCATCTCGAGGGGAACCGGGACGGCGTTCGGATCGGCGTTGTGGCCGTAGACGTCGCCGTAGACGGCCTTCTTCGTCTCGATCAGCGAGTGCCAGTAGAGCGGGTTGGCGGGCCCGAGCGACGCCAGCGTCTGCCCCGGATACCACGTCGGCACACACTGCTCGAGCACGTTGAGCGCCTCGACGATGCCCCACGCCTGCGAGGGAGCCCTTGTCCCGTACACCGTGAACTCGCTGTGGTACGTCGTCGACGCGGGCGTGACCCATTCGCCCTTGTAGTTGGCCAGGTCTTCGGCGGTCATCGGTCCACCGAGCGCCTGGGACTTGGCGATGATGGCGCGGCCGATGTCGCCCTTGTAAAACGCGTCTCGCCCCTGCTGCTGGATCAGCCGGAAGGCTTTCGCGAGATCGGGGTTCCTGAAGATGGTCCCGGCCACCGGCGGCTTGCCGTTCACGTAGAACGTCTTCACGGAATCCTGATCGATCTGCGTGCAGCACCCCTGCAGGGGCAGCGCGTTCTTCATCCGCCACAGGCTGGCGATCTCTTCGGTGACCGGAAACCCCTGGTCGGCGTAGTCGACGGCCGGCTGCAGCACCTCCTTGAACGACTTCGTGCCAAAGCGCGTCAGGACTTCCTGCCAGCCCCACAGCGAGCCGGGGACGGTGACGGTGAGGATGCCGCCCGACGGCATCCCCGAACCGGGCCCGAAGTTGGCGGGGTTCGCCTTGTAGCGGAGCGCATGCATCCGATCGAGCGTGAGGCCCGCCGGCGCGATGCCGCTCGCGTTGAGCTGATACACCTTCTTCTCTTTGGCGACGTAGATCAGCGCGAACAGGTCGCCGCCGATGCCGACGTTGCCCGGAAAGACGACGTTCAGCATCGCGGCGGTGGCGACTGCGGCGTCGATGGCGTTGCCGCCCTGCTGCAGCACCCGGAGGCCGGCCTGCGCGGCCAGCGGTTGGACGGTGCTGACGATGCCGTTGCGCGCCATCACCTCGGAGCGCGTCTGTTGCAGCCATCCCTCCGAGCGATCGCCGCGAACGGCCGAGCAGGCAGGCGCCTTCGTATCGCCGCAGATGCGGGCGAGCGGCACTTGTGCGAGCACGAAGCGGGACGCCAGCACGACCATCCCGAGCGCGAGCCACGCCAATCCAGTCTGCCAGCGCGTCATGGTCGATCCTCCCTCTGAAGCAATGCGCGGATTGTAATGCCGAAGCGCCGGAGATGTCGCGCCATCGCGCGACAAACCATGTAGAATCGCCGCGCTATGAAGAGAATCTGCCTGATCGCGCTGATTGCCCTCTGCGTGCCCCTGGCCGGCAACCGCGTCCACGCGCAAGCACGCGGCGGCACGCCGCAGACCGACAAGGTCCAGCCCGTCAACACCGGTGCGAATCCGTATCGCGTGATCCGCGACTGGGGAAAGATCGAGGGGCGCGCGTGGGGCGGATCGAATGGCGTCGCCATCGACAAGGATGGCAAGACCGTCTGGGCCGTTGACCGCTGCTCGCCCGGCACGGCGCCCGGCTGCGCGAACACGAACGTCCATCCGGTCCACCACTTCGACGAGTCCGGCCAGGAGCTCAAGAGCTTCGGCGGCGGCATGTTCGCGTGGCCGCACGGGATTCACGTCGATCGCGGCGGCAACATCTGGGTCGCCGATTCGCGCGCAGACGAGGCCACGCACAAGGGCAGCGTCGTCGTGAAGTTCGCGCCGGACGGCAAGGTCCTGATGACGCTCGGCAAGGCGGGCGTGAAAGGCAATCCGCCCGAGGCGCTGACGGAGCCGACCGTGGCGATTACGGATCCGCGCACTGGCGACATCTACGTGGCCGAGAGCCACACCGACGTGACCGATCCGAATCTGGTCGGTCGAATCAGCGTGTTCGACAAGAACGGGACGTTCCTGCGCACGATTGGCAAGACGGGCACGGGCCCCGGCGAATTCCGCACTCCACACGCGCTGGCGTTCGACTCGCTGGGCCGGCTCGTCGTCGCCGATCGCCACAATCACCGCGTGCAGATCCTGACGAAGGATGGGAAGTTCGTGCAGGAGCTCGACAACTTCGGCCGCATCAGCGGCCTGACGATCGACCGGAACGATGTGATCTACACCGCGGATTCGGAGTCGACCGAGCGCGTTCACCCCGGATGGCAGCGCGGGGTCCGGATTGGGAGCCTCAAGGACGGCAAGGTGACGATGTTCATCCCGGCGCACAAGACGGATGCGCCGGAGGGCGCGATGGGCGAAGGGATCGCCATCGACGCTGCCGGGAACATCTACACCGCGGAAGCCAACCTCCGCGGCGTGACGAAGTACGTCAAGCAATGACGTGAACCCGTGTGCGGATGCGCATGTCTGCGCGTCCGCGCGCGGCGTTCCGTTGTGTTGATCCGGAACAAATGCGTTCCGGAATGGATCGCGGCTCAATTCTCCTTCCGCATCAAGCACTTGGCCGCCGTGACGGCGATTCTGGTAATCGCTTCCGTGTGCCGAAAGCGAGCCGTGACAATTGCCGGCACCCCGCCGCTTCCAGGCGGCCTGCCTCTAAGCCCCTCCAAACATTGATCTAAATCAGAAGCGGACTCGAACGTCCTTTATGGCGAACGAGTTGCTCAAAGCTCCTGCGAATGAAACTCTCCCCCCGTACATTGATCGCCACGGGCGTGGCCGCCGCACTGCTGTGCGGCATGCCGCCGCCGGCGGGTGCGCAGCAACGGGGACCCAAGCTCGATCGGGTCCTCCAGAACGCACACGGCGGCCATCGGCAACGCGTCATTATCCGCTTCAGATCGGGAGCAGACAGCAGCGTCGAGCAGCGGGTCCTGTCGTTGAAAGAGAGCAGGATCCTCTCGAGACACCGGTCGATTGGAGCCTTCACAGCGGAACTTCGCGGAGAACAGCTCGCGGAGCTTGCGCGCGACCCGGACGTGGAATCGATTGGCGTTGACGCCGACGTGGCCGCCGACGCGTCGTACGCGAACGACACGTCCATTTCGTCGAACGTTCTCCGCAACACGCTCGGCGAGGGCGACGGGTCGAAGGGCGCCGGCATCGGCGTGGCGCTGATCGATTCGGGCATCGCGCCGCTTCCCGCATTCTCCGGTCGCATCACGGCGTTTTACGACGTGACGAGCGGCGTGCCGATTCCGACGCTGCCGAACGACGAGTACGGCCACGGCACGCACGTCGCCGGCCTCATCGGCTCGAGCGACTCCACCTACATGGGGGTCGCGCCGTCGGTCACCTTCGTCGGCCTCAAGGTCTTGAACAAGAACGGCAGGGGGTTGACGAGCAGCGTCATCGCGGCACTCGACTTCGCGGTGGCGAATCGCCAGCGCTTCAAGATCCAGGTCGTAAACCTGTCGCTCGGCCACCCGATTCTCTCGCCCGCGGCCAACGACCCGCTCGTGCAGGCGGTCGAGAGCGCCGTTCGCGCCGGCCTCATCGTCGTCGTCTCCGCCGGCAACGTGGGCGTCAACCCTGACACCGGCCAGATCGGCTACGCGGGGGTGACCTCGCCGGGCAACGCGCCCTCGGCCATCACGGTCGGTGCGGTCAACACGCAGGGGACCGCCACGCACGCCGACGACATCGTCGCGCCGTACAGCTCGCGCGGACCGACGTGGTACGACGGCTACGTGAAGCCGGATGTCGTGGCGCCAGGCCACAGCCTGCTGTCCGTGATGGACGTGAACAGCTACCTGTTCAAGCAGTACCCGAACTACGACGTCAAGGTGAACAACCGCTGGTACATGCGCCTGAGCGGCACGAGCATGGCGACCGCGGTTACGACGGGCGTGGTCGCGGCGGCACTCGAGGCGCACAACTGGGCGACGGCGTACTACACGGTGACGCCCGGCCCCGTGACGGCGAACGGGATGAAGGCGATGCTGCAGTACACCGCGCTGCCCCTCAGGGGCGCGAACGGCACGATGCTCGACGCGCTGACGCAGGGGACGGGCGAGCTGAACGCGGAAGGCTCCGTGCGCCTGGCGTGGTTGGCGGTGGCCATGTGGGCGAACCCGTCGATCGCGACGCAGTACCCGCAGGTCCTCACGACGTCGACGACGATCGCCAACGAGCGCCTCGACTGGGCCGCGCGCATCATCTGGGGCCAGCAGTCGGTGAGCGGGCCGGCGCTCGCCGTGTCGGGCACCAACTGGGCCACCAACATCCTCTGGGGTGAAAACATCATCTGGGGCGAGAACATCGTCTGGGGTGAAAACATCATCTGGGGCGAGAACATCATCTGGGGTGAAAACATCATCTGGGGTGAAAACCTCGTCTGGGGCGAAAACATCATCTGGGGCGAGAGCCTCGTCGACGCCAACAGCAAAGTCACCGGATTGAGCCTTCTGGGCTGGTAACGAGGCAGGGAACCCATGATCCATCAAGAGCCGAACTCGATCGCGTTGAACATGATGGTCGCCCGTTCCTCCGCGGCCACGCTCGCGGTGCCCCAGCCCGAAACCGTTTCATCCGACTGGCGCGCGCTGCTGCCGCTGCTGTCCGGCGAGTCGATCACGCTGCGCGAGCTGCAGCTGTCCGACGCGCCGACCCTGTTCGCGATGCTCTCGACCGAGGAAGTGTCGCGATTCATCTCGCCGCCGCCGACCACGATTGAAGGGTACGAGCGCTTCATCGAGTGGACGCACAAGAAGCGGGTGGCCGGCGAGCTGGTCTGCTTCGGCATCGTGCCGAAGGGCATGCACGAGGCGGTCGGCATCATCCAGGTGCGTTCGCTGGAGAAGGGCTTCGGGACCGCCGAGTGGGGCTTTGCCCTCGGCTCGCCGTTCTGGGGCAACGGGATGTTCGCCGAGGGCGCGCAGCTGGTGCTCGATTTCGCCTTCGGGCAGATCGGCGTGCACCGGGTGGAAGCGCGCTGCGCGGTGCACAACGGGCGCGGCAACGGCGCGCTGCAGAAGCTCGGCGCCGTGCGCGAGGTGCGCCTCCGGAAGTCGTTCGTGAAGAACGGCATCCACTACGACCAGTTCCTGTCGGCGATCCTGGACACGGACTGGGCGGTGCGCGACGTGCGCTACACGCCACGCCGCGTGTCGTAGAAGAGAAGACCGCGGGCCGTCCGGACCGGACGGCCCGCCTCCGCTAGTACTGCAACACCGAATACACTTGCTCGCCGGCGAGCTTTGACTTGCCGTTGAGAAACGTCAGCTCGATGAGGAACGCCAGCCCCTGGAGCGCTCCGCCCAGCTGCTTCACCAGGCGCGTCGTCGCCGCCGCCGTTCCGCCCGTCGCCAGCACGTCGTCCACGATGAGCACGCGCTGTCCTGGTTCGATCGCGTCCGCGTGGATCTCGAGGGCGTCCTTGCCGTATTCCAGCTCGTAGATCTCCTTGATCGCCTTCGCGGGCAGCTTGCCCGCCTTTCTGACCGGGATGAAGCCGGCGCCGATGCGCTGCGCCACCGCCGAGCCGAGGATGAAGCCGCGGCTCTCGATGCCGACGACGACATCGATGCCGGATGCCTCGTAGGGGACGGTGAGCGAGTCGATGGTCGCCTTCAGGCCCTGCGGGTCCTTCAGCAGCGTCGTGATGTCGTAGAAGTTGATACCCGGCTTCGGGAAGTCGGGGACGCTGCGAATCATCTGCTTGAGGTCGATGGTCAACATGAGTCCTTTAACCGCGACGGTTATCGAATGGAAAATCCTTTCAGACCGCTGGTCACGTCCTCGTCGAACGCCGCGACGCGTTCGACGCGCGCACTGCGAGGGCCGATGTGGAGCGCCGATTCGACGCGCCGCACCGCCTCCTGATCGCCTTCGACGAACGCCTCGACGCGGCCGTCGAGCAGATTTGTAACCCAGCCGGCGACACCTTCACGCGTGGCCGCGTCGTGAACGAACCACCGGAAGCCGACGCCCTGGACTCGCCCGCTGATCACAAATCTGCGCGCTACTTTCATTCGCGTATCGTCCCGTTGCCGCCGCAGCGCCGGCGGAAATTCTATCTGATGCCATCTCGCGGACGCGTTGCGTGCATTGCCGGATAATTTTTTGCGTGCGGTCGTTTGCCCTTCTGCGATCGTCGAACGGCGCAAAAATTCTTCTGCATACGGCCGGGTTAGCTCTATAATTTCGCGCAACCAAGGTCCCGCTTTACCTCCCCCCAAAGCAGGCGGCCACTATCCCGAGGGCAACGTGTCTCTGGAGCCGTCTGTTGTCGTCGTGCCCCGCGTGCTTCCCACGTGGGTGTCGCAAGTGTCGCTCTTTCTCGAGCAGGTCGACGAAGCGGCCGCGAAGAAGATTGCGCTGCCGCCAGCGTGGCTGCTGGCGCCGCCGGATCGGCAGAACGCATATCGTGCGGGGCGGTATTGCGCGATGCGGGCGCTCGAACAGCTCGGCCTCGCCGGCGCCTGCCCCGGCGTCAACGACAACAACGCGCCCGCATGGCCGTACGGCACGGTCGGTTCCATCACCCACGTCATGTCGCTCGTGTCGGCCGCGGCGGCGCCTCGCCGGCAATGCGGCGGCGTCGGCATCGACATCGAGCCGATCACGTCGCTCGACCGCGCGCACATGCTCGCCTCGCGGGCCGCGACCAGTCCCGAAGTGCTCGGCGTGATGGACGGGATGAAGGGAGACTACGCGAGCGCGGTGGCGCTCATCGTCTCGGCGAAGCATTCCCTCTACAAGGGGCTGCACCCGCAGGTTGGCCGCTCGTTCGGCTACCTGGATGCCTCCATCGAGGACGTGCAGCGCGCGACGGGACGCTTCCGCGCGCGGCTCAAGGTGATGCTGTCTCCGGCCTGGGTGGGCGGCACCATCGTCACCGGCCAGTACGAGGTGGTTGGCGACTTCATTCACACGGGGATCGCGATTCCCTGCTGACGGAAGCCGGCTTGCATGAAGGCCGGCGGAGGCCCCCATGCCCACCGTCGGCGAGCGACTGCGGGAGGCGCGCGAGCAGGCGCACCTCACCCTCCGGGATGTATCCGACCACACCAAGATTTCACGCTGGATTCTCGCCGACATCGAGCGCGACGACCTGTCGCGCATTCCGGGCGGAATCTTCACCCGCGGCTACCTGACATCGTTCGCACGCGCGGTCGGCCTCGATGGCGACGCGCTGTGGGCGCACTACCGCGCCGAGGCGAGCACGCCCATTGTCGAGCCGGAGCCGGTCGCCGCACCGGCGACCACCGACCGTCGCGCCTCCCCATGGATGGTCGTCGGCATCGCGGCGGCCGTGCTGGTTGCGGCTGTCGTCTGGCGCAACAGCGCCCGTGTCAGCGCTGACGCGGCCCGCCTGCCAGCGCCCGAAGTACGTGATTTGGTGAACGATGTCGTCCCGGCGGCGGAAACCGCGCCGCATGCCGCGCCCGAAGCCATTCCGGCGGTCATTTCGGCGGCTGCGGCTCCCGTCGCCCCGGCATCGATGCCCCTCGTCCTCAACTTTCACGCGACGGGTGACGTCTGGCTGGACGTCACCGCCGACGGCGAGCGGCGCGCGTACAGGTTGTTCACGGCCGGCGAGAATCTCAGCCTCGATGCGCGGAAGCAGATCGCCGTGCGCGTCGGCGATGCATCGGCGGTCACCTACACCATCAACGGCGCGGCCGGACGCGCGCTCGGGGGACCCGGCGTCGTGCGGGATCTGGTGATTACGCCAGACGACTACACCGCGTTCGTCGACGGGGCGCGGTAATCACGAGCGCGACTGAAGCAGCATCCAGAGGGCAGCGGCCACCAGCAGCCCGCCACTGACGCGCGCGCCGCGGACGCCGAACGGCGCGAGCTTCTCGAAGGCGACAAATGCGGTCAACGCCGCGATTACCGCGAGGTTCATCACCCCGCCCGCGAAGAGCAGCAGCATCAGCGCCCAGCAGCAGCCGAGACAATTGACGCCGTGAGCGACCCCCATGCGCAACGCGCCGCCGGCACCGGCGCGCCAGCGGTGCATCAGGAAGCTCATGGGCGACTGGCAGTTCCGCAGGCAGGCGTACTTCAACGGCGTCAGCTCGTAGACGCCGGCTACCAGGAGCAGCGCCGCGCCGATCGCCGGTTGGGTGGGCGTCATCATCGGCGACAGGATCAGGAGCCCGGAGAGGATGCGCTGAGCCAGCGTCGCGACGACACTGAACAGCGCCCACACCGCGACGTATCCCGCGGCCAGCGCGTAGATCTGCCGCGAGGCGGCGGCGCCGAGACCCTGCCGCCTGGCCGCGACGCCGTACAGCAGGAGGAGCGGCGCCGCCGACGGCAGCATCATGCCGGCCATCATCACCGCCCACATCGCCCACAGCAGGAGCAGATGCCGCGCGTCCCAGGTCGGCGTCATCATCCACGCGCTGGCGCCGGTCATCGGCCCGTACATGTCGCGCGCCATGACGACGATCCACGACCAGCAGACGAGCGGGAACAGGATCAGCAGGATGACGTGCGGCGCGCGGTCGGATCCCAGCGCGACCTCGAGGCGCGTGGGCGGCCGCTCGTCGGCGGCGGGGTTATGCACTGCGCCAGTTGAACGGTGCGAAGTGGCCGTTGTTCTTCCCGCTCTCGTCGTCCCACGCGAGGCCGAGCGCGTGCACATGGCTCCTCGACGCACGCGCGAGCGCGAGGCGACTCGACACGGGATGGCCGGTGTTCCCGATGAACATCGGGTCGGTCACGCTCGGGTCGATTCCCATGGCCCCGTCGGCCGCCATGTCGACCAGGCCGCCCGCCTTGATGGCGTACTTGACGCCGCTCTCTTCGTACCAGATCGACGCGGTGTCGGCGCCGAGAAACTTCCCGATGAGGCCCGACAGCGGCGCCATCGGGCCGCCTGCCGACCCGCTGGCGATGACGGTAATCGCGCCGATTTGTTCGGCGCTGGCCCGCTCGTCGATGACGAGCCCGACGGACCAGTTGCCCTTCCCCATCTCCTCGGGCGTGTAGCCGACAATGATGAAGGTGATCCCGTCGAGCGCGATGGTGCCGAAGGTGCCGCGATCGATGCGCATGGCCATGGCAAACGTGCAGGATCCCCGGGTCGGGCGTACGGCCATCCGGCCGAGAATGCAGGGACAGACGAAGTCGCAACTACAGGTCTCGAAGTACTGGCCGCTCACGTGCCACGACGGTGACGCCATCTTTTGCCTCCGATTCTCCGGGATTATATGCAGGTGTTTGTCCTACACCGTACACTCTTGCACAGTTTTGCGCATGACCAGGACGATCGCCTTCGATGACCGCGAGATCGAGGAGCGCTTCGTGCGCGCCTCCGGACCCGGCGGCCAGCATGTCAACAAGGTGTCCACGGCGGTCGAACTCCGTTTCGATGTGCGCGCCTCGTCGCTGCCACCGGACGTGAAGGAGCGGCTGCTCGCGCTCGCGGGTCAACGCAGCACGGACGACGGGGTGCTGATCATCGACAGTCGCGAACACCGCACGCAGGCGCGCAATCGTGAAGCCGCGCGGCAGCGCCTGATCGCGCTCATCACGCAGGCGGCGAAGAAACCGCGCCGCCGGAAAAAAACGAAGCCGGGGCGCGCCGCGCGGGAGAAGAGGCTGGAGTCGAAGAAGGCGAGAGGGAAAGTGAAGGAGCTGAGGCGAAAACCATGACCCCGTCGAATCTTCACGCCGTCGCTGTCGCCGCGTGCCCACCTGCCTACTGCCGGCTGTCCCTCACGATCTGCGTCAGGCGATCGCCGTCGATGTCCGTCTTGATCTGCGTCCACACCGGGAGGTGATCCGAGAGCTGAAACGTGAACTCCTGCCGGGTGTACTTGCTCTTCGGGAACATCTCCTTGATGCTCTTGTCGCTGACGAAGAAATCGAGCGCGCCACCCGCGTCCGTGAACCGCTTCTTCATCGTCGGCCGGTGCAGGATCTGATCGAAGCGCGCGTCCTGGCCGAGGTTCGATCCCCCGATCACCCGGTCGCCCACCTTCAGGATCCGCAGGCACTCGGGGATTTGAAGCCCGCGGCTCGTCAGCGACTGAAACAGGTTGCCGTCGAGCTTGGGCACGTTGAAGTCTCCCAGGACGATCAGATCGGTGTCCTCGACGTACGCGCTCTTGAACCGGATGTCGATCCAGTCCGCCAGCAGCTTGAGCTCCGCCGCGCGCGACTTCTCACTGTCGCCCCATCGCGTGTGCGTGGCGATGAGGATGAAGTCGAAGTTGCCCGACCGGAACGCGCACATGTAGGGAGCGCGCCAGAACGACAGGTCCGCCAGGTACTCCTTCGCCTTCGCGGTCCGCGGCGCGTCGATCTCCGCGGCGAGCCCGTTGAACATCACCGCGCGGCGATCGAAGAGAAACGCCACCCGCTCGTCGTTGCCGCCCGGATCCTCGATCCAGTCCGAGTAGACGACGTCCCAGGTGGGGCCGAGGAACCAGAGGACCCGCCCGAGGTCGGCCAGGTTGTTGCGCAGTTCAACGAGCGCGATGAGATCGAACTGGTTGAGGATCTCCGCGATGTAATGGATGGCGGGAAGCGTGCGTGCCTTCTTGCCGAATTCGCGGATGTTCCACACCGCGACGTTGATGGTCTCGTCAAGTTTCGACGGTGGGATCCTGGCCGCGTCGATCCGCTTCTTCAGCGCGAGCAGGCCGCTGGCAATATCAGGTGTGACGTCTCCGTGATGCATGCCGACTCCGGGGCGAGCGTGCCAATCTTACGCGGACTCGCCCGCGGGCTATGCATGCTGATTGTGATTCGCGTAGGCGGACCGCGGACGTGCGGTCTTACTTCGCGGCCCGTGGCGTGAACGGGATGATTCGGCCGCGTTCTGGCGAGTCGTCCGGCGGACGGGACGCGGTGACGGGCGGACGGGACACCGGTACCTGGACGCTCCTGTCCGGGGACGGGGACGACAGGTGCGCCAGCATCCGGCGCCGATGCTCCAACTCCCGTTCCGAAAGGGTGCGACCGAACGGCGACTGTGACATCCGACCCTCCGGCCGCAGGATACGAAGGCGGCTGGACAGCCCAGGTCCCCCGCCTCCGCTAACGGC
>Ga0134127_10000496_pt1 | contig 36802 bp, 61 predicted proteins | sample KB31753_FD_96459 | JGI IMG/M metagenome (GOLD analysis project Ga0134127, IMG submission 96459) | Terrestrial soil microbial communities with excess Nitrogen fertilizer from Kellogg Biological Station, Michigan, USA - KB3-175-3 | ecosystem: Environmental > Terrestrial > Soil > Unclassified ...
TGACAAAAATCACGCCAGAAACGCAAAGGCCCGGGCATCCGAGATGGAAAATAAAGGCAAATTGTCAAAATCTGCCGAATCAAAAATTGATGCGAAGGCAAACAAGGTGTTAAAAGCCAGTTCTGGAAGTAAAAAGAAGTAATCGTATAGAATTATTCCAATAAGGAGGGTATAGTTATGAAGAAAGCATTGCCTAAAAAAGAAACGAAGAAAATGGGCAGTAAACGTAAAAAAGAATCTTATTAATCACAGGGAGTGATTGAGATGACTGAAAGGGATTTCAGGGATACGAAAAACCCTGATCGCAACAACAAAATCACGACTGATTATGATAACGATATCATGATGGCAGGTCGCGCCCGTAACAATCAATATAACGATACAAATCCCATGATTGAAAAGGAAGGATTCCTTGGTATAGACGATCTGGACAGGATTCGACGTAAAAATCTTGCCCACAAAACCAGATAATTATTATTTATAAGGAGATAAATAAATGCCTATTACCGCTATTGCCCGGAATTTTGACGGCGATCCGAATATCGTTACCATTGTTACCAGTGATGATCTGGCAACGATTACAACTGCCGACTATGTCACAAGCCAGCAAACAGAAATTGAAGCACTGCAAAATGGTGAATTTCAATGGGCTGATACTGACATCGTACTAATCAGTTACGCGCCTGACTTTCTGGTTAACTTCTTCAAATACGACGCCGCAACAGCTTCATTCGTCGCCAATCCGGCAGCCGGTGGCTTAAGTGATACTCTGGCCAGTGGACGTATATTCGTAGGCAGTGCGGGCAACGTAGCGACAGGCGTGGCAATGTCAGGTGACACAACCATATCCAATACAGGAGCCGTTGCAATTGGTGCAAACAAAGTATTGAGTTCAATGGTTTCTCCATTGCTGCTTAAGTATATCGCTGTCCCCATTACCGCTGCTGAATTCAATGGCATGTATGATGCGCCCAAATTGCTGATTGCTGCCGGTGGTGCGGACACACTTATAGTGGTCGAACAAATGGTATTGGCCATGACTTTCGTATCAGCCCAATATGCGGCAGGTGGCGTAGTTGCCGCTCAATATGACTCCACTGTACATGGTGCAGGCGTGCTGATTACAGCAGCAGAAGCCGCGGCCGATTTCACAGGAGCAGCAGCAAGTACTACCTTCCGCTCCCTGACAAGCACTGCCGTAGCTCCCTTTGCTACTTCTGTTAATAAGGGCGTTTATCTCAGCAACCAGACAGCAGCCTTTACTACCGGTGATAGTACCTTCGTGGCTCATCTCTGGTATCGCACAGTACCAACAGTGTAACAATATACCTAATTGCGCTATTTAATTATGGCGCAATTAATTTAAGGTGGGCGTATATGATCACTTTAAAAGACTGGATCAAAAAGTGTGAAGGCTATAATTCTCATCCCTATCTTGATACGGCTGCAAAGCTCACTATTGGATGGGGACGCAATCTTGATATCACTGGCATAAGCCTTGATGAAGCTGAATTAATGCTGGATAACGATATTTCAACAGCCATTAAGGACCTGAACCCCTTGTCCTGGTATTCCATTCAACCACCAAATACCAAAGAAGCGCTAGTCAATATGTGTTTCAATCTGGGCATTGCACGCCTCTTGCAATTCAAGGATTTAATCACAGCCCTTGAACAAAGAAACTATGCGGCAGCCGCCCGTGAAGTACTTGACAGCAAATGGTCCGAACAGGTGGGACAACGCGCAAAAGACGTGGCCCTCATGATTCGCGAATCAAAATCATGAATCCAGAACAAATAGACCACATTAATCTGGTCAACTGGTTTCACCACGAATACCCCGAACTAGCCGATGACTTTCACCATTTTGCCAATGAACGCCGATGTTCAATCCAGCAAGGTAGACTTTTAAAACGCATGGGCGTCAAAAAAGGGGTGGCCGATTTCTTTCTGGCAATACCAATGACTTATCAGGCAGGACTATGGCTTGAATTAAAAGTTGGAAAGAATAAACTATCCAAAGAACAATCCGCATTTCTGCACCGAAAATCCGAACGCGGCTACAAGGCATTATGTGTTTATGGCTTTGAACAGGCAAAAGATGCAATCCTAAGCTATTTAACTGAATATAATGCAATTAGGCACGTGGATGCACTAAAAACCAGTATAATTTAAATACAATTTGTGGGTCCTATTTTTCTTGCGATACATGGTTAAAAAAATCGTTATAAATCATATGCATTGACTACTAAGTCTGATTATCGCGGTTATCAGACTTAGCGGGATCAGATAATGACTTTTTTCTTTCATCAAAATATTGCCACATATGTTCAAGAGAACAAAAATGTATGACATGGGTTAAGTCGTCATAAAATGGGGTCCAAGCGACTATTGCTTTTGAGTCTTTTGTGATATCAGTGTCGCACAAGGCGCATGTTATTGTTGTTATCTTAGTCATTCGGTCACCATTAAGGGATTCTTCTTTATCAATTGATCAATTATCGATTGGCATTCATTTTCCATAAAATTATATGTTCGATGAATAGTAAAAGGTTCAACACAATCAAAAAATGAATCACTTAATTTTGTTTCACCAAAATATTTTAATACTGTATTTTTAGATCGGCCATCATAGGCGTGTGCAGCATCAAAACCGATCCAAATATCGTCACAGGCAATATCAAGTAATTTTTTGGCGCTATGAGACTGTGAAAAAAAGGTTAACCCGCCATGACAGTCGATATCATCGTAGTCAAATGGTTCAGAGATAGCTACATAACCACACCGCGTACCCATTTCCGTAAATGTGATAAGATATTCAATTCCTTTATAGCTGCCACCACCTTCGATTACAATTCTGGAATTTACTGGTAAAAACTCTTTATCTCCTTTTAATTCCAGTATTTTTGTTATACAAGTCATTCAATCACCTTTAATTCTTCAGATTGTTGGTTTTTAATATCTTCCAATAAGGTTTTAATGTCTTTTGTCATTATGTCAATTTCAAAATCACTTTTACCTGAATGTAAATTTTTGAGATATAGCAAAACCTGGCGATACCCATCTGCCAATCCGATTAATTCTATTATTTGTTTTTCACTGATTATCATTTAAAAACCTTATTTGGTATTCAGGATTTAATCTATCCAGTATGGATTTGGATTGTTCGCATGTTCTTATTGCATGCAAAATAATAGGACTTGTGATTTTCATTTCCTGAAAAACTCTTAATTTCAGGCAAAGATCTTTATATTCCTGATATTTTGTTTCAGTTGGTTTCATCTTCTCCCTTCCTCTTTTTTTTATCTTCATATTGCCATTTTCTGATATCGAACATTAATCCTGATGTTAATGTCGAAGCTCTGGAAGCCAGCAATGCCGCCGGGCCATTATTAGGGCAAATCCTGTAGGCTGCGTATATAAAATCATGTATTTTGACTAATTCTGTGTATATGTCATCCAGATAGTCTTCATTGATGGTCATTTAAAATTATCCTTGCAGTCCTGAAACCCTTTTTTATACATTTCAATAAAGACTTCATCTATTTCCGGATATGAACATAATATTTTTTCAAGATCTTTTCGATTTAGATATTCTTCTATTAAATATCCTGCATGCTGACTTATATGCTTGTCAGTAAGAAGGCTGTAATCAATGGATTCATGCTTGCATTTATCTTTAGAATTTACTCTGAGCCATGCTGCAGATATTTGTGCGGCTTCCTGGAAACCCAGAATATAAGTTTCCATCTGGATGCGATCAATCTCGGATGCTCTTTTCAATTTGAGCTGCTGAAGCATATTGCGAAGTTCAATTAACTTTTGTTCCAGTTCACCAATCATTTAACAGCCCCATCTAACTTTATTGCATTTTGTACATTCTTCTACAGCACATGAGTAACATTGACCTTCAAATTTATGCTCGCAATAGCTATCAATCATCCCGGTAATCTTCATTCGCAACATTGACAAAGCATCGCTACAATTTGTAGTTTTGGATTTGGTGTAATTTATAGACCAAAGCAGATATTCAAGTTCAGGCAGGGTAAAGTCATTCATTCCCAATATGCTCCGCATTTCATGCATTTTTCCGCTGCATAATCTTTGCCAATCTCACCATCATGTTCACAGTAGTTATCAATCAGGGACTGGATTTTATGCACTATTTCGTCAAAATCACCCTTCCAAACCCATGAAAACGGTTTGACGCATCTTTTTATAAACTCAAGCTCTTCTTTGGTGAAGTCATTCATTATGATGCCTCTTGCAATCAGGACACGGCTTAATCATATTGGCAGGCCAATGTTTTTCGCATGACTCCTGATAATTGTCTATCATGTCAGATATTTTCTTTCTCAATACAGAATTACCCAGATAGACAGTTATAAGAGCAAATTCTATGTCCTCAAGTTCAGTTTTGGTGAAGTCATTCATTTATAAACCCTTCCACATTTTTTACATTGAACATTTCCTTTTGAATCTTGTCCAAACCTTGTATCAGGTTCGTGGTCACACTCGTTCAGTTTAATCAATGCCAGCTTAACCAGATCAATAGCGGTGATAATTTGTGAGATAGCTTCATACAAATGATTTATCGCAATATCTTTATTTTTCATCGGTAAAACTTCCCGCATGACACGCATTTAAAGGTCGGTGCACCTCCCCATTCGATCGCGCCGTATTGTTTGCCGTCGCTTTCATGCTGGCAAACATCATCCTCTAGCTTATGATGCTTTCTGATGGATTCGGAACATAATGACGACATCGACATATCATCAGAACGTGTCGATATTTCCTCATTTTTTAAACATGTCCAGTAACTGATTTGGGCTTCGATAAGGGATTCACGCGTCGGAAATATTTTTGATTCGATTTCATATCCTTTCCATATAGTATCTTTCACCTCAATCAATCCATACTGCCCCTCAATATATGAATCAATCCAAAATTCTTCAGGCCCTTCATTATCGACCCATACTTTTTGACCCACTTGATATTTTGGCTTTGGTTCGTTATCCAGATAGTTATCAAGCCAAAATAATTCATTTTCCAGTTCGTCACGTAATTTCTTGAGTTCCAAATGTTTTATTTCAGTAGCAGAAATCAGTCGTTTATCTCGCCATATTTTCAGTATATGAATATTATCTGCTGGTACTTCACGCTGAAAAACTTCGATTTCAATCATTCTTCATCCTCATGTACTCCTGATTCAATAGCTCCTGTTTTAATTCTATGCTTAATGGCGTCAAATCACCTTCCGACATATGGTAAGCCAGGTTAGTCAAATAAATGTAAGCAGGGAATATTTTTGATGGCAGTCTTGTCTTAACGCCCCTTTCCATGTCCTGAAAGAAATGTATGATCTCTTTTAATTCACGTAAAACGCCCAGGCGCATTTTATTCAGGTCATTCATTAAAATATTTTCTCTTTATCTTCGTGCCACTGCTATCAGGCACAATGGATAGTCTGTAGGGTGAATCTATTGTTTGCAACATTTGTTCCACCATATGCTTATTGCTCAAGTGCATATACCATCGACTGGATTCGGAGCAATGCTTTCTGACAAACTGGCCATAAAATACATTTTTTGCCCGTTCATTTATTGGCGAATAGTTTTCATATATATTGCCGACCCGTCCTGCCGAATCCTGACATTTATAAACACACTGCACCCGGAATCTGTCTTGTGTCCCCGATACCCTGTATTTGGCTTCAAGCACCAGCACATCTATCACGGGCTTTTTAATTACCTCCAGTGACAACTTTTCATTTGGATCGATCAACTCTTGTTCGCAAAGCCTGCATTGCCGGGATGCAATATCATTTTTAACCTTGCATAGTTCGTTTGGGCATTCCTTGAATTCGAAATAATAATCACATCTTTTGTTATTAACAACACCAATGCAGCGCCTTGCATATTCTGTATTCATTTTCTGACATTTGGGACACAGAATGACAAGCGGTTTGTCACGGTCAATCGTTTGTTTGAGCGCCTCCAGCAATATGGGGTTATCCCAATCGCTGTGACGTTCAATGTTTCCTGCAAAATCCATGATCAGGGCGTCTTGCTTTCCGGTGGCTTCTGAAAGTCGCAGGGCACGCCCCATAGTTTGTACAAGTAACACCAGACTTTCGGTGGGCCGTAGATAGGCGATGGTGTCATAAGCAGGTACATCCACGCCAACAGATATAATAGCAATGTTAACAAGATACCGAACATCACCCTGTCTGGCCATTTCGAGTATTTTGGTCCGCTCATCTTGTGGTGTCTCCCCTAAAATGATTGCTGATTCTTCCGGTGGTAAATGACTTAATATTTCGTGGGCATGTTTTTTTGTGGTTGCGAAAAGAAACACGCCAAACCTGTTTTCTATTTCCATGACATGGACTATTTGCTTGCAAATCAATTCTGTCAAACGGGCGCTTTGTTCAATTACCTCCGCCAATTGTTTTTGGTCGAACTGGCCATTTGATTTTACTTTAACACGGGAAAAGTCGATTACCAGATCGGGATCAATTGTAAAAGAAGGGTTGATCAAATACTCATCCCTTATCAATTGTTCAGTCGTTATATTGCCAACCTGAGATTTGAATAGACACCCTTCACCAACTATTGCGCTTCCCTTGTATCTAAAATTTGTGCCAGTTGCGCCAAGCAATCGCATCTCTGGATACTCGTGTTTAAAATGGCGTAAAATCCGCATAAAGCAAGTACGTTGATCAAGATAGTTAATATTATGGGCCTCATCAACCACAATGACGTTGAATTTGACGCGTCCGATATCTTCATTTTTATTTATTCCGTTAAGTATTGATTGGGGCGTCCCGAAAACGACAGGAGCTGATGATATTTTAGAATCCAAAGCCGCACAAAATATAGATGAATGACCGCCCTGAGCATTGAAGGTTTCACTGTTATTTCGCACGAGCTCCGCATTGTTTACCAGACACAATGCTCGCTTGCCATGCTTTTCAAATGTCAGAAGTATATCTGCCAGCATTAATGATTTACCCGCACCAACAGACGCCATAAGCAATACTGGCTCATCACTTTTTTTCAAGGCTTGCCAGCATTCGTTTACAGCTTGTCGTTGATAGAGGCGCAATTGCTTCATTTAAGTTCACTTTTGGCTTTAACGCAGGCTTTCAATGCCTCATCCACTGATTTAAAACATAACTTCCTATGAAAAACGCCATTTACCATAAAACTGTAACCAAATCGTTTTCCGCATCGACTTTTAATAATATTTTTAAATCCTGTTTGAGACTTAATCCGATACTTGTCTTTTATGATTTTTCTCAATTCCTCTGGAGTTAAATTTTCATTAAAATAAAGTTCTCTTATGTATTGAACTGCTTCAATTGCTTTTTCTTCATCAGAAAAGTGACCAATAAATAAACTTTTCCCGCCTAATCCTGTTTTAGCTCTAAACTTGTTTTTGTCTTTAATAAAAGTGATCCCTTTATTACATCCATTGATGCGGGGATTTAATATGCGTGTTTTATATAACTCTTTTTTATCTCGAACCACCATGTTTTCAATATTAGTATTTAATGGATTATCATCGAGCATTTTCAAGTTAGAAGGATAATTTTTATGGTGAAATATCCAGACTAAAAGTGACAGATTTTTATTATATACTTTTCCGTCAATTTTTATCTTGGCCATTATTTTTGCCGCCCTTTCTTTTCCATTCCTATGTTTTTGTGACAAAATAACAATACCTATTTTTCGACCTACCGGCTGACCATAAGAGGATATTTTACGTATTAATTCTCCGTGATCATAAATACAATGATGGTGCAAATAATCATAAATCAAATTAACCTCATCCTGCGTCATTTCAATTCATCCCAACCTGTTTAATTTTATCGAGCCTGTATTTCAAATCATCCAGTACTTTCTGAAACGCATCAACCGTAATGACCATCAATTCCCGACCATCAATATTTATATGACCATGCGACAAATAGTCTTCCATTCTTTTGATGGATTCATTAATCATATTCGATATGCTTAATTCCATAAAGTCATGGATACCGCCCCTTTTTGCCTTGTCAAACAAGGTTATAAACTGCTTTAAAAACTCATGGGCCTTGATTATCTTGTCTTCGTCAAACGGGTTGTCTCTCAAGTCTTTCATCAAAAATCCTTTTAATGTTTAAGTGGCTCTTCTTTTTTTCCCTCAGCCTCCAGTATCAATTCTTTTACCTTTTCTTTCAGCTCACCGGTGATGTGGCTAATTTCTATTTCGATCCCTTTTTGTCTTTCAATAGTCTGGTCATCGGTAAAGAAATTATTGCTTTCGAGATTTACCACATCCCAGCCGGTTTCCTTGCATTTCGGGGTTTGAAGCATCGGATCGTGCATATCATGTCCCATTTGCAACGTACTTAAAACAAGCTTTTGCAGGTAACGACTATAGTGAACAATGGCCTTAAGCCTGCAATATCCCATATACCTTATAAACAAATCCTCGTCTTTATCACCCAACTCATTTCTCACTTTTATAAGCATCTCAATAAAGGAGTTCGCATTTTTGATAAGACCATCGATTTCGCGTTGATCAATTTTTATTTCTGACATTTAATTATCATCCTTATTATTATGACATATTGTTCTATAACTACACATTTTGCATTGAAACCACATAGGGTTATTGTTTATCCGTGGTGGTTCAAAACCTGATTCATAAATCATTTTGGCCTTTAACTTTAATTGCTCATATACATCCGGGTTAAACTCCACCATTTCGTCGTGGAACTCGCTTGTATCTTTATTAAAGACAATAATAAAAGCTTTGGTTATCCCTGACATTCCCATATAGGATTGAACCTGAGCGTAATAGGTTGCTGACCAGCGCTTCAGTCCATGTTTAACCAATTGACGGAAACTTGAATCCTTCGCGGTTTTAACCTCTAACAGGACGTTAACGCCCTTGATTAACATCAAGCCGTCAAAATGTCCCTTAAAATATGGCAAATCCGGATCGCACAATTCAACCTGATAGTCTTCGAACTGAATTCCTGCAAGCTTAAGTAGCTCGATAACAAACTTTTCCAGAAGCTTACCGATATCCCATGTTCGCTGAATTTTGTTTGCGGGAACATCACGTTTTGCTCCTTTGGATTCGTACCAGATTTGTCGCCAGCAATCAGAACCTATGGAACTTGCGCCTATATAATCCCGTGGCTCAGACTCAGGATAAATGATAGATTCAATGGCTTTGGTTAAATATCCTGATTTCATTCTCATCAAAACCATTTGAAACCGTGAGCCATAAATCCTAACAGGGTCATAAAGCCTAAGCCGTATAATCCTAATAGCCAGAAAAAGTTTGCTTTCATTTCGCTTTCCAAATGGTCCAGTTTTCTCTCAATACCATCCATCCTTTTATCCATGCCAAATATGGATTGGCTTATATTTCCCTGCTCTTGCTTCAAGAGCGCTATATCCATTTGCTCTTGTGTGTACATAGCTGCTGACATTATTGTTATTCTCCTGGTTGGATAAAGATTGCTTACGGCAATCACTCGCATGTCTTAAAATGGTATTTCATCGTCCATATCGTCACCAACTTTTTTATTTCTGGCAAATGCATTGTCATGCAGGTCACCAGACACAAGCTGCCCCATAACATGGTGAACCTCTTGTTTCACGCCGGTTACACACTTGAATCCTGCAGGTGCATGAACTTCAGAAACCCAGTTATAGGTTTTGCCTTCCTTACTAACATCGGGCCTTGTTTCCATAATGCGAAGCCCTGCATGTTTGCCAATAAATACCCTTAAATCTTCATCAGTCGGGTCGTTGGCATGCGTGGGCTTAAGATTAAACAATTGATATAGAAGTTTGAACATATTAAGTGCGCGATGGCGCAGTTTGGCAGGATCACCACTCCTGTTATCGCCCCACACTTTTAATTTTTGATTAACCTTTACGCCCTTGAACTCACCATCAGTCAATAGCCAGTCAATACTTAAATACCGGTTTCCCTCATGTTCAGCCACAATAAAGGCCGCAATACGCGCCAATGCGGTCGTATTATCAGGAACAGTAGTAAAGGATTTTGCAAATGCATCCTCTGCACTTCCAGTCACCTCACCTAACTCACTTTGCCAAAAACTCATGTTATTAATCCTTATCATTATAGTAGTTATCTATTGTTTCACGAATAGCCGCCAAATCATTGTCAATGTATAGATCCCCAAACATCCCCAACGGACTTTTGGCAACGCATACCCCATCATTTTGTGTCAAAAACCTGTACTGCATATCAATTATCTGGGTGTGCAATACGATTGACACGCGCTCAGCTATGCCCACATAATCCCCGGTCATCTTGCCAACCGTTTTAGGCTTAATAGTTCCTGTGTGGTCCTTTTCCGTATGACACATAATATAACAGTACAAGTCCTGCCTGAAGTTTTTGCATACTTCCAGTATTTCGAATACGTTAACCCCCATCTCTGTGAATTTATCGAAACCCCGCTCACGGCAGCGTCGCATAAATTCGTTATTCATAAGGAAGCTAAAGTCATCAATAATAATAGTTTTTATATCCGGACGATCATTATTTATAGTCGATAACGCCTTAAGAATAGTCTGATAGTTATCAGATTCCATGTAATTTTTGTTTTCAGAATTGTAAAGTTTTTTGTATCCCCGGAATGGCAATGGCTTTGATAGCACATTTATAATACAGGTTTCTTGCGGTTTCAGATTCCTGAGAGAAGTGGACTTTCCAGTCCCGCTCTCTCCCAGAATCACAATTAAATTGCTCAATTGATTCTCTCCTTGATTGTTACGCTTGCCTTTCCTGGCTTCTTGTCGATAAGCTCTATCAAGGCATATCGTACATCATCAGGCGCAATATGCATCAATTCATCGCACTTGCGCTTGTCAACAGTATAAGAAACAGACTGTTTGACAGGATTGTATTCAGGCGGGATATTAAATTCCCCGGACTCATAAGCACGCTTATTCAGCGAATAAACACAAGGCGTTTTCACTTCTATCTTCCACATATTAAAATCATATGACTTCTGACCCTCATGCTCATGTCCCAACGCGCTGATAATCAAATTGGTTAATTCTTCGCGTCTTACATTATATATAGCCATGCGTTTGTTAATGCGCTCAAGCTCTTTTATGCTCTCTTCAAGCACTTGTTGCCTTTCATTTGTATCTGTATAGTTTTGCATTCTGATACCTCTTCACTTAGTTTTAAGTCTACGTCGGTATTGACGTACAGGTATCTTATGGTATTTGTTGCCATATGGCAAGTGTTATCGTATAATTATTTCAATTATTTTTAAGGCTCAATAAATATGACTCCAGATGATGTTTACAAATATTACAAATCAACCTATAGGTTTAACAAACAGACAGGGATGTCACACAGAAGTCTTATTAACTGGCTTAGATGGGGATTTGTTCCGGAAGCCTCGCAATACAAGATAGAGCGATTGACAAACGGCGAATTGAAAACAGAGTGGAGTATAAAGAGTGAAGCTATTCAGGGATAAATTTTATTATTGTTTGCGCTGTAACAAATTTAATAGTTCTGTTTGCAAGGGTGCATCATGTACCCCTCAGGATTCTGTTTATATTCCGGTTATAAAATTGAGCAGGAGAGAGAAATTTTACATATGGATGCTTGATCATGATTTATTTTATTATTTGCAATTGGCGTCCGGTTGTATCATTAACGCCATTGTAATTCAAAGACTGGATTTAAGCGCCTGGGAACGCATTGTTGAGCCAATTTGTGCAGGATTTTTTCTGGTTGGAATAATAAAAAAATGAGAACCCCATGGAATAATGAAACATCTTTTGAATGGTATCAGCATATAGAGAAGCAATTAAAAAATAATATGGGAATAAGGCAATATTCACGAATACATAATATATGTAAAACAACTTATTCCAACTTTTATTGTCGTGTTATTGGTTGCCAATTAAGCAATCCGGAAAAATATAAAATTATGATAGAAACCATGGAAAAATTCATGGTTAGTGATTTAACCTATGACAGTTTTTGTTACTCATCAAAAATTACAAGAGCTGATTTGCATACTATATTGGCTCATTTTTCCATATGGAAACGCATTGACGAACAAATGATTGTCAATGGCATTGATCCATTGGAATGCCCCTATAATCCATTCAATCATCTCAAAAACCGGGAAATGGGTATGAATTTTATTAAATTAAAAAGTGACCGCGCATCCCAAATGTCAGAAAAAATGTCACGGAACCGCACTAATTTGCAACCAACGGAGCCAACGGATCCAAGAGAGCCAGCAGAGCCAAAGGAGGAATATATCAAGGCAAGGAACGATATTGAGATATCTATCAGTTACGGGATTAAAGTATTTTTACCCTCTGACCTAGAGGGCGAAAAAATACTGAAAGTTATAAATTTTTTGAAGGAATTATAATGTTACTAAGCTATGAAAACAGAAACGTATATATCGCATCGCAACCCGTTGATTTCAGGATGTCTATAGACGGACTATCGCGATTTATTCAACGCCATATGCCCAATCACATTCATGATGGATCTATCTATACCTTTTATAACCAGAAAAAAGATAAAATCAAATGCCTATACTGGGATAGAAACGGTTTTGTCCTGCACTATAAACGCTTTGACAAATGCACCCTGAAAATACAAAAAATGCTTAAAACCATTGAATCCATATCCCCTGAAGAACTGGAAGTGCTTTTTTCCGGAATGGAATCTCATGAAGTCGCAAGACATCCATTTTTAATCGAACACAAAGGATAGATAATGTTTACGAAAACGGAACTTGACCATATTTTGTTTGCGCTTAACGACTGGAATTCCCCTGCCTCGCAATTGTCGTGTTACGTGAAGATAAGAAATAAAATCATGCAAATAATGGACAAAATAATATCAAATGATGAAGATGACAAGGATTTTAAAAACGACTAAGATGACTACAGGCAGCAGTTTGCGCTACTGCCTGTAGCTGGCGAGAGCCGGTGACAGCCCACACTGTGATTCTTGAGGCAACAGCGCGAACTTGCTGCTATTTTACTCAAAGGATTTTTATATTACAAGGATTAAACATGACGATAGACATTCACCAAAAAGCATCATCGTTGCTTGAAAGTCTGGCAAACTCTATTTATGACCGCGAGCAACCACGCAATACAGTACATACGGGCGTTTTTTTGTTTTCTATTACCGAGGTAGAACTTGTGGAGAAATGGCTTAAGGATATATTGGCAGAACTGGAAAGGCCCCACAGGGATGAGCTATGAGGCCTCGATTTATCGCTAACAAGGATTTTAACAACATGGAATTATACCACAAGGAATGATTTTTTTAAAACCATCCCAAAGGAGATATTAACATGGGTTATGTAATAAATATAGAAATTAATGGCTATGAATTTAAATTTGGATACCTTGGGTATCCTTATGGTGGACTAGGGGTTTACATAGACTTTGATAATGAAAAGATAAAACGCGATATTTCTTTAAAATCTGATGATTTACTCGAGGCAATAAAGGAATTATTTCATTGCAGCGCTGAACTTGATGCGCTTTACACCATAACAAATTTTGAAATGCATGAATTACAGGGTAGGGGTTGGGAAGCCCTTACACAATATAATTCTTTTAATACTTTGGAAAGATACAAACAAAAGGCATTAATTGTTTTAAATAGCAAAATAGCTGATGCTGAACAATTGGCAACAGCAAGCACTATTATATCCATATTGGAAGGGAATTATATTTTTCCACCTCCTGTCGAAAAAACGCCTGAACAAAAAGCCAAAATAGCATTTGATAAAAATAAAAACAGATTGAAACTTAAATTAACTGTAAAGCTGGGTTATTTTTGCGATAATTGTGCAACTAACAAAGAAAACAGTTTATGCCTTGTACAGAAAACAAAGGATCCATTTAATTATGATTTGGAAAATCTGACTTTGCGTTGCAGAGGTTGTATAAATAAATTGAAACCGAAACAATAGAAGTTTAGGGCATCCCGCCCTTAGCCTATTTGTTAGCGCAAATAGGTACATCCCTTGGTCACACCGACCATTAACGGAGAAATTATATCATGTCTGTTAAACAAATACACATTGAAAAATACGATTTTGCAGAATTTGAAAAAGAAAACAAACCTTATGCAATGATTTTAACGGATGTTATCCAGCGTATCCCTTCACACAGAATGCGAGAAGCATTCCTCTGGATTTTTCTTGAAAGCCTCCCTCCGACCTGGAAGGTGAACAAACAACACATCATGCACCATTTCGGAATTTCTGACAGAACCTATGAGCGGTTTATGTCATATCTTAACACCGTCAAGCTAATTGAATATCGACAAAACCGATGCGAATCAGGAGCATTTGGAACAGGTACGCTGGTAGTCCTGAACGGAACAAACTTCAGTCCTGATGCGGAATGTAACGGTACCGTCAAAATTGGCGATTCGGTTATGAACAAGAAAAAAACAAAAGTTATCCACATTTCTGAAGCTCACCGAGACGCCAAATTTGGCGATTCGGTTAAACCTTCTATAACCCGCGCCAGCAAAGGCCCGCAGACGATTTCACCGAACCGCCAAAAAACCGAACCTCGGTTCCATGACGCACATATAAATACAACAATAAAAAACAATAAAGAAAAGAAGAAAACAAACAAGGAGCCTGTTTCTGTTTTCGCTGACGCTGATTCTGTTAAAACCCATTTAAACCTTGTTATTGCTAACCGGGGTTTGTTTGTTGAAGACGAGATAATTGACGAGATTGTTTTTTACGTTGGTTCAGAACGGGCTTACGATGCGGTAGTGAAGAAAATTAACATTGCTCTTAAGCTAGTCCGGGAAGGCCGATGGAATACGCCTCAAAATTACAAAGGCATATCCAGCCAGTCAATTAGGGAAAAAGACGAAAAGGAACAAATAGCAAAACGGGAGCTTTACAGGCAGGAGGCCAGGGCATATCAGAATATTTCGAAAGTCGTGAGCAGGGGTGGTTCACCACGAAAGCTATCAGAAATGCTTCAACAATACAGGGATGGATTGAATGCGCAGCAAAAAGGAATGCCAGAAGATGCTGTTTCAAATCGGGATCCGGCTCGGCGTATCGCCTAACCTGATTTCCAACAGACTCTTGAGTGCAGACGATAAAAACGATATGTTAAACGGCGTTTTGAAAGTCGATGAACTGGAAGCTCACGTCAGGGTTTGGCGAGACTCAGGATTGCCGGATTACAAAAACGCAACTGGAACGCTCTACAAGCCTTCCAAGGTATAACCCGCCACAATGGTATTAATTTTTGGAGATCGTGGCATAGGCAGCAAATTTACCCCATAGGATGGGATTTTTAAAAAGGATTTGAGATGCAGCAAGGGATTGTGAAGTGGTTTGACGACCAGCGTGGTTTTGGATTTATCAAAGCTGAGGACAAGGAATATTTCGTGCACTACAAGGGCATTTCGGGTACGGGATTCAAGACCCTCAAAGAAGGGGACCAGGTCCGGTTTGAAACCGAAAAATCCCCCAAAGGGTTGACAGCGGTGAACGTTCAGATTCTCTGACGACCATCATTCGTACAGCAAGCGCTCGATTTCATCACGCATATAGATTTCCAAATGCCTGATGTCGGCTATCATTCTTTCGACATCTTTTCCGGACTCGAGAATTAATCTCAGCCCCATATGAAACTTGCCCAGTAAAAAAGTGCCTTTCAGATGCTGCGCACGGTTATATTCTTTCAGTTCCTCATCATCCATTTTCATCCTCTCTTTTGACCACAACACACACACGTGTCATGCGGCCCGGGAGTATACAATTGTTTGTGGAAACTGTATTGCATCATGAACTTATGCCCCTTAATTAAACATTTTACGCGCTTCAACATGTCCTTGTCTCCTATCTGCAGTCTAAGAATTCCGGATCATCCGGCCCGTTCATCAATTGTTGTATGTGTGTAATGGCAGCATAGCGGGCCTCTTGCTCCGTTTCAAACCATTCGGCAGCCTCTATATAGTCGCCGTAATATTCCTTGTGCCACTCCGAAAATATGGTGTATACCCATCCTTCCGGTTGCTTTTTTACCTCAAAATCGTTGCTGTCATAATTTTCTTTCATCCCAATTTTTCCTTGTTGTTAATCCGTTCATATGTTCTGAGATACCGCTTGCAAAAGTCTGCCAAACCCTCTGCCGCGCATTTATTCAAACCTGTTTCCTCGAACACTTCGCCCTCTTCGTTCTCAATTTCAAGATTCAATCCTGTTGTACTGTTTTCCGATAGCCATACGTCATGGTCACATCCTGCCAAATCGTAAAGCGTTATTTCCTGTAATGACTTTTTCATTTTGAAAATCCTTTTTCATACGACTTCAATGTCTTTTGTATTTCTATCACAATTTGCCTGCTGAATGGCAGCCCGTTAATTCGGCAATAGTCCTCAATCAGCAACGCCTCATGTTCCAGCTTTCTTATGCTTATCAGCATTTGTATCAGTTTAGAATTTTCTATTTCGTTCATGACTCATCCTCATGTTGTTTAAATATTATTTAAGCCAGTTTTTGTCTATAAAAACGCTGATAAGAGCAGTTTCAAAAGAATCTTTTTCTTCCTGACACATATCATTAACCCGTTTTATTGATGTTTTTATCCAGTTCAATGTTTTGCAATACATTTGATTTGCATCAAAATTGTCAGCGCCTTTGATTGCTTCTTTTACTTTTGGAAACAAATTGATCGCATGGTCATTAAAACTTTGTTGTATGCTCATTTTCTCATCCTCGCTAGTTAGTTGATGAAAGTATTATGGCATGACTTATCATATATGGCAAGTATTACCATAAAATAATTATCAACTTATTTTGCTGGTAACAAATACTGTGTTATTGTTTAACCAATTAGATTAAACAGGGAGTGTTTAAAATGGCTGATATGCAAGGTGGTGTAAAGGACTACACGGAAGAAAAGGAATACACGCATTACAACGGTGTGCCTTCTATGTATGGTCGTTTGGTTGACGAACAATGTCGTGAGCAGTCCAAATATTGCTGGCCAGGTGAAGCTGGTGGTGGCATGAAAGGTGAGAAAAGAAATGAGCAAACTGGTCCATAAAGTCAGACACTAAAAGGATTTGCGATGGGTACGCCCAATAAATACCGTCCTGAAATGTGCAAAATTGCAACAGAGGTTCTTGCCAATGGTGAGAGCCTCGCAGCAGTTTGTGCTGAACTGGAAGTAACCAGATCCACTCTATACGAATGGCGCGATAACCATCCTGAATTTGCTGAGGCTTTGTCTATCGGATTATTGAAAGCTCAAAGAGACTGGGAAAAAATCGGCAAAGACGGTGTCATGGGTGAAATAGAGAAATTTGGTGGAACTGCATGGATCTTCACCATGAAAAACCGCTTTCGTGATGACTATGCAGAGGACAAAGACAAGAACGCAGGAGCTGCAAGTATTGTCGAGCAAATTATTAACAAGCTCGTAGAATAGTAGTTAAATAGTACGTAACAAGGATGTTATGACTGACGAAAAACTGATACGCGTTATCAATTCCCTTCCCCTATTCGCCAAAAACTTTCTCAAAATACGTACAAAATCAGGTCGAATCGAACCTTTCATTCTCAATAGGGCTCAAATCTATCTGCACGAACGCCTTGAAGACCAAAAGAAAGCAACCGGAAAGGTTCGCGCATTAATCCTAAAAGGCCGTCAACAGGGATGTTCCACGTACGTACAAGCCCGTGACTTTCATATTGTTGGCACGACGAAGGGCAAGAAAGCATTCATCTTGACCCATGAAGCAGAAGCCACGAAAAACCTGTTTGACATGACCAAGCGATACAATGACGACTTACCGCCCGGATTGCTGCCAAAGCCCGATACATCAAGCGCCAAAGAGCTCAATTTCAGAAGTCTCAACTCTGGCTATGCCGTTGGAACTGCCGGTAACAAATCAGTGGGTCGCTCACAAACTATCCAGATATTCCATGGCTCGGAGGTGGGTTACTGGCCTAACGCTGAAGAGCATGCCAAAGGGATATTGCAGGCAGTCCCGAATGAAGCGGGTACTGAAATCATACTGGAATCCACGGCCAACGGTATCGGTAACTATTTTTACAATATGTGGATGGCGGCAATTACCGGCAAGTCAGAGTTTCAGGCAATTTTTATCCCATGGTACTGGCAGGATGAATACGCGCTACCCATTGACGAAGGCAAACCCTTTTCATTAAGTGAAGAAGAGCAGGAATATCTGGCTGAACATGAAGCCGATGGACTTACAAAAGAAAATCTTGAATGGCGCAGGCGCAAACTCATGGAGTTCAGCAACGACCATGAAAGTGCGCGTGAGTTATTTAACGTCGAATATCCCTTTACCGCGCTGGATGCTTTCCGAAACCCGGTACAGGACCGCTTCATCAAGGCCACACCTGTTAACCGGGCACGCAAAATTATCGTTGAAAGCAAATCACCTCTGGTTATTGGCGTTGACCCGGCTATCACAGACCATGACAGGACGGCCATTATAAGGCGCAAGGGACGACTGTCTTATAACCTTGAAACCCATTATAATCTGAACACAATGGAAATTGTTGGTGCTATAAGACGCATCATTGACCGCGAGCACCCGGCAAAAGTTTGTATAGATTGTATTGGCATAGGGGCCGGGATTGTTGATAGACTACTCGAAATAGGTTATGAATGCGTAGAAGGTGTAAATGTTGCGCGTACTGCAAATAATCGTGACAAGTTTAGAAACCTGCGTGCGGAATTGTGGCATGATATGAAAGAATGGCTATCACAGGAAATGCCGGTGCAGATTCCTGATAGCGACGAATTAATGGGGGATTTGACATCTCTTGGATACAAGTTTGACAGTAGTGGACGCTTGCTTATCGAGTCAAAGGATGACTTGAGGAAGCGGGGCATGAAGTCTCCTGATACCGCTGATGCGTTGGCATTAACGTTTTATGTTGGTGATTACCTGTCAGGCGGCGGATATACGCCGAACTATATGCCTGAAGAGGCAGCAGGAATGTTTACCTAGGGATTGGTTTACAAAAAGGACTTGATATGGCCAGGAAGGCTCAGAAGATAGCACGGGAAGCGCGTGTCGCTTGTGAAAAGTGGCGCCAGTATTTCAAATACAATATCGATCAATATCACCGAATGCACACCTTCGTCATGGGCCGTCAATGGACGGAAGACGAAGAAGACATGCTCAAAACCTACAAGAAAGTACCGCTTCAGTTCAACAAGCTTGCAACCCTGATAAACAGTTTATTGGGTGAACAACAGCAAAACACCCCGCAACTGGAAGTGGTTCCCCTGTCAAACTGTGATGAAGAAACGGCAAGCCTTCGCGCAATGCTGGTTAAAGATATCATGCTGAGTACGGATGCAAAGACCGTCTATCAGGTGGCAGCAGGTCAGGCTTTTATTGGTGGCTTTGGCGCATTCCTTGTCGATACAGATTACGCAAACAGCATGTCATTTGAACAGGACATTATCTATCGTCACTTTAAGGATTCCACGCGTTGTTACTGGGATGTCGGCGCTGAACACGTTAACAAGATAGACGGAATGCGTGGCGGGCATATCATGCGTATGACCCGCAATAAATTCAGAAGCATTTACGGTAAGGATGTTGAAGAGAAAATAGGCAAGGAATCATCAATTACCGCGACTCAGGAAGAAATAGCGCTGGCCGTTCAGCCTGATTCCAATGATACCCCGTTTAACTGGGCTGATGATGAAGGCATTACAATCAATCATTTTTACAAGCGCCGGTTTACCAATGACGTTTTATACAAATTGTCCAATGGTAGAACGATAGACCAAAAGGAAATGGACGAACTGACGGAAAGGTCCCGTGAGATAAGCGCCCAGATGATGCAAGAGCAAGCCATGATGGGTGAATATTCCGGTATGGAAGGCATGCCGGAACAAGAGCCCGGGCAGGAAATGGCTGAATCGCCTGATAACATGGATATCGTAACGCTTTATGACGACGGTCAGCCGGTCAGGATTGAAGATAGCCGGAAGATTAAACGCTCACGCATTATCCATTACGAGATAGCGGGTGATTATATTCTGGATGAAACAGAGTGCGCTGCTGATGACATTCCAGTGGTGTTTATGGATCAAAACTCGTTTTACGACAAGAATGGCAAACAGATTTGCAGGCCATTTATCATTGACGCCATTGACGCACAGCGTTATATCAATTATCTCGGCACACAATCCGCCTTTATCCTCAAGATATCCAGATACGATCAATATCTTGTCAGCAAAAAGAATGTCCAGTCACTGGATACCCAGCGAACATGGAAAGACCCTTATACCGTTCAGGGCGCATTGACTTACGATGAATCACCATCAGGGGCAAAGCCTGAGCAGCTTAGGCCGCCTGAGTTATCAATGAGCTTGTCACAGCAGTATGAACGTGCCATTCAGGATTTGTATACGTCAACGGGGTTGTACCCGACGCAATTGGGACAACAGGGCAATGAAGTTTCAGGAGCTGCTATTGATGCGCGCACCAGACAAGGATCTTATTCTACTTACGTCGCTTTTAATTCTGTCAATCGTGCAATATCTGCCGGCGGAACACTGGCCAATCAAATGATACCGCGCGTCTATGACTCCGAACGCGTCATTAATCTCATGACACCTGACGAAGGACGCAAAAACATAACCCTTAACCAGCAAATGGATGATTATGGCGAACATATCAAAAATGACATACGCAAAGGGACTTTTGAAGTACGCCTGCAGGCAGGCCCGTCTTATGAAGGACAAAAGGCACAGGCTCTTGAGAGCCTTAACATGGTACTGCAAGCGAATCCGCAACTACTTAATCTCTTTGCTGATTTATACGCAGAGAATCTGCCGCTTGTTAATACAATAGAAATAAAGAACCGTCTCAAAACCATCGTGCCCCCCAATATTATTGAAGCTGGCAAGACAGGCAAAATGCCGAGCGAAATGGGACAAAACCAGCCATCTCCTGAAGAGCAACAAGCTCAAATGGCACAACAACAATTGCAAATGGAAGCCCAGTTCAAACAGGCCCAGATTCAAATCAAACAACAAGAGCTGGAGCTTAAAAAACAGCAAATGCAAATAGACCTTGAGATTGAAAAGCAGAAGCTGCAGGCAGAAGAAATGGCTGTTATGGGTGAAATCGAAGAGTCAAAAATGAGATTTATGGCGGAAACAGGTCGCACGGAAAGCGACAAGGCCATAGCGCATGCGAACAATCTTGTGAAGATTTTAACGCATAAGCAGAGTTTATAAACACAAGGAAGTAAGAAATGAGTACACAAACCAGCAATATTGATGATGTTTTATTGGGCGCACATACGCGTTCACAACCGGCAACCCCGGAATATCAGGAGCCAATTCATGATGAACCAGAAGCACAAGAGATTGAAACCAGTGAAGAGCCTGTCTCATATGAAGCGGAAGCCCCTTTGTCAGACCCGGATGATCAAGCACCAGAGACGAAGCAAACTGATTCTGAGATTGACGACTACGGGAATGAAAAAACACGTGATAATGACGTCATACGCGAAAGACTGGCGAGACAAGCTGAAAGTCTTAAGCGTCAACATCAGGCTGAACTTGATGCATTAAGGGCGCAGTTAACGCCTAACCAGCAACAACAGGTAGCAGAGAACTTCCAGTACGACGAGAACTCCAGTCAAAGCTGGGACCAGCAATTGCGCCAATTCGTGGAACAAACAGTACGCGGCATGACGGAGCGCCAACAGCAGGAAGCAGCGCGTGCGCGTGATATGCAAGCCATTCGAGAGTTTGAAACCAAATTCACTGATGACATGTCACGCTTTTCTGACTTCGAGCAGGTTATATCAAGTGTGTCAGCACCCATAACTGACCCCATGGTTCATGCAACCCGCGGCATGAAAAATCCCGCAGCATTCCTGTATGCCGCAGCCAAACGCGCACCGCAAGAGCTTCAGCGCATCTCAAATATTCAAGACCCTTATGTACAAATATCTGAAATGGGACGCCTTGAAGCCACACTCAGGCAAACCAAACCCGGAACCAAAGCGCCACGCCCCTTAGGCAAAACGCAAGAGGATTCGGCTATCAATGTGCCTGACAAGGCCCGTCAACCATCCATTGAAGAGCTGATATTGCAGTCTGATAAAAGGAAACTGGCGCTTGTCAAGCAAAGGCGCGGACGTTAAAAGGCATATTTGACATTATTGAAACAAAAAGACTAAAATCAGGGTGATGCGTAAGGGAACCCATCACCCAAACTGTACAAAGTGACGTGTAATTGTCTCCGTCAGACGAAGAGAGTAGGCGCTCAATTTTTGAGCTTTTATTTAATTTGTTCACGGAGCGAACAATGTCAAATCTTTTTCAAACAACCCAGTATGTACTGGATGACGTATTTATCAGATTCTGGAATTCCCTTGCATTCGCAAGAACTGCCAACCGTAATCTCGAAGCTGACTTCAAAAACCTGAAATTCGCCACTGGCCAAACCATCGATTACCGTTTGGAAGAACGCTATCTGGCAGGTGAAGGCGCAAGCGCTACATCTGAAGCACGCGTACAGGTTATTCGTCCTTTATCGATTACCAAGCAATTCCGTACCATGATTGAATATACAGGCTTCAACCTGACATTCGACAGGGCGCGCGACGAACCTTACCTTGAAATGGCGAACCAGCCACGAGCCAAACGACTGGCTAACATGGTTGAAAGCTTTATTGCTTCCGAATTCCAGAAGAAAACCTATTTTGCGGTTGGTACGCCTGGTGTTCCCGTCGACTTCAATACCATTTTGTCAGCCGATACCCTGATGACAGAACTGGCTATTCCTGAAGATGGCAAGCGATATGGTGGTGTAACTCCCAAAGTGTCACAAAGCCTGTCCAACGACTTGTATAATACTTTCAATCTGACCGTTAATACCGGCGCTTTGATTGATGGCTTTATTGGTCATTTGTCCGGCTTTGATTTCTTCAAAACCAACTTCCTGACACGACAAGTCGCGGGTGCGGGCGAAGCTGGTGGCTCACCTCCTGCAGGCTTCCTGTTGGCAGGTACTGTGACTAACGGTCCAATCAACGGTGGTAACACAATCTCTGTAACAGGTTTGGGGCAAGCTCCTGGTACAGTTGTATTTAACGAAGGTGACATCATTGAGGTTGATGATGCGTCTGGCGTATTTCTGGTTAACCCATTGACCTATGATGCGCTGGATCAAAGAGCCCAGTTCGTTGTAACCGCTCAGGTTATTTCTGCAAACGGTTCAACTGCTGACATTCCCGTTAATCCTACCATCGTAATCAGTGGTGCTCGCCAAAACATTTCTGCCGCTATCCCCAATGGCGCTCAAATGTTACTGCGTGCAAGTCATAACGTGTCTCTTGCCTACCATACACAAGCTGTTGTGTTTGCAGCCCCTCCGCTCAAAGAACTGAAAGGTGGTGTTGAGGCAGTTACCCGTTATTCAGACCTGTACAAACTGGCCATGACCTACTCACTGGGTGCTGATATTCGTAACTACGAACAACTGGACAGAATCGACGTCATATGCGGTGTCGCTATCAATCCAGAGTTTGCAGTACGTATCTGCTCTTAATCCAAATAGGGGTGCGAAAGCGCCCCGATTATCAGGGAGGTGATAAATGGCAGGAATGGTCGAATACATGGGGCGAATGGTACCCATAGCCGGATTCAGGGCATTTGTATATGGCATGGACGGCAAGAAAAAGCTTGTAGATTCGTGGAAGGAATTTGAAGCGCATGTTTCAACGGGCCTCTGGTTCCCAACCAAAGAAGAATCAAAACCAAAAGAAGAAGCTATCCCCTCATATGACAAGAGGTTGAAAAAAGGACGTGATTAATGGCTACTGTCAGGGATTTTGCTTTCCAGTGTTACCGGCTTATCAATGCGTCAAACCCGACGGTGCCATTGCATGGGGACGATGAAAAGCTGTTGATTCAGGTTTTAAACCAGCAGTTGCAATACTATGCATCAACCGGATTAATGCTGACGATTGCCAAAACCGTGACAGTTCCTATCAATCTTGGTATGAAGGATATCGTTTTCACTGACAGAAACTTTGAAACCGTTACCACACAAACGGAAGTTGTGCTGCTCACAAATGGATCTCCGCAATTTACCGTGGAAAACGGTGGCCTGTACAATGTGGGCGATACGGTAACAGGCACGGGCATTCCGGCATTTACTATTATTGATAACATATTTGGTAATGTCATAACGCTTAATAACAATGCAGTCCTGCCGACGTCTACAGCTCTTGAAAACCTCACGTTCACGCACGACAACACCGACCCTCAACTGGTATATATCAAAGAGGGCAGGCTAGCTAATCTCAATAGCTCATGGCTTGAGCTTAATGGGGTTACCTACCCACTGATTGACGAATCCCGCGACGAATTTCTGGCAAGCTGGAAATATGAGCCATTGCAGGGATTGCCACGTTTTATCATTGTATTCCCGGATACAGAAATGGTGCGCGCCCAGCTTTATCCGGCGCCCAGCCAGTTCTTTACCTTTTTTGCCCGCGGCAAGTTTCAGTTAAACGAGCTTACATCCAACGACAGCATGGATTCGTTGCCTTTATACTATCAGCGCTATTTGCTCTTTGCCTGCGCGCGTGATGTTGCCATGTACAAGGGGCGTGCTGATGCATGGACCGACAAGCTTGAAACCATGTATCGCGAGGCGCTTGATATTATGGTGGCCAGTAGCGAGGTTAATCTTGCCATAACAGGCGATAGGGAAGACTTGCTAAATGGCGCCTGGCGCGTCAGGGCGGGGATCTGATGGCTATCGAGGAACTGCCGATATTCTGTTATTACAATAAACAGCGGTTTTTGCAATTCGGTGCCATGGACTGTGCGAACTGGTATGGCGTGTCAGTCGAAGATACCAAAAAGCAGCAAGCGCTATATCCTGCCATGGGACGCAAACACATAACATTTCAGGGCGTTAACAGACTCATATTCACGCAGGAACCGCGTCAGGTATTCAAAACACTTAATTATATTTATGTCATTGATGGCACACGCGTTATCCAGTATGACCGGTTCTATCAGGCTAAAACCCTGGGCAATATCTCATTAACAGGTGAAGTCTGGTTTGACTTTTTACCTGTAGGCAATGTGATATATGCGCTTCTTACCGATGAAACAAACGTTTATGTCATAACCGAGAATGGTAGCTCAGTTACCATGGGCGTGGTCACCGATACCAACAAGCCGGCCAATCCAATCTATGTGGCGGCTTTTGGTAACCGTTTTGTAGTAAGCAGTCGTGATACGCCGGATTTCAAGTTAACGCAAATTAATCTGGGTGGTCCGCCTCCTGTTGATTTAAGCAAGGTATTTACCATTCCTGATGGAGCCTCAGGCTTCCCGTTATTTGCCCGGGCCAGTGGTATTATTCGCCAGATGGCGGTATTGCATACCCAGCTTTATATATTTAACGATTATACGACTGATATCTGGAGCAATGTTGCAACCCAGATTACGGTTGCGGGCGTTACGCGTGAATTTCCATGGAAGCTTAACACGTCATATAACTGGGATTACGGGATAAATGATCCATACAGTCTTGCGGTTGACTTTGGTCGTATGTGTTGGCTGGCGCAGAATACCGACGGGCTTGTGGCTTTCATGGTATCAACCGGTCAGCAACCAGAGGATTTTTCGACACAAGCCATTAACGTATTGCTTGAGAATTCCACTGACGGGGAAGATTTAAGCCCCTTCCTTGCTGAAAACTCGCAAGCCTTCCTGTATCAGTACGAAAACACCATATTCTATCGGGTTTCCGCAGGTCCATTCATCCAAAACGATACGCTGGATGACACCACGCATGCCAATTCGCTTGAATATAACTTTGAAACCAAAACATGGGCGCGTGTCATTGAATTGAATGGCGAACGTAACCGGATTCAGAAGCACGTGTATTTTAACCAGAAACATTTGGTGACGGTTGAAGATGATGGGGCCATGTATCAGATGGCGGGTAATATTTATTACAATGAATTATTAAATCCTGTGCAAATGGATCACCAGGCAGCTAATGCGTTTCTCAAATACCCAATGCGCTATGAGCTGACAACAAAACAGATATTTTTGCCTGATTATGCCGAATTTATTGATGACTATGTGGAAATTGATTTCGTGTTTGGTGACCAGACCTTTTATCGCACCAACGCCCCGTTTCTGAATACTGTGTATCTGGAAACAGAAGATTCAACACCAGAGAACCCGATTTATATTGTGACTGAGGATTCAACCCCGGAAAACCCGATATTTGTTATTGCTGAAGACGGCAATACGCCGACGTTTGACGACAATCACTATTACGCATTATTCAAGCCTCATATAGAACTTTACTATTCGGATGATGGCGGGGTTACTTTTACGACAGCAGACTTAAGGGAATTTTCACCCCTTGGCCAGTACCGCTGGCGTATGCGATGGTATGAGTTATCCATTAGCCGCAATCGGTGCTATCGGCTTGTATGTGTCAGTAGTGCGCCTATTGTGATTCTGGGTGCTGTCAGAAATACGAGACGCGCCAGCGGAGGTGCCAATTGACACTATTCTTTGACCGTGTGGACGTAGCTCCAATCCAGTACAGCAATTTTGACATGGAGTTTACCCAATGGCTTGGCGTGCTGGTTGAAACATTAAATGAAGACATTATCAGTATACAAAATGCATTTAATTTGTTGCAGGCACAGTCTTATACGTCAACAGAAATAACCAACATGGCGGCATCTTTGCCAGATGGTGTAATATTATATGATTCAACATTAAATTTGTACGTAGGGAAAATATCAGGGTCACTGGTCAAGTTTACGACCACACCTTATCCATAAGGAGTATGGAGTATGAGTTGGTTCTCAAGTTTTATGCATCCTGAAAGGGGTTATGACAAGGCACAAAAGCAACTGGAGCAATTTTATAACCAGTCTCTGGGCTTTCAGCAACCTTATAATCAGGCAGGACAGGGGCAAATTGGCAACCTGCAATCCTATATAGACAGGCTTATGCATCCTGAGCAATTACAGGATGAATGGTCAAAAAACTATAAAGAATCTGATGCGGCAAAAATGAATGAAGCCATGGCACAGCAGCATGGGCTTAATGCGGCGAGCAGCATGGGACTTATGGGTAGCGAGCCTGCGTTAAATGCTATTCAGTCGGGAACGGCTGGCATTGTTGCTGAAGACCGCCAGAAATATCTGGATGATTTGATGCAAAAGTATATGCAGGGTGCCGGAATTTCTCAGGGCATGTTTAATACGGGTGCGGGTGCTGCTGGTCAAATGGGTAATAATGCGATGACTATGGGTCAAAACAGTGCGATGAATGCGTTTGGCAAGCAAAATGCTGGTGGGGATATGTTTGGCAAGCTGCTGGGAACTGGTGCCGGGTTGATTGGTAGTTGGTTTGGTGGCGGTACTGGAAATAATACCTGGCATACAGGAGGTAGATGATGGCTTATAACATTCCTTTGCCCGGATTGCCGGGGGATTCTTTGCTTAAGGGATTGATGACGGGGTCAAGGCTATATAGTGCTGCTATGGAGCCGCGTTTGAAGCGTGAGCAATTGGCGCAGTTGCATCAGCATCATTTGGATCAATTGGAATTGCAAAAGGCGGCTGCTGGAAGGGCAGCGGCAAGCGAAGGACGTGCATCGCAGTTGTTTCCTTTGCAATTACAACAATTACAGCAAACTGTTGAACAGAACGATCCGGCATACTTGCAAAAAATAATTGATGGCTATTATGGTGACTCAGGACAAGTATCTTCTGGTGCAGGCCAATCGCAAGAACCTACCCAGTCCGATCAAATTCCATCCTATATGCCCAGCATTGGCGGATTTGCGGAAGATTACAATACATCCGGAATGTTTCCCGTTCCGCAAATGAATAAAGAGGCGACTACTGGATTTATGCCAACGGGACCAGCATCCCCCTCAATGCCCACGCAACCCGGTATTGGTGGTCACAACTGGGATGAAATTCGCAAAATTCCTCAAGTACGCGGATGGATTAAAAAGCATTTTGGCTATGACCCTGCTGCTGAAACATCTGAAGAAAAACGTATTCATTCTCTAGCTGACAAGATACAACTAGAGCAAGAAAAAACAAATCAGAAGAAAAAAGCACTCGAGGATAAAGAGAAAGTTGCGGTTGAAAAAGATATCCCAACTATTGAAAACTCTTTACAGGGTGTGAATGAATTATTAAAAATAGCCAGAGATAATCCCGATATTTTTGGCCATTCCTTTATGCCAGAACGCTATGCCAAGACATCCAAAAACAAAAACTTTGGTAAATGGCAGAATCTCATAGCTGACAGAATAGCGGGCCTTGAAGGAAAGTTGTCTTCAAAGGGAAATGTGGTTGCATTAAAAATGGCAGCATCTTTAAAACCAAGTCATGCCGAAAACCAAAATGTAGCTATCGGTAAACTTGAGTCTATGAAGGATGAGTTGCAAAAGCAATTACAGCGTGCACGTGATTTGACTGGGAAAAAACCGCAATACAATGATTCAGATTTGGTTGTGGTTAGGGGCCCTAATGGTGAGCAAACCATGACATATGCCGAGGCCAAACGATTGGGGGCTGAATAATGGCACAATATAAAATTCTGGGTCCTGCTGCCAATGGACCAAGCCTTAATGCAGGTTATCGCATAATAGGGTTGGCGCCTCAAAAAACAGAGCCGCAGGAAATTCCGCAACCAGTTAATCAGGAGGGATTGAGCAGTATTCCCGGAGATATTGCCGATGCCGGAATGAATCTTTTTATGTCAGCTGGTAATAAGGCTATACAATTGCCTGATGAATTAACTGAAGCAGGGCAACAATTAATAGCACATCCCTTGGCAACTCCGCCCAGAGCTGCGCGCGGGATACTGGGTGGATTGCTTGAAGGTGGAAAACAGCTTTATAACCTGCCTCTTAATTTGGGTACCTATCTGGGAGAAAAAGGAATTCCTGTTTTCAAGCAAACAGCCCCTTTAGCTGAAAAGCTTAAAATAGGTGAAACCGGGCTTCAAAAAGCCGTTATGGGCGAAGGAAAGCCGGGCGATGAACTATGGAAAGATATTGGCCTTGCAGGATCCATGCTAGCCGCGCCAGAGGCTGCAGGTTTGCGTGTTCCTGCTGTTACAAGCAAAGGAATAGTAAAGCAACTGTCTAAACAGAAAGCCAAAGAGCTGTCTGTCGCAAAAAAAGATTATTCGTCTTTGTTTACACAAGCAAAGGAAAGCGGCTTGAGTCATGCTCCTGTTCCAAATACTGCCATAAAGAATATGAGCGGGATTATCAAGAATTCCCAATCGAAGTTTCATAATTCATTCAAAAAATACCTTTCTGATCCAACTATTGAAAATGCCCACTGGGCACAAAGTGAGCTTGGCGCGCTTGAAAGGCATTTGGATTCCATATCCAAAAAAACCGGATTGACGCCAAGCCAAATCAAAACCCAAAAAGCTGTGACGGATACCAAAAACGCCATCAAAGAATCGATGTTTTCCAATAATGCGTTTGGTAAAAATCCTGCATTGGGCTTGAAATATCAGCAACTGGCAAACCGATACCGGGAAAATGTTATACCTTATACCAGACTTGAGGAATTATCAGAATCAGAGGCTGGAAGAATGAGGCCTAAAACAGCTGTTAAGGGATTATTGACTGACGACCAATTTATGATTGATCTTGCCAAAAAGAATCCCGGTATATTTTTACATACACCACTAGCCAAACAAATTGGTTTGGGTGCAGCGGGATTGTTGGGTTATGATGAACTTAAACGATTAATGCGCGGCGGTTAATGATAAATATAAATAATCAGCGCTATAAATCCAATGCTTAAAATATGTTCCATAATTACACCAGCCTTAAAGAATGAAGGACAACAGGAACCAAAATAACAGTAAATGTAGCTGCACACGTTGCCATTATGATATCCAGCTTGCGATTTAACTGTTTATATAAATGATCATGGAGCCTTAATTTAACTTCATGCTCAATATATTTCTCAGTTTGTATATCAAAGTTACTCATCTTTACACCAATTTTAAAGCATGAAGAACAACAGGAAGAATAATAGAGGTTATTATCAATCCTACAAGTAACATAAATCTTGAATCAAGCTTATTGTCCAGATTTTGTATGGCATTTTTAAGCTCAATGGCATTTTGTTCTTGTATACGTATCCTGACCTCATGATCCATATACTTTTCATTTGTAAATAATTCTGCGCTCATTTTTAAACCTCAAATCCAGTGAAAACCTTTCGCCATTAAACCAACAACGCTTAATGCTACAGTAGCGCCGGTCCCAAGCAACCACAACAACTGAGCATTAATTTTTCCAGATAACATTTCGAACTTTTGATCTATTTTACTGAATTTCTCATCCATCTTGTCAAATCTTTCGTCAATTTTATCAAATCTTTTCTCAAATCTGAGAAGAGTATTATTAATATTGTTAATAGATTGCTCAAGTAATGCTATTCTTGTTTCATCACTATGGGAAACCTGTAATTTTTCTGCTGTCATTTTTGAACCTTTATGTCAAAGTTGTTAATAAAACGTTAAGATACTACTTACCATAAGTATAGCATGGTAAATGAACAAAAAACAAGCATATATAGGGAGATCGAGAATGCCATTAGTCAAAGGATCCAAAGCTAAAACTCGCGCAGGTTTTTCTGAGAACATACGCCGGGAAGTTGAGGCGGGTAAGCCACAGAAACAGGCTGTAGCGATTGCCTACTCAGAAGCGAGAGAGAAGAAAAAGAAGAAGAAATGATTTAGAATGGATAAGCCGGAAGGGTTGCCACTCTTTAATCCGGCTTTTATTTAATCAATCTCTGTTTCCTTTTCTTGAATTACAAGAAGTACATAAAAATCTCAAATTGCTGAGATCGTCTGAGCCACCATTGGAGATTGATATTATATGATCAATTGATATCTTTTGGTCGGTGTTGCAAATTTCGCATACCTGCTTCTTTATATTTTTTAGTTCTAAAAATAAACTCTTTTTTATTTTTTGAAACTGCTTTCTTCTATCTTTTATTAGCTTCGTCTTTTCTTTTTTAGCACTTATTTTTGTCTGGATATCCCTTAATTTATTATAAAAATATTTCATATCGTCTTTTAATGAATCATTAGCTATAGGGTGGTGATAAATATATGCGCAATTGTTTATTTTTTCTTCAATCTCTGTAAGAGAATAACACCAAGTCATATAATCATCGCATTCGTTACATCTAAAATGATCAAAATCAGACTGGGTATCATAAATTAATTCCATGTCTAATTTTAATTGATCGATAATTTCTTTTGAAAGTTTTGGATACATACTCACCTCTCCCGTGTTCTCATGGATGAACAAGGCCAAATTAGTGAGATTCTAATCATTCGGGAGCTACCCTAGGCCTTGATATTGCATTATAGTCAAATAGCGCCTGTATGAAATTTAGCAAAACGTGCTATTATTGACTTACTAAACAGGATGTTTAAACAGAGGCTAGGGAATGACATATGTACGTGGCATTAATCCGGTATGGCTATTTGCTGATTTAAGAGGTCATCTTTTTGATGACACGTTTTATATGTTCGTACTGGAAAATACCATACCGTATATTCCTGCCACTGTTTATCATGCGTCCACTGGAACCCCATGGACCAATCCCATACGTTTCTTTGCCAATGGCACGTTGCCTGTAGATATATTTTTTGATCCCGGTACTGCTGAAAATCCCATTTTCTATAGACTTGAATTCAGACAGGGGCCTACGCAGGCTGATCCGCTCATTTACCTTATCGAAAACTATTCGCCTGTTGGTTTTGCTGGCAGTTCACCATTAACCAGTGTTGCGTCCTTTACAGATAATCAGGTAGCCAATCCGCAATTTGCCCTTGTAAATTTCCAGTCCCCATTATCGATTACAGCCGCCGGCACGTATGAAATAGCCCCAGGATGGTTTCTTGACTTGACGGGTGCGGGTACTGCAACGCTTGAACAAACGCCTTTGAACAGTTCAGTAACTACGATTAACCCGACCAATGCGCCCTATGCGTTGCATATTGTATTAACAGGATGGGGAGCGGCATCTTTACGTCAGCGGTTTCAGCAAAACGGAATGCTTTGGGCAAGCACGTCTTCTGTGTCAAAATATGTTGCCTCTTCAATAACAGCTAAAATTAATGGTATAGCACAAAACATTAATGCCGACCTTGTCGATTCAATGGGGCAGGTATTGGGACCGGTTCTTAATTCAACAGTTGTCTCCACCAACTGGACAGAATATCCCGATCATCTGCTCATGCCGGTGACAACCAATACCAACGTCCCGCCAGATGCCTATATAGATTACCGATTGCATTTTGAAACACCCGGGAATGCCGATTTGTTTGTTACAAGTTTCCAGTTGGTTTCCAGCAATGTGGCCCTGAACTTTTCATATATGCAGGATTCTATAGACAGGCAAATTGATCATCTGTTTCACTATTATAAGGATCCATTAATATTTAAACAAATTCCCAGTTATTTGGTTGGCTGGGATTTTCCGATGAACCCTACTCAGCCAGGTGTACCCGGTTCCACTAGTCCTGCAAGCACAGTACCTGCAACAGCAATTGGGGCCAATAAATCAAAATATGTTTGGGATCAAACCATAATATTTCAGTCAGCAGATAGTGCAATAGGAGCCGCAAGAGGACCGTCACGAGAATTGCTACTGACCGCAGCAGCAACGACTCAAATGGCCATTATTCAGTATCTGGGTGCCATAGAAGCAAGAAAAATTCTCAATTCACCGTTATGTGTGAATGTTTATGCAAGAGCGTCAACAGATACCGTGGCAACTGTATCTCTCTGGTATACAAAAGATGTTGCTTTGCCAGTACTGACAGCAGGAACAAATAATTCTCTAGTCTTGACTCTGGATGCTAATGGCAAGCCCGCAACATTCAATGGAACATGGCTTGAAGTGCCCAGAGCCAATGGTAACGCGCAAATAACAATAGAAACCAATGTAACATCCGGGTTTAATGATTATCCATTGTCAGGCTGGGATATGGCAGGTGTTGCTGATGTTAATCTTGCAAACTTCTTTGCAATAGTTGTAGGGACGGCCTCTGTAGCATCTACGGGAACAATAGGCTTTGAATCTGTATCATTGCAGGCAGGATCTTTGCCCACACGCCCGGCCCCTTTAACAATCAATGAAACTCTTTTGCAATGCCAATATTATTGTCAAAAATCATTTTTTTATGACATTTCACCACATAATAATGCAGGACTTGATTCTGGGGAAACCTATGGTGTCCAGACAAAAGGTAGTGGCGCCACACCTACAGTAGGTCCACTGGTAAGGTTTGATCAATTCATGAGAACAATACCGACCGTTACGCTCTATAACCCAAGTGGGGGGGCAGCCGGTGAAATATATAATGTATCTACGACACTCTCATGGGTTGGCAGCGGGCCTAATAAAGTTTCTGAAAATGGATTTTCAACGCAAGGCACGACTGACGTCGGATCTATTGTAGGAAATGAAATCTCGGTACACTGGTTTGCGGATGCCCGATTGGGATTAGTATAATTTAAGGATAAATTATGGCCATTTCGTACAATAGTAATTATGATGAAACCGTCCCATTCAGCGACGTCTGCGAACAAATTGGATTGCTTGTTGGCGTTGCCCAGTCTTATACAGTTCCGGGACCTGCAACCGCCAGATATTCCGTGCGGTTTGGATATAACAGCACATCAAATGTTTTTGTACGTCTTAATACAGCAGGAACTGTCCCGCCTGGCGGAACTACAGGAAGCCAGCCTTATAACGAATTCAGACCCGGTTGTGATGGTTCAAAGCGTTATGTATCGGGTGGGGACGTTTTATATTTTATAACACCGGATGCTTCTGCCTATGTTGGTATATCACTAATGCAGGTTGCCGGTTAAAAAATAACTTTATGACAAGGATATGTCATGGTTACTACACGGAAGTTTTCTGAATTTATAGACGGCGGTGATATTGATACCAGTGATATCACGGTAGGTTTGCGCGCGCCCGGAAATACCCAGTTTAACAATCCATGGGTATTTCTGCCGCCCGGAACGACCGCTGAACGTCCGGTACCGGCTGCCGATAACTATTACAAACTACGTGTTAATACTGATTTGTCGGTGTATGAATATTATGACCCGATATCCATGACGTGGGTCGAATTATCTGCAGGCGGCGGGGGAAGTGTTAATCCGGGCTTAATGAATGATATCGCCTTTTATCCTGCCAATGGTACAACGCTGTCTCCAATAAATAGCGCCATTAATGCAGTTCTTGCTTCCAATGGAAGTGGCGTTCCAGCCATGGTGACGACGTTACCTACAGGTTTAACCATTCCGGGCGCAACCATTACAGGATCTACCGCCGCATTATTATCAGGCTCTGTTGTTGCAGCCCCTGTTGCCGGTAACGATTTGGTCAATAAAACCTATGCTGACGGACTATATACCGCTTCTGTACATTCGATTACCGGAACAACCAATCAGGTAATAGTATCCAGTCCGACAGGAGACGTAACTTTAAGTTTGCCACAAGATATTGCAACGGGCAGCTCGCCAACCTTTTCAGCTTTGACATTAACCACAAGTACTGACCACGGAATAATGCTGGGTAATGCAGCAAGCCCGTTGATTTCCATCCCGCCAATTTCATTATCAGGAATTCCGGTTATTTCTCAGGGATTATCAGCCGACCCAACCTACGGTACAGCCGTAGTTGCAGGAGGGGGAACAGGAAATACCACATTTACGGCCTACTCGGTGATATGCGCTGGAACCACGGCAACAGGTGCATTTCAGAATGTTTCAGGATTGGGAACGGCCAATCAGGTACTGGTTTCCAACGGTGCTGGCGCTTTACCCAGTTGGCAATCAGTACCCGGTGTAGTACCTGCGGCTTTAAGCAAAACAGACGATACCAATGTCACCCTGACATTAGGCGGCTCTCCTCTAACAGCGTTGCTGCAAGCTACATCATTAACTTTAGGATGGACGGGTACACTTGCTTTTAACAGGGGCGGCACAGGAGTTAGTTCTGTAACCACAACTCCAACGGCTACAGCTTTTGCCGGTTGGGATGCGAATTCAAACCTTTCAGCAAATAATTTTCTCGCCGGATTTGCCACTACTCCAACAGCCGCAGCCACAACCGTATTAACTGTAGCCAGCAAGGAAATTCAGGAATTTACAGGAGTTACCACACAAACTGTAACGCTTCCTGTGACATCCACTCTGGTTACCGGGCAATCCTTTTACATTATCAATAATTCAAGTGGTGCTGTAACGGTCAATTCATCCGGCGGTAATGCTGTTCAGGTAATGGCTGCAAATACATCCTTGATTGTTACCTGTGTTTTAACAAGTGGTACAACAGCGGCCTCGTGGAATGGTAGTTATATTGTTGATGCCGGTGGCGGCGTATCACCCGGAACTATTAACCAGCTTGCATATTATGCGGCAACCGGGAATGTGGTTAGCGGCTTATCCAATTCTCAGGGCGATTTGTTATATGGAAGTGCAGCCAATACAATCTCATTGCTGGCCAAAGATACGAATGCCACACGTTATTTATCAAATACAGGAACTACAAATAACCCGGCATGGGCGCAAGTTAATCTTGCCAATGGTGTAACAGGTAACTTGCCTGTAACAAACCTGAATTCAGGAACTAGCGCCAGCGCTACTACGTACTGGTCCGGAGCAGGGACATGGACGACTCCAGCGGGTAGCGGATTTACTACGGTTGTTACTCAGGTATTTACCTCAGGTACGGGAACCTACACCCCAACATCGGGCATGAAATATTGTATTGTAGAATGTGTGGGAAGCGGCGGTGCTGGTGGTGGGTCGACAGGGGCTGTAGGCAACTTCGGGGCAGGAGGTGGAGGCGGTGGTGGTGCATATGCCAGAAAAACTTTATCAGCGGCGACTGTTGGCGCATCACAAACCTATACAGTTGGAGCAGGCGGGACACCGGGGGCAGCAGGCGCAACAAACGGTAATAATGGTAATTCCAGCTCACTGGGATCCCTTGTTGTTGCAACAGGTGGAGGCGGTGGAGGTGGCGCAGGTTTTAGCACTACCGCGCAACCAAGTGGCGCAGGTGGCGCAGCCGGCACTGGAACGACCGGTGATTTTATATCCGCAGGTGGAACAGGTACAGGAAGTTTTAACCTTGGTGGCCCCTTTGGTATTGCAGGTAAGGGAGGCAATAGCGTTTTGGGTGGCGCAGCTCTTGCCAAAACCTCTGCTGACGGCGTGGTGGCCGGTAATGCTGGACAAAACTATGGCTCAGGAGGCGGAGGCGGCGTTACATCAAATTCTGGCACAAGTGTAGCAGGCGGCGCAGGTGCAGGCGGAATAGTAATCATTACGGAATTTATTTAAACAACAAGGAAGCAATAAATGTACGATTTGGGAAAATTAGAGGCTCAATTAACTCAATATGTTTTACAGAAATCACAGCATCAGGAAATGTTTCATAAATTATGTGGTGCAATTGAAGCCATACAAGGTTTAATTGCCAGCATTAAAGAGGAATTGGAAGCAAAACAAAAGGAGCAAGAAGATGGCAAAACTGACAACGAAAGCTCGCAACAGCCTCCCGAAGAGTGATTTTGCAGGTCCTGACAGGAGCTACCCAGTTAATGACAAAA
>Ga0134127_10000497_pt1 | contig 36797 bp, 28 predicted proteins | sample KB31753_FD_96459 | JGI IMG/M metagenome (GOLD analysis project Ga0134127, IMG submission 96459) | Terrestrial soil microbial communities with excess Nitrogen fertilizer from Kellogg Biological Station, Michigan, USA - KB3-175-3 | ecosystem: Environmental > Terrestrial > Soil > Unclassified ...
CGACGATGAACGGCGCCGTCGCGCTCATCGTCGAAGTGGACCGCGCGCGCATCGAACGGCGGCTGGCGACGAAGTACCTCGACGAGTGGACGAGCGATCTCGACGACGCGCTGCAGCGCGTCGATCGCTGGCGGCGCGAGCGCGTCGCGCGATCGATCGCGCTCGAAGGCAACGCGGCCGACGTGCTGCCCGAGCTCGTGCGACGGGGCATCACGCCCGACCTGCTGACCGACCAGACATCGGCGCACGACGCGCTCAACGGCTACGTGCCGCACGGCATGTCACTTGCTGACGCCGCGTCGCTGCGGGCGCGCCGCCCCGATGACTACGTCGCGCGCGCGATGCAGTCGATGGCACGTCACGTGGAAGCGATGCTCGCGCTCAGGCAGCGCGGCGCGGTCACCTTCGACTACGGCAACAACATCCGGATGCAGGCGCAGCGCGCCGGCGTGAAAAACGCGTTTGACATTCCGGGCTTCGTGCCGGAATATGTGCGACCTCTGTTCTGTGAGGGCAAAGGTCCGTTCCGCTGGGCCGCGCTCTCCGGAGATCCCGAAGACATTCACGTGACCGACGCACTCGCGCTCGACATGTTTGCCGACGATCCGGCGCTCGTGCGCTGGATTCGCATGGCGCGTGAACGCGTGGCGTTCCAGGGATTGCCCGCGCGCATCTGCTGGCTCGGCTACGGCGACCGCGCGCGCTTCGGGTTGAAGATCAACGAGCTCGTGCGCGCCGGCGTCATCAAGGCGCCGATCGCCATCGGCCGCGACCATCTCGATACCGGGTCGGTCGCCTCGCCGTACCGCGAGACCGAGGGCATGCGCGACGGCAGCGACGCGATCGCGGACTGGCCGGTGCTCAACGCGCTGCTCAACGCGTCGGCCGGCGCGACCTGGGTGTCGGTGCATCACGGCGGCGGCGTCGGCATCGGCTACTCGCTGCACGCCGGCATGGTCATCGTGGCGGACGGCTCGACCGAGGCCGACGCCAGGCTCGAGCGCGTGCTCACGTGCGACCCCGGCATCGGAGTGGCGCGACATGCGGACGCCGGCTACCCCGAAGCCATAGCCACGGCGAGCTCGCGAGGGATTCGGCTGCCGATGCGGCCGCAGTAGGGCCGCCTGCGGGGCGGCCCCATGAGGGCCGCCTAAAGGTGGCCCCTGCAACAACTTATCCGGTTCCGCCATAAGGGGCCGGCAGAGGGAGTTTCGGAATGGCGGGTCAGCAAATTGGGTTCGACCGGCGGGTGCTCGGCGCGCTGGAAGCGGCTCCTTCGCGCATCCCCGTGGTCCTCGGCGGCTGCGGAACCGGACGCACCGTGCTCCTGCAGCGGCTGCGCGACCGCATGGGGCGCCCCGCCGCGCAGTACATAAACGTGGAACGCTGCGCCACGACGCCGGAGCGGTTTCTCCAAGCGGTCGTCGGCGGGTCGCCGTTCCCCGCCAACGGCGCCGAACGCCAGCCCGCGACCGCGCGGGAAGCGTTCGACATGCTGCTCGTCTTCTTCGATACCGCGCGCGCGCCGGGTGGCGAGCCCTGCATGTTTCTCCTCGACGAAGTGCTCGAGCTGCGCACGTTCGAGAGCTTCCCCGGCCTGCGCCACGTGCTGCGCGACCTGCTCGAGGCGCTGGCGGCCAGCGCCAACCGGTTCGTGCTGACGACGCGCTACCTCGCGCGCGCCCACCGGCTGCTGCGCGACACGACGTCCCGCTTCGAGGTGATTCACATCCCCGCGCTCACGCCCGCCGACGTCACCGACTTCCTCGCGCCGGCCTTCAACGGCTACGAGCAGATGCCGACCGACGATCGCGACTACCTCGGGCGCGCGGTGCAGGCGCTGACCGACGGCCGCGCGGCGTACGTGCGCGCGATCGGCGACACGATGGCGCAGATGGGCCGCGGCGCCGACCCGGTGAGCGCGCTCACGGCGCTGCTCTCGCCCGACGGCGCGCTCAATCACTGGTGCCATTTCTGCTACGAGCTGCGCCTCCACCGCGCGCGCGGCTACGGCGCGCTCAAGGCGATCCTCGACGTGCTCGCGGAAGAAGAGCCGCTCACGCTCACCGAGATCTCGCACCGGCTGCATCGCACGCCCGGCTCGACGAAGGACTACCTGTCGTGGCTGGAAGACGTGGACCTCGTCACCTCGCGGCAGAAGCGCTACAGCTTCACCGACCCGGTCCTGCGGCTCTGGGTGCGCCTGCACTGCCATCCCGTGCCGCCGGCCGAGGAAGACATCGCGCGCGAGGTCCAGCGCTACGCGCTCTCGCGGCTGCCGAGTCCCGAGGCCGCGCCCGCGCTCGCCTATGCGGGCGTCGATGCGACCCCGGACGAGCGGAAAAGCTGGGGCATCATCGAAATCGACTGATTCAAAATGCAAGATTCAAGATGCAAACCCTTCGCGTTTGCATCATCGGGGTGAATGTCGCAGCGACGTTGACCCTGTTGTTTCGTACGGCGGTACGGTTTGCATTTTGAATTTTGAATCTTGCATTACGCGAGCCGCTCCAGCGCGAGCCTCGCGGCTTCCTGCTCCGCTTCCTTCTTCGCCCTTCCCGTCGCGGCGCCCAGCACTTCTCCGGCGACCACCACCTCGACGCTGAAGACCTTCCGGTGGTCGGGGCCTGCCTCGCCGGCGATGCGGTATTCCGGCAGCGGGCGGCCGAGCGCCTGCACGCGCTCCTGCAGCGCCGACTTGTAGTCCTGGCCGACGAAGTTCCGCTCGGCGCCGGCGTCGATCGCCTCCTTCAGCTCGCGGCGCAGGAACGTTTCCGCGGCGTCGATGCCGCCGTCGAGATAGATGGCGGCGATGAGCGCCTCGTAGGCGTCGGCGAGTAGCGCCTGCTTGAAGCGGCCGCCGGTCTTTTCCTCGCCCCGCCCCAGAATGAGGTGGTCGCCGAGCTGGATGTTCTCGGCCTGGCGCGCCAGCGCCTGCGTCGAGACGATCGACGCCTTGATCTTCGACTTTTGCCCTTCGTCGTAAGTCGGGTACTGCCGGAAGAGCGCGTCGGCGACGACGAGGCCGAGCACCGCGTCGCCGAGGAACTCCAGCGACTCGTTGTCGAAGACGCCGCCCGAGACGTCCTCGGCCGCGCGCGACTTGTGCGTCAGCGCGTGCTCGAGCAGCCCGCGATCCTTGAAGCGGTAGTCGATGCGCGTCTCGATGTCGTCGAACTCGTCCCGCAGCCGCACCACGCGCGCGCCGACGTCCTCGCGATGGCTCTCGATGATGCGCCGCGCATCGTCGGCCGCGTCCTCGGGCACGGCGATGCGCACCTCGCCGAGCGGGCTCATCGACATCGGGAGGATCGCCTGCGGGTTGCCGGTGATGCGGAACGCCGCGATCCCGTGGCTGTCGAGCAGCGCGAGGACGACGCTGGCTTCGATGTCGGAGGTGGTCGAGAAGACGACGGCGGGCGGCATGTGTCGGCGGGCGGTCTACAGACCAGCCTCGACGTCCGTCCGCGCGTGCCCGACGTGACGTAGAGGCGGACCTTCAGGTCCGCCTACATTGTCCATTTTTAGCAGCACGAACGTCAGATCGCCCTGCAGCCCGGTGCCGCCGACAAACGCCCGGATTTCGCGCAGGATGCGCTCGCGCAGCTCCTCGAACGGCAGGTCGCCGTGCTCGGCCACGAGTGCGGCCAGGCGCTCCTCGCCGAACGGGTCTCCCTCCGCGTTGGTCGCATCGGTGACGCCGTCGGTGAAGAGCAGCACGACGTCGCCCGCACCGAGCGGCTGCGTCACCTCTTCGAGCAGGCTGTTGAACCGCTCGCCGTTGTCGATCTTCAAGCCGAGCACGAGGCCGTCGGGTATCTGAACCTGCACCTGCCTCCTTCCCCCGTCCCTCTGTTCCCTACTGCCCCCTTCCCCCTGCCCCCTTCCCCCTTCCCCCGGCAGGTAGATGAGCGGACAGTGCCCCGCGCGCGCGTAGGTCAGCGTCCGCGCGCACGGGTCGACGACCGCGTACGTCATGGTGATGAAACTGCGCGCATCCAGGTGCTGCGCGATGATGCGATTGGCGGCAATCAGCAGCTCGCGCGGCGACGAGTGCAGCTGGCTGAGCGAGAGCATCAGTCCTTTCAGCTCCGCCATGTAGAGCGCGGCGGAGGTTCCCTTCCCCGCTACGTCCGCGATGAGGATGCCGACGCGCCTGTCGCCGAGCGGCAGGTAATCGTAGTAGTCGCCGCCCACTTCGCGTGCGGGTTCGCAGTGCGCGGTCACCGACAGGCCGTGCAGCGTCAGCGGGCCTTGCGGCAGCAGCGACATCTGAATCTGCCGCGCGATGCGCAGCTCCTGCTCGAGGCGCTCCTTCTCCGCCTTCTCGTGCAGCAGGTCCTCGACGCTGGCGGTCATCGAGTTGAACGAGTCGGCGAGATCGCCGAGCTGATCGGCGCTGCTGACCGAGATGCGATGCGAGAAGTCGCCGCGCCGCACGTGATCGGTGCCGGTTGCCAGCTCGTGCACCGCGCCGGTAATCGAGCGCGCCAGCGACAATCCCGTCATGAACGCCACCGTCTGGATGGTGAGGAAGAGCGCCGCGACGACGAGCAGCATGATGAGCAGCAGCTGGCCGACGCTGTAGTTGCCGATCTGCGTCAGCGGCGTCGCGGAGATGCGCCCGTAGATGTCGGTCACGTTCAGGCCGATCGCGATGACGACGTTGCCCATCCGTCCCGACGTCCAGTCGACGTAGTCGAGGAACGTCATCCACGACAGCGGCTCGCGCGTCGCGGGCGCCGAGGAGTCCTCCTCGATCGCGCGCCCCGTGACCGGCACGACGTCGGTGGCGGTCATGCCGAGCGTCGAGATGTCGCCGAGCTCGATGCCGGTGTCGTTCTGGATCTGCAGCCCGGTCGCGGCGGTCACGGGCACGTCGACGATGACCGCGTAGCGCGGGATGGCGTCGGCCGGCAGCGCCACCGCGCGCACCGCGAGGTGCGTGCGCCACAACGGGTTCTCGCGAATCGCCGCCGCGCCCGTCGGCGGCGCCTGGTAGGCGATGAGCCCGGCGTAGCCTTCGCACATCACCCAGCCGGGGAGCGCCGTCGGCGCGTCGAGGTGCGCCCACGCTCCGCTGAGCAGCGGCCGGCTCACGGTTCGTCCCGGCGCCGCGTTCGCCGGCCCGCAGGTCCTCATGGTCGGCACGACGACGATCGACGCGCCGTGGTAGCGCGCGGACGCCGCTTCCTGCCGCCGCGTCAGCACCTCGTCGAAGGTGGGGTCGTCCGGCGCCTGCGCCAGCTCGATCGTGGTCGCCTCGGCCAGGAAGCGCGTCTCGTCCACGAGCCCGTTGACGCGCGACTGCACGAGATACGAGCTCACGTTGAAGAACAGGAGCAGGCCGCAGAGCAGAAAGAAGACGACGATGAGCAGGATCGGGACGAACCCGATGAAGATGTAGGAGAGCGTCAGCTTGCGGCGCACGCGCCACAGAAAGCCCACGCCTAAGTGTACGTGGGCCGGCTGAAGCCGGCCCCCACGGCAGTCTCCGTCGGTGTACGCGGGGCCCGCCGCGTCAGTGTACGTGGGGGCCGCCTTCAGGCGGCCCTGTAGTACCCTCGTCCCGTGAAGCTGCGTGAAACCGCCAGATTCAGCACCATTTGCATCCACGCCGGCCAGGTCCCCGACCCATCGACAGGCGCCATCATCACCCCGATCTACCAGACGTCGACCTACGTCCAGGAGGCGCTGGGCCAGCACAAGGGCTACGAGTACGCCCGCACGCAGAATCCGACGCGCGCCGCGCTCGAAGCCAACATCGCCGCCATCGAGGGCGGCAAGGCGGCGTTCGCCTTCGCGTCCGGCATGGCGGCCGAGGGCGCCGTCATGACGCTGCTGCAGTCCGGCGATCACGTCGTCGTCACCGACAACACCTACGGCGGCACCTACCGGCTGTTCGAGCGCGTGCTGCGGCGGTATCAGCTCGACTTCACCTATGTCGATTCGTCGAAGACCGGCGACATCGCGAGCGCGATCCGGCCCGAGACGAAGCTCCTGTTTCTCGAGACGCCGACCAACCCGACGCTGCGGCTGACCGACCTCGCGGCGGCTTGCGAGGTGGCGCACCGGCGGAACGTGGTCGTGGCGGTCGACAACACCTTCGCCAGCCCGTACGTCCAGCGGCCCATCGACTTCGGCGCCGACCTCGTCATCCACAGCACGACGAAGTTCCTCAACGGCCACAGCGACAGCGTCGGCGGCGTCGTCGTGGCGACGCGGGATGACCACATCGAGTGGCTGCGGTTCATTCAGAATGCCGAGGGCGCCATCATCGGGCCTATGGATGCCTGGCTGGTGCTGCGCGGCACCAAGACACTGCCCATCCGCATGGAGCGGCACAACGCCAACGCGATGGCGCTTGCCGAATTCCTCGCGTCACACCCGAAGGTGGCGCAGGTGCACTACCCGGGCCTGGCGGCGCACCCGCAGCACGCGCTCGCAAAGAAGCAGATGCGCGGCTTCGGCGGACTCATTTCCTTTGCGCTCGGCTCACTGGAGCGGGCACGGACGCTGCTCAACAACGTTCGCCTGATGGCGCTCGCGGAAAGTCTCGGCGGGGTCGAGACGCTCATCAGCCATCCTGCGACGATGACGCACGCGTCGGTGCCGCCGGAGCGGCGGCAGCAGATAGGCATCACCGACGACCTCGTGCGCGTGTCAGTGGGGATCGAAGACGTAGACGATTTGAAGGAAGACCTCGCCAACGCACTCTCGGCCGTGTAGGGCGTGTCCCTTCGGCAGGCGCACACGCAACGGATGCAGGGCGGGTCCGTGTGGACCCGCCAATTCTATGAATCTCATCCAACAGTTCTTCGAAACGGTCTACAACGTGCCGGAGTTGATCCGGGTTGTCGGCCAGGTGGGGCTGCCGCTGATCATCTTCGCGGAGACGGGCCTGCTCTTCGGTTTCTTCCTGCCGGGCGATTCGCTGCTCATCACCGCCGGGCTCTTCGCCGCGCGCGGCGACCTGGACATCGTGACGCTGCTGGTGACGCTGATTCCGGCAGCGATTCTCGGCAACGCCACCGGCTATTTCATCGGCAAGCGCGCGGGACGGCCCCTCTACGAGCGGCGCAACTCGTTCTTCTTCCGTCGCGAGCACCTGAAGATGACGCACGACTACTACGAGGAACACGGCCCGAGGACCATCGTCATCGCGCAGTTCGCGCCGATCCTGCGGACGTTCGCGCCGGTCGTCGCGGGCGTCGCGGAGATGGGATACCGGCGGTTCGCGACCTATAACATTGCCGGGGCCATCGCGTGGATTTCGAGCATGACGCTCGGCGGCTACCTGCTCGGCAACGTCATCCCCAACATCGAGCAGCGCATCCACGTCGTCGTGTTGGTCGTCATCGTCATCTCGCTGCTGCCGGCGTCCATTGCCTGGCTACGCTCGAGGCGCCGGCCGACCTGAAGCGGCGGCGGCGTCAGCCGTGCTCGGCGAATCGATAGCCGACCCACGGCTCGCTCAGGAGGTAGCGGGGCCGCGCGCTGTCGCGCTCGATTTTCCGCCGCAGCGATCCCACGAGCACGCGGAGATGTTCGGGCTGGTCCACCGCGTGCGGACCCCATATCGCCTTCAGGATGGTGCGATGCGTGAGCACGCGCCCCGGCCGCTGGGCGAAGAAGACGAGCAGGTCGAATTCCTTCGGCGTCAGCCGGATTTCCTCGCCATCCCTCGTCACGCGCCGGCGATCGCGATCGATGACGAGGCCGCCGCACGACAGCACGCCCTCGGGCGCCCCGGGTGGCTCCGTGCGCCGCAGCGCCACGCGCACGCGCGCCAGCAGTTCCTCCGTGCCGAACGGCTTGGTCACGTAATCGTCGGCGCCGGCATCGAGCGCCGCCACCTTGTCCGCTTCCTTGCCGCGCGCCGAGAGGACAATGATCGGCGTCGCGCTGCCGTCGCGGATCAGGCGGACGATCTCGAGGCCGTCCGTGTCGGGCAGGCCCAGGTCGAGCACGATCAGGTCGGGCTTCTCGTGTTCGAGCGCGTCGAGCGCGCCGCGGCCACTTGCCGCCGTCAGCACCTCGTAGCCGCGCGACCGGAGCAGCGGCCCCATCGCCGCGAGAATCGACGGCTCGTCGTCCACGATCAGCACGCGCAGGCTCATGAGGTCACGCCACCGCGATGGGGCGCGATTCGGCCGGCACCGCGATGCTGAAGCGGGCGCCGCCGGCACTCCGGTTCTCGGCCCAGATGCGTCCGCGCTGCGCCGCCACGAGGCCGCGCGCAATCGCGAGGCCCATGCCGGTGCCGGGAATCGTCCTCGCCGCCTGCCCGCGGAAGAACGGCTGGAACAGCTGCGCCATCTCCGCCGGCGACAGTCCCGGCCCCGCATCGTCGACGCTGATGTGGATCTCGTCATCGGCAACCGTGGCGCGCACGGCGATCGGCGCGGATGGCGACGAGTAGCGGGCGGCGTTTTCGAGCAGCTGCGCGAGCGCGCTGGAGATCAGCCGCGGATCGAGATGAATCGACGTGTCCGATGCGGCCTGGATCGTCAGTTCGTGCGTGCCGAGCGAACGCCCCGCGTAGGTGACGGCGGCATCGACAATGTCGGCCGGAGTGACCCACTGACGCTCGGCGGCGATCGCCCGGGCATCGATGCGCGCCATGTCGAAAATGTGGTCGAAGAGGTGCGTCAGCCGATCGATTTCGCCGAGCGCGACGCTGCCCTGTTCGCGGCGGTCGGCGTCGGACGCCGTGTCCATCAGGTTGCCGATGGCCACGCGTATCGCGGTGAGCGGCGTCCGCAGATCGTGGCTCAACGATGCCAGGAGCGTGGAGGCCAGCGCCCCTCGCGCCGCCTCGCGGGCGCGCGACTGAGCCGCCGCCGACAGCTGGCTGCCGATCATGGCGACGACCAGGAACACGAGCAGGACGACCCAATTTTCCGGGTCGGCCACCGTCAACGCCCCGACAGGCGGCAGGAAGAAGAAGTTCAGGCCGACCGTCGCGGCGACGGCCGCCGCCATCGCCATCCAGAGGCGTCCGAACGCCGCCACGCACAACACCGCGAGCAACAGGACGAGCGCCGCGCTCGTCGGGCTGAGGTGCATACCTGATCCAGACATTACGCCAACCCTCTGGCGCGAAAGTCATAAAAAAGCCGTAAGGACCGCGGCGCGGGCGCGCCGGCTCCGCATAATTCAGGTGTGGCCTAATTCGCCGTGGTTCGGGCGAAGCGGGGGACCCAATTCGAATGGGGCGCATCCGTCGCGCGAAGGCGCACGGTAGAGGACTTCAACCTCGAGCCCGTCAGCTAACCCCGCCGGCGTGTTGGAGGATCCCGTGGCCGAAGAATCATTTCTTGGACAGGTCAAGCGCCTGATCGTCGGCGCTCCCATCCCGTCCCGCCTCGCCCATCACGAACGCTTTTCCCGCATCACGGGCCTCGCGGTGCTGTCGTCCGACGCGCTCTCGTCGGTCGCGTACGCGACCGAAGAAATCCTGCGCGTCCTCACGCTCGGCGGCCTCGCGGCGCTCGGCCTGGTGACGCCGATCGGCGCGGTCATCGCCACCGTGATGATCGTCGTCGTCTTCTCGTATCGCCAGACGATTCACGCCTACCCGAGTGGCGGCGGCGCCTACATCGTCGCGAAGGACAACCTGGGGCGCCTGCCGTCGCTCGTCGCCGCTGCGTCGCTGCTCATCGACTACGTCCTCACCGTCTCGGTCAGCATCGCGGCGGGCGTCGCCGCCATCACGTCCGCGCTGCCGCAGTGGCAGCCGCATGCGGTGGTGCTCTGTCTCGTGTTCGTGCTGCTGCTGATGCTCGGCAACCTGCGCGGGATCCGCGAATCGGGCCAGCTGTTTGCCGGCCCCACCTATTTCTTCATCATCAGCATCCTGCTCATGATTGCCGTCGGCGCGTGGCGCTACATGAGCGGCGGCATTCAGCCCGTCACGACCGCACAGCCGCTGCCGCCGGGCACGACCATGCTGCCGCTCTTCCTGCTGCTGACGGCCTTCTCCAACGGGTGCACGGCGCTGACGGGCGTCGAGGCAGTCTCGAACGGCGTCCCGGCCTTCCGTCCGCCCGAAAGCCGCAACGCCGCCTCGACACTGGTGGCGATGGCCGTGCTCGCCATCACGATGTTCGTCGGCATCACGCTGCTGGCGCACGCCTACGGCATCGTGCCGAGCGACACCGAAACGGTCGTCTCGCAGATTGCCCGGGCGACCTTCGGCGGCCGCGGCTGGCCGTACTACGGCGTACAGGCGGCGACGATGGCGATTCTCGTGCTCGCGGCCAACACCGCCTACGCGGATTTTCCGCGCCTGGCGTCGATCATGGCGCGCGACCGGTTCCTGCCGCGGCAGTTCATGAACCAGGGCGACCGGCTGGCCTTCTCCAACGGCATCCTGATCCTCAGCGTCCTCGCCTCGGCGCTGCTGGTGATCTTCGGCGGTGACACGCATGCGCTGATCCCGCTCTACATGATCGGCGTCTTCGTGTCGTTCACGCTGTCGCAGGCGGGCATGGTGATCCACTGGCGAAGGCTCCAGGAGCCTGGATGGAGATCGAGCGCCGTGATCAACGGCTTCGGCGCCGTGGTCACCGGCGTTGTGCTCGCGATCGTCGCCATGACGAAAGCGGCGGAAGGCGCGTGGATCATCATCGTGATGATCCCGGTGCTGGTTGCGATCTTCGAGGTGACGCGCCGCCACTACGACCGCGTCGCCTCCGAGCTGACGCTGCGCGACTGGGAACCGGAAGCCGCCGGGCGCCACGTCGTCATCGTGCCGATTGGCGGGCTGCAGCGCGCCGTCGTCAAGGCGCTTCGCTACGCGCGGTCGCTCTCGTCGGACGTGCGCGCCGTCTTCGTCGAGCTCGATCCGGAGGCCACCGCGGCGCTGCGCCGCCAGTGGACCGAGTGGGGACAGGGGGTCGATCTCGTGGTCCTCGAATCGCCGTTCCGATCGCTCATGGAGCCGCTGCTCGACTACATCGAGGATCTCCAGGAGGCGGAGCCCGCGGTCTCTGTCACGGTGATTCTTCCCGAGTTCGTGCCGCAGCGGCTCTGGCAGCACCTGCTGCACAACCAGCACGCGCTGCTGATCAAGGGCGCGCTCCTGTTCAGGCCCAACGTGGTCGTCACCAGCGTGCCGTTCCACCTGGGACTGCGAGCGGGGCGCGCGGGCGCCAGGAGCACCGCGCTGGCGGGTCAGGAGGTCGGGTGATGCTGCATTCGTCGGATGTCGAACCGGACAGGCTGCGTCGCATGCTCGCCGAGCAGATCGCGCAGGACCAGGCGCGGGAGTTCCGCCGCTATATCCTGACGCGCCTCGGATTGATCGTGGCCGCCGCGTGGGTGTTCAGCTGGCCGATCCACCTGCTGCCGCACACCGTGTTGTGGTCGCTGCTGGCCAGCGCGGCGCTCGGGATCGGGCTCATGTCGCCTCGACGGACTGCCCGAGCCACTCGAGGTAAGGCACCGACGCGTCCGCGCCGAGGACGATGAACTCCGGCAGCTCGTACGGGTGCAGCTCGGTGAACCGCGCCTGCAGCGCGGCCACGCGATCGGCCGTCGTCTTGATGACGAGCTGACGCTCGCTGTCCTCCTCGATCGCACCCTTCCATCGGTAGAGCGACGTCATCGGCGGCAGCACGTTGACGCAGGCGGCGAGCCGATCGGCGACGAGCACGCGCGCGAACGCGGCGGCGTCGGTAGACACGGCCAGCGTCGTCAGGACGATTACGGGCGACCGGTCGGCTGAGCTCACGATTTCTCTTGTACCTCGCCCATCGATGCCGTACAACATCCAGTGATGATTGGCCACGGAGCCACAACAACCACTGCGATCAAAAATAGTTTCTCCGTGTCTCCGTGCCTCCGTGGCTCGTCGCCTGTGGGTGTCGCTCCCTTGTACTCCGGGATCGAAACGGGTTATTCTGCCACGAGCCGGAAGTGAAGAAACGAGCGCCCGACACGACGACTACCTCCTCGCTGCCGCGGCGGCGCCGCAGCCGCGTGCTGCGCTACCTGCTGGTCGCGGCCGGCTGCGTGCTGATCGTCGACGCGCTGGTCGGCGACCGCGGCTTCCTCGCCATGCTCAAGGCGCGCCACCAGTACCGCGCGCTCGAAGCGTCGCTTGCACACTCTCGTGCGGAAAACGCGCAGCTCCGCGAGCAGGCGCGCCGGCTGCGCGAGGATCCGCAGGCGATCGAGGACATTGCCCGCCGCGAACTGGGGTTGATCCGCCCCGGGGAGAAGCTCTTCATCGTCAAGGATGTGAAGTAGAATCGTGCGCACTTTGAGGAGATTTCCCATGCGCACAACCATCGTGTGCCTGCTCGCACTCGCCGGCCTGGCGGCGCCGGCGCTCGCCCAGACCCGCCCCTCGAGGGCGCTCGAGATCTACGTCATCGATGTCGAGGGGGGCAATGCCACGCTGTTCCTCACCCCGTCGGGTGAGACCGTGCTCATCGACACCGGCAACGGCGGCGCGGCGGCCGCGCGGGACGCCGGGCGCATCCTCGAGGCGGCCAAGGACGCCGGGGTGACGAAGATCGATCACCTGATCTTCACGCACTGGCACGGCGATCACTTCGGCGGCCTGCAGGAGCTCGCCAAGGCGCTCCCCATCGCCCGCTACTACGATCACGGCCCCAACGTGCAGGCGACCCCGGCGACCGACCAGTTCTTCAAAGAGGTGTACGAGCCGCTGACGGCCAAGGCCGCGCACACCGTCGTCAAGCCCGGCGATTCGATCCCCGTCAAGGATCTCAACTGGAAGGTCGTCGCCTCCGCGGGCAACGTGCTGAAGACGAACCTGTCAGGCGCGGGCCGGCCGAACCCCTATTGCCGCATGTCGCCGATGCAGGATGCCGACCCGACCGAGAACGCGCAGTCGGTCAGCAGCTACATCACGTTCGGGAAGTTCCGGATCGTGCACATGGGCGACCTCACGTACAACAAGGAGCTCGACCTGATGTGCCCGAACAACCGCCTGGGCACCGCGGACCTCTTCATCGTCTCGCACCACGGGCAGGCGATCTCGAACTCGCCCGCGCTCGTGCACGCGCTCAGCCCGCGAGCGGCGATCATCAACAACGGGACGCGCAAGGGCGGCCAGCCCGACGCGATGCGCGTGCTCTTCTCGTCGCCGGGTCTCGAGGACCTGTGGGAGATGCACTTCTCGCTGCTGAGCGGCCAGGAATACACGGTGCCGGGGGCGTTCATCGCCAACCAGATCGATCAGCAGACCGACACGATGCCGATCGGCACGTGGACGCCGCCGCTGCCCGGCCAGCAGGCGCCCGCCGCCCCGACGCACAACGGGAAATCGAACTATTTCAAGATCGTCGCGCAGCAGGACGGCACGTTCACCATCACGAACACGCGCAACAATTTCAGCAAGACGTATCGGCCCGCCGGGTCGAACTCGACCAGGTAAACGCGGATTTCCGGAGGTGGCTATGACCAGGAGACTCGGGTCACTACTGGCGATGGCGTGCCTCGCCGCCGCGCCTGCCTTCGCGCAGAACCGCGCCGCGGCGAAGCCGCTGACGATCTACGTCATCGACGTCGAAGGCGGCAACGCCACGCTGTTCGTCTCGCCCACCGGCCAGTCGCTGCTCATCGACACCGGCAACGCCGGCGCGATCGCCGCGCCGCGCGACGCCGGCCGCATCGTGGAGGCGGTGAAGGACGCGGGGCTGACGCAGATCGACAACCTGATCATCACGCACTGGCACGGCGACCACTACGGCGGCCTCGAGGAGCTGGCGAAGCAGGTGCCGATCAAGCACTTCTACGACCACGGTCCGAACGTGCAGCCGGCGCAGGCCGCCGACGACTTCCTCAAGACGGTCTACGCGGACCTGACGTCGAAGGCGCAGCACACCGTGGCGAAGGCGGGCGACACGATCCCGTTCGGCGCCGCCAACATCACGGTCGTGATCTCGGCCGGGATGCCGATCGCGACGATGAAGGGCGCCGGACAGCGCAACCCGGAGTGCTCGAACTTCGAGCCGATCGACAACAATCTCGAGGACCCGATGTCGGTCGGCATCATGATCACCTACGGCAAGTTCAAGGCCGTGCACCTCGGCGACAACACGCGGAACAAGGAATTCGAGCTGGCGTGCCCGGTCAACCGGCTGGGCACCGTGGACCTGATGCTCGGCATGCATCACGGCCAGGGGAGCTCGAACTCGCCGGTCCTCGTGCACGCACTGCGCCCGCGCGTCGCGATCATGAACAACGGCACGCGCAAGGGCGGCGAGCCCTTTGCGATGCGGTCGATGTTCTCGTCCCCGGGTCTCGAGGACGTCTGGGAAATGCACTTCTCGCTGCTGAGCGGGCAGGAGTACACCGTCCCCGGCGCGTTCATCGCGAACCAGGTCGATCAGCAGGGCGACGCGATGCCGATCGGCACCTACACGCCGCCGCTGCCGGGCCAGCAGGCGCCTCCGGCGCCTGCGCACAACGGGAAGTCGAACTACTTCAAAGTGACCGCGCAGCAGGACGGCACGTTCACGGTGACGAACACGCGCAACAACTTCAGCAAGACGTACCGTCCCGGCGGCACGAACGCGACGCGATAAGCTATCGAGGACGGGCGCGTCCTTCACCGAGGTTCCCATGGCAAAGAGCGGACGTCATTTCCTGCAGATTCCCGGACCGACCAACGTCCCCGAACGCGTGCTCCGCGCGCTCAGCAAGCCGACGATCGATCATCGCGGCCCCGAGTTCGCGGCGCTCGCGAAGGACGTGTTGAGCGGGCTCAAGGACGTGTTTCTGACCTCGTCACCCGTCATCATCTACCCGGGGTCGGGCACCGGCGCGTGGGAGGCCTCGCTCGTCAACACGCTGTCGCCGGGCGACCGGGTGCTGATGTTCGAGACCGGCCACTTCGCCACGCTGTGGAAAGACATCGCGACGCGGATGGGCCTGAAGGTCGACTGGGTCGAGAGCGACTGGCGCCGGGGCGCCGACCCGGCCATGGTCTTCGCCCGGCTCGCCGACGACCGCCAGCACGAGATCAAGGCTGTCTGCGTCGTCCACAACGAGACGTCCACGGGCGTGGTGAGCCGCATCGCCGAGATCCGGAAGCAGATCGACGCGGCGCGCCACCCGGCACTGCTGCTCGTCGACACCATCTCCTCGCTCGGCTCGATCGAATACCGGCACGAGGCATGGGGCGTCGACGTCACCGTCGGCTGCTCGCAGAAAGGGCTGATGCTGCCGCCGGGCATCAGCTTCAACGCCATCAGCGACAAGGCGCTCGCCGCCTCGAAGAGCGCGAAGCTGCCGCGCGCCTACTGGGACTGGCAGCCGATGCTGCGCGACAACACGGCCGGCTTCTTCCCCTACACGCCGTCGACCAACATCCTCTATGGCCTGCGCGAGGCGCTCGCCATGCTGCGGGAAGAGGGGCTCGACACCGTCGTCGCACGCCACGAGCGCTTCGGCCGCGCCACGCGCGCCGCGGTGAAGGCGTGGGGCCTCGACATCGTCGCCGCCAACCCCGCGGAGTACAGCGGCGTGCTGACCGCGGTCATCATGCCCGAGGGGCGCGACGCCGACGTGTTCCGGCAGATCGTCCTCGAACGGTTCGACATGTCGCTCGGCACCGGCCTCGGCAGGCTGAAGGGGAAGGTCTTCCGCATCGGCCATCTCGGCGACCTCAACGACCTCACGGTCGCGGGAACGCTCAGCGGCGTGGAGATGGGATTCAGGCTCGCGGACGTGCCTCACAAGGCGGGCGGCGTCATGGCGGCGCTCGAATCGCTCGCCGCCGAGTCTCTCGCGCCCATCTCGTAGCCCGGGCGCACCGCCGGCGCCGCGTACCAGTCGCCGCGCGGCACCACCTTCGGCGTGAGCGGATCGCCTTCGTACGCAGGCGTCATGATCTGCACGCCGTGCTCGTTGAACAGGTCGAGGATGTTGCGGTGCAGCTCGGCGTACAGCTGCGGCATCGCCTCGACGGTGCGGCAGTACACGTTCAGCTCATACATCACGGCAAAGTCGCCGAGTTGCTTCTCGAGCACGAACGGGCGCGGCTCGAGGCACAGTCCCGCCGTGCGGCCGGCCGCCGCCATCAGCATCGCCTCGACCTGCCGCCAGGGCACCTCGTAGCCAATCCCGACGTCGGTGTGCAGGATCAGCCCGCGGGCCCGCGACAGCGAGCTGTAGTTGAGGACCTCGGCCGCCATGATCTGCGAGTTCGGGATGATGATCTCCTCGTTCTTCATCGAGCGCAGGTGCGTCACCTGCAGGCGCGTCGCGATCACCTCGCCGACGGCCGTGCCGATCTTGACGCGATCGCCGATCTTCAGCGCGCGGCGGTAGGTCAGCATGTAGCCGGCGAGGATGTTCGAGATGGCCGAGGACGACCCGAGCGAGAAGACGATGCCGATGAAGATCGAAATGCCCTTGAACGCCTCGGTTTGCGAACCCGGGACGTAGGGATACGCCACGATGAGCGTAAAGGCGACGATGGCCGTGCGCACGATCTTGTAGGTTGGCTCGGCCCAGTCGCGATCGAAGTTGGGAAGCGTGACGCTTCCCTGCGCGACGGCGTCGAAGAAGAAGCGGACGACCCTGAGCGCCATCCGCATGACGATGAACAGCACCGTCAGAAAGATGAGGCTGGGAACGGCGCCGGCCACGCCGCCGCCGATGACGCGCACCGGCCCGAGCGCGAACGCCGCCATTCCGTCCGGCAGCCCGCGCGTCCACGGGAACCGCGCGAACACGAACCCCAGGTAGGCGAGCGCGACGGCGAGAAACACAATCGTGCGGACCGCCACCACGCCGCTCCTGAGCGCGCTCCAGATGCGTTCGGCGCGCATCACCTCGAACGACTGGATATGGACGGTGTGAATGCGCGCTTCGAGACGGCGGGTCAGCACGGGGTCGAGCCACCGCCAGAAGACCACCAGTCCGCCAATGACGAGCGCCAGCACGAGGGTGCCGACAGCGGCCATGATTATGGAACGCCGAATGGCGGCGGGCGATCGCGCCGCGCGATAGTCCGCGGCCGCCTGCCGCAGGCGGGCGAGATGCGAGGCCGCGAGGTCGGCGCGGCTCACCTGCTCGAGCTGTGCATCCGCGTCGACGACCATCATGATCGTCTCGGCGCCCGCGAGGATACGCGTCGCGCTGCCCGTGTCGGCGATGCGGAACGAATCCAGGCTGGCGGCGGGATCGGCCGCGACGGCCGCCAGCCGCTCCTCGATGCGACGGGCGCGCACCGGTGCGGGAAACGAGGCCACTCCGCGGACGTGGAACAGGACGGCGCCGTCGAGCGTGACGGGCGCGGTGGCGATCTCGACCTCCGATGCCGGGTCGGCCCCCTGCTGCGCGCGTGCCTGGCTGCCCGCCATCAGGGCCGCGACCGTCGCGAGCGCCAGGAGCGCACGGTGCGCTCCCCTGCCCCGGGTCACAACATTTCGGGATCGCGCGAGGCGAATCGGACAATTCCGGTGAAGTTGCGGCGTGGCATGCCCCCGTCTCCTGCTACAGAGGCAGGCCGAATGCCAGCGGCGCGCCGCGGGTAGGGATCGGGGACCGGGGATCGGGGATCAAGTGCTTTTGATCCCTGATCCCGCGCTCTTGATCCCTGATCCCGGATCCCGGATCCCTACCTCCGTCAGGACCTCCACGGTGTGTTCGCCGAGCAGGGGGGCCCGCCGCCGCGCGTCGACGGGCGTGGCGCTCAGCTTGATCGGCGAGCCGAGCGCCTTGATGGCGCCGAGCGTCGGGTGCTCGACGTCGACCACCAGCTCGCGCGCGATCACCTGTGGATCCTGGAACACCTGCGAGTAGTCGTTGATGGGCCCGCACGGGATGTTGTGCGCCTCGAACAGCTCCAGCCAGTGCGCGCGCGGCTGCGTCGTCGTGATCGCCTCGATGCGCGCGGCGAGGTCGGCGCGGTTGCGGATGCGCATCCCGTCGGTCTTGAACTCCGGCATGTCGCGCCACTCCGGGTGCCCGAGCACGTCGCAGATGCGATGGAACGTGCGGTCGTTGGCGCCGCCGATGGTGATGAAGCCGTCGGCGCAGCGGAACGCCTGGTAGGGGGCGCTCATGCGGTGCGCCGAGCCGAGCCGCTCGGGGATGCCGCGGCCGGAGAAGTACTGTGTCGACTCCCAGACCGAGAGGCCGACGCCGGCATCGAGCAGCGACGTGTCCACCTGCTGGCCTCGCCCGGTCCGCTGCCGGCTCTGGAGCGCGGCGAGGATGCCGACGGTGGCGAAGAGGCCGGCGCCGAGATCGGTCAGCGGGATGCCGGACTTCACCGGCGCGCCGCCCGGCTCGCCGGTCACCGACATGATGCCCGAGACACCTTGTGCGACCAGGTCGAAGCCGCCCTTGCTGCGATGCGGCCCTGTCTGGCCGTAGCCGGAGATCGAGGCGTAGACGATCCGCGGGTTGATCGCCGACAGGCTCGCGTAATCGAGGCCGAGCGTCTCCATGACGCCGGGGCGGTAGTTCTCGACGAAGACGTCCGCCGTCCGCGCGAGCGCCTTCACCGCCTCGACGCCCTCCTTCGCCTTCAGGTTGAGGACGACGCTCCGCTTGCCGCGGTTGACGGCGTTGAAGCTCGGGCTGTCGGTGCCGACCGCGCCCGGCATCGTGCGCGTCGAGTCGCCGTTCGGCGGCTCGATCTTGATCACGTCCGCGCCGAGATCGGCGAGCAGCATCGTGCAGAAGGGGCCGGCCATCACCTGCGTGAGATCCACGACGCGCAGCCCCGCGAGCGCGCCGCTCGAGCTCTGATCCATGACGGCTTATTGAACCACGAAGGTCGCGGAGAACACGAAGTAGACTTGTCGCTGGAGGACCCTTGTCCGAAGCCGAGACCATCTTCGAGATCGATCCGCCGCTGGCGATCCTCACCTTCAACCGTCCGCAGGCGCGCAACGCGATGACCTGGGCGATGTACGACGCGCTGGTCGCCGCCTGCGAGCACGTGGACGCCGACCCGCAGGTGCGCGTCTTCGTCCTGCGCGGCGCCGGCGGCAAGGCGTTCGTCTCGGGGACCGACATCTCCCAGTTCCAGAGCTTCCGCACGCCGAACGACGCGATCGAGTACGAGAGGAAGATCAGCGCGGTGCTCGGCCGGCTCGAGCGGGTCGTCAAGCCGACGATCACGCAGGTGGAAGGGTTCGCGACCGGCGCCGGCTGCGGCATCGTCGCGACGTGCGACCTGAGCGTGGCGACGCCGGAGTCGGCGATCGGGATTCCGATCGCCCGCACGCTCGGCAACGTCGCCTCGTCCGGGACGTTCGCGCGCATCGTCAACCTGATCGGCCCCGCGCGCGCCAAGGAAATGATCTTCACCGGCCGCTTGTTCCCGGCGCCCGAGGCGCAGGCGATGGGGCTCATCAACCGCGTGGTGCCGAAGGAGTCGATCGCGTCGGAGGTCATGACGCTGGCGCGGCAGATTGCCGACAACGCGCCGCTGACGATCCGCGCCGCGAAGGAGATGACGCGGCGGCTGATGGAGGCGCGCAGCCCCGAGCAGGCGGACGCGGACCTGATCGAGATGTGCTACATGAGCGCGGACTTCAAGGAGGGCGTGGAGGCATTCCTCGCGAAGCGGAAGCCGCAGTGGACGGGGGCCTGACGGTTGGCCGGTAGACGATGAACGCAGGGCGGACGTGCGCGGCGGCCGTAGAGGCGGACCTTCAGGTCCGCCCACCACCAACGACCAACGACCAACGGCCGGCGCGCGGCTGGCGCCGCCGCGCGCTCAGTACGGGACCGGGATCAGCCGATCGCTGCTGCGCATGTCTTCGTCGAGCAGGCCGAGGAGTGCCTTGCTGACCGGTCCCGGCTTGCCGTCGCCGATCACCTGGTCGTCCCACTGGACGACCGGCGCGACTTTAATCGAGCTGCCAAGGAGCAGCATCTCGCGGCTGGCACGCGCCTCGGCGACCGCAATGTCGCGGACCTCGACGCCGGTCACCTGCGCGCGGTCCTGGCGGGCCCGCGCCAGCTCCAGCAGCCGGACAGACGTGCAGCCGGACAGGATGTGGTCGAACTTGGGGTGGACCAGCACGCCGCCCCTGGTCACGAACGCGACGTTCATGTTCGAGCTCTCGCCGACGTTCCCGTCCTCGTCCAGGAACACGCCGTTGTCGAACCCCTTCTCCTTCGCCTCCATCTGCATCAGCACGTTCGGCAGGTAGTTGGTCGCCTTCGTGATCGCATAGAGCGGCGCCTTGATCGGATAGGTCGTCGTCATCACGCGCAGCCCCTCGGTGTACCACCGCTCGGGGTACGAGAGCCCCGCGAACACCATGACGAAGAAGCCGGGCTCGGCGCCCTTTGCCGGCGTGAGCTCGAGGCTGCCCGGGCCCGACGACAGCCAGTAGCGAATCGACCCTTCGCGCCGCCCGCTCGCGGCCGCGGTCTGCACGACGATGTCGCGCATTTCGTCGCGCGAGCACGGGAGGCGAAGCTTCGATCGCTCCGCCGAGCGCAGGAAGCGATCGAGGTGCGCCTCGAGGTCGTAGATCTTTCCGTTGACGATCGCCGCGGTGTCGAAGATGCCGTGGCCGCGGTGCACGATGTGATCGTCGAACGGCAGGAGCATCAGCGCGGGGTCGGTCACGATCCCCTTCAGCTGGCTCGAATAGAAGGCCGAATAGTCCACCGGCTGCTTCGAGCGGAGCGTCCTGAGCTCGCCGAGCACCTGGCTGTCAGTAAGAAGGGGGATCGTACGTGCGTGGACCGTCATCGAGGCACTGTAGCACGGGCCTGACGGCTGGTTGGTGGTTGGTAGTGGGTGGTTGGTGGGCGGACCTGAAGGTCCGCCCCTACGGCCGTCTCGACCGTGTCGACCCTATGGCTGTGAGCTCGTAACGACCAACGATCAACGAGCAACGGCCAACGGCGACGTCACCGCGCGGCGGTTGCGGCGGCGCCGATCGGCGGCGCGGCCGGCGCATCGTCGGTGAACTGCTCCTCCGGGTGCATGAGGAACGCGGTCACCGCGCCCACCATCAGCACGAAGATGGCGATGACGAACGGCAGCTGCGGGTCGCCGGTCATGTCGGTGACCATGCCCGCGACGACCGGAGACAGGATCGCCGCCAGCGCCGAGCCCGAGTTCATCAGCCCGGACGCCGTCCCGGAGTACTTCGGCGCGATGTCCATCGGGATCGCCCACATCGGGCCGATGATCATCTCGGCAAAGAAGAAGCCGGCCGACAGGCAGACGGCGACCATCACCTTGTCGCTCAGCTGCAGGATCGGCAGCAGCGAGATGAGCGCGCCCACGAAGCCGAACACCGCGGCGCCGACGCGCGCCTTGCGCACGTTTTTCGTCCTGTGGAGAATCCGGTCCGAGAACACGCCGCCAATCGTGTTGCCGACCGCGCCGATCGTGTAGACGACCGTCGCAAACAGCGCCGTCTCGTTCGTGCTGAGCGAGAACTTGTCCTTGAAGAAGATGAGCAGGAAGCTCAGATAGAGCCAGAGGCACCAGCCGTAGCAGAAGTAGGTCAGCGTCACCGGCCACATGCGCGCGACGAGCGGGCCCCACGGCACCGTTGGCGGCGGGCCCTTCTCGCGGCGCTTCGGCAGTACGGCCAGCTCCTCTTCCGTGATGGCCGGGTGCTCGTGCGGATCGTCGCGGAAGTACCAGTACCACGCCGCCACCCAGACGAACCCGGCGATGCCGATGACGACGAACGAGCCGCGCCAGGTGACGACCGCCATCAGCCAGACGACGAGCATGGGTGTCAGCGCGTTGCCGAGGCGCGAGAACGCGTGCGTGATGCCCTGCGCGAAACCGCGCTTCCGCGTTTCCACCCAGTACTGCATCGCCCGCGTCGCGGTCGGCAGCGTCGCGCCGACGCCGAAGCCCATGAGGATGCGCGCCGCGAAGAGCGAATAGAAATCCCACGCGAAGCTCGTGAGCACCGTCGCTCCCGCCCACACGAGACCGCTCAGAAACAGCGTGCGGCGCGGCCCGAAGCGATCGGCCGTCACGCCGCCGATGATCTGGAACAGCAGGTACGGGTAGCCGAAGGCAGAGAAGATCAGCCCCGCCTGCGTGTTCGACAGCTTGAATTCCGGCCGAATCGCGATGATCGCCGTGCTCACGTTCTGCCGGACGATGTACGAAATGAAGTACATCGCGCACAGCAGGATGAGGACGTTGGTCGTGGCGGGGAGACCGGACCGGCGTGCGGTGGTTGTCATGTCGCGGGATTCTATTCGATCAGCGAGTGCAGGATGACGGCCGGGTGCTGCGCCTCCGCGCCGGCAAAATGCGCGACCTGGTGCCGGCAGGACGTGCCGGCGGCCGCCAGCAGCTCGCCGGCCTTCAGCGCGCGGGCGGCGGGCAGCAGCCGCCGTTCGCCGATTTGCTTCGAGACTTCGTAGTGATCCTTCGAATAGCCGAAGGATCCGGCCATCCCGCAGCACCCCGAGTCGAGGTCCACCACCTTGCACGACGGGATGCGCGACAGCAGCGCCCTGGCCGGCGCCACCAGCCCCATCGCCTTCTGGTGGCAATGACCGTGCAGCACGACGGTTGACGGTCCCGGCTTGAGGGCGAGCGACAAGCGCCCGGCCGCCAGTTCGCGCTCCAGGTAGTCCTCGAAGAGGATGCAGGCATCGCCGACGACCTGCGCCCGGCGCTGCTCGTCGCCGCGCAGCAGGGCCGGCGCGTCCTCGCGCACCGCCGACAGGCAGCTCGGCTCGAGGAACAGGATCTTCTCCCCGCGCGACGCCGCGTCGTACAGGGCGTCCGCGTTCTTCTTCGCGAGCGCGCGCGCGGCGTCGAGCTGGCCGGTCGAAATCAGCGGGCGGCCGCAGCAGTCGTGCGGCAGGAGTCGCACGTCCGCGCCGGCCGCGCGCAGCACGCCGACGGCCGCGACGCCGTTGTCGGGCTCGTTGAAATTGGTGAAGGTGTCGTTGAAGAGAATCGCGGTCGCTAAAGGCGGACCTGAAGGTCCGCCTCTACGGCCATCCGCGCGGAACCGCTGCGCGAAGGTCTGCTTCGCCCAGGCGGGCGGCGTGCGGCGGCGGTCGATGCCGAACATCTTCTCGTTCATCCAGCGCCCGAGCCCGCTGGCGGCCAGCGTGTTCGCCAGCGGCGCGAACTGGCTGCCGACCCTGGACAGCGCGCGGACGTTGCCAAGCACGCGCTTGCCGAGCGGGATGCCGTGCTTCTTCCAGTGCCCGGCGAGGAACTCGCTCTTGAACCGCGCGACGTCCACGCCGACGGGACACTCCGCCTTGCAGGCGCGGCACTCGAGACAGAGGTCGAGCGTCTCCAACACCCCCTCGTCGCCGAGGCCCGCCTCGGCGAGGCGCCCCGTCATCGCCAGGCGCAGCGCGTTCGCCCTCCCGCGCGTCACGTCGCGCTCGTCGCGCGTCGCCATGTACGACGGGCACATCGTCCCTTCGAGCTTCTTGCGGCACGCGCCGACGCCGCTGCACATCTCGACCGCCCGTCCGAAGCCGCCGTACTCCGAGTAGTCGAAGTAGGTCTCGGGATCGGGCGTCTTGTAGCCGGCGCCGTAGCGCAGGTTGGTCGTCAGCGGCGGGCAGTCGACGATCTTGCCGGGGTTGAAGACGCCATTCGGATCGAACGTGTGCTTGACCGTGCGGAACGCCTGGTAGAGCGGGGTCCCGAACATCTTCTCCATGAAGAAGCCGCGCACGAGCCCGTCGCCGTGCTCGCCCGAGAGCGCGCCGCCGTACTTGAGCACCAGGTCGGCGCTCTGCGTGGCAATCGCCACGAAACGCGCGACGCCTTCTTCCGTCTTCATGTTGACGACCGGCCGCACGTGCAGGCACCCCACCGACGCGTGCGCGTAGACGCCGGAGGAGCTGCCGTTGCGGCGGATCATCGCCAGGAACTCGTCGATGTACTCGCGCAGCACTTCCGGCTTGACGGCCGTGTCCTCGACGAACGACAGCGACTTCTCGTCGCCCTTCATCGCCATCGAGAGCCCGAGCGACATTTCCCGGAAGCTCCAGACGCGCGCCTGGTCGGCGAGCGGCATCAGGCGCCGGTAGACGCACTTGTACGGCTTCAGGTCGCGCTCGATGGCCTCGAGCCGCGGCGGCAGATCCTCCGCGCGGTCGGCGTACAACTCCACGTTGAGGAGCGCGCCGGGATCGTCGGTCTGCAGGATCGCGCGCCGCATGCGGTCCATCGCGGGATTCTCGCGCGCGTGGTTCAGGATGAAGGCGTCCATGATCTCGATGGCCGACGGCTTGTGCCTGAGGATCACGGGCGTCGCCGCGAGCGCGTCGAGCAGCTGCTCGAACTCGATCGCCAGCACCGCCTTCTCCTTCGGCAGCGGCACGAGGTTGACCTTCGCCGCCGTGATCATCGCCAGCGTCCCCTCGGAGCCGACGATGATCTTCGCCAGGTTGAACGGCTTCGCGTCGCTGACGAACTCGTCGAGGTTGTAGCCGCCGACGCGGCGGACCACCTTCGGATAGCGCTTCTCGATTTCGCCGGCGCACTCGCAGGCGATGCGCCGCACCTCGCGGTAGCAGCGGGCCTCGAGCGTGTCGCCCTGGCACGCGGCGTCGAGCTCCGCGCGGTCGAGCGGCCGCAGGTGCACCTGCGATCCGTCCGACAGGATCACGTCGAGCTCGAGCACGTGATCGATGGTCTTGCCGTACATCACCGACCGCGCGCCGCAGGAGTTGTTGCTGATCATGCCGCCGATGGTCGCGCGGCTCGCCGTGGAGATGTCCGGCGCGAAGCGGAGCCCGTGCGGCTTCAGCTGCGCGTTCAGCTCGTCGAGGACGATGCCCGGCTCGACAATCGCCCAGCGCTCCGCGACGTTCAGCTCCAGGATGCGGTTGTAGTACTTCGAGGTGTCGAGCTGCAGGCCGCTGCCGATGGCCTGCCCCGCCTGCGACGTGCCGCCGCCGCGTGCCGTAATGGAAACCCCGTGCGCGCGCGCCAGGTGCACCGCCCGCAGGATGTCCTCCCGCGACTTGACGATGACGACCCCCAGCGGGTGGATCTGGTAGACGCTGGCGTCGGTGGAATAGAGGGCGCGGGACACCGCGTCGAAGCGGACCTCGCCGGAAATCTGCTCTTCGAGCTCGCGCCGCAGCGTGCCGCCCTGAATGACCTGGAGTGGTTTGCCCGCCAAGAGAGCCAATTGTATAGTGTGGCCGCGACCGTAGCGTCCGGCGGTGGCCGGACGGGAGGATCCATGAGCATCAAGAATCGCTGGTTTCAGCTCGTCGCGTCCGTCATCGCGATGGTGATGATCGCCAACCTGCAGTACTCGTGGACGCTGTTCGTCAAGCCCGTCCAGATGGGCACCGGGTGGAAGCTGTCCGACATCCAGCTGGCGTTCACGCTCTTCATCCTCTTCCAGACGTGGGTCCAGCCCGTGCAAGGGTGGCTCATCGACCGCATGGGTCCGCGCATCTTCATCAGCGTTGCAGCCGTGCTCTGCGGCATCGGCTGGAGCGGTCTCGGGATGGCGACGTCGCTGCCGATGTTCTGGTCGCTGTACATCCTGGCCGGGATCGGCGCCGCGCTCGTCTACGGCGGCTGCATCGGAGGGGCGCTGAAGTGGTTCACCGACAAGCGCGGCCTCGCGGCCGGCCTCATCGCCGGCGGCTACGGCGGCGGCGCCGCGCTCTTCACGCCGATGATCGCGTGGGTGCTGTCACATCAAGGCTACCGCGCCGCCTTCCTGTATACCGGCGTCTTCCAGGGCGCCATCATCCTCATCGTCGCGCAGTTCCTGCGTCATCCGGACCCCGGGGCACAGCCGGCGGCGGCGCAAACGGTGGCGGCGCGTCCCGCCGCGGCGTCAGGCGTGGGGACGCGTCAGTTCACGACGGGCGAAATGCTCCGCACGCCGCAGTTCTACCTGCTCTACGCGATGTTCGTGATGATGGCGACCGGCGGACTGCTCGTGACCGCCAACGCGGGACCGATGGCCGCCTCCTGGGGCATCAGCGTCGCCGCGCTGACGCTGGCGACCTCGCTGAACGCGATGGCCAACGGCGCGAGCCGCATCTTCTGGGGCTGGGTGTCGGACAAGACCGGCCGCGAGCTGGCGATGGGCATCGCCTTCCTGCTGCAGGCTGCCTGTCTGATGCTCGTGCTCACCGTCGGGCGCCTGTCGGGCGCCCTGTTCACGGTCAGCCTCGTGCTCGTCTTCCTGACCTGGGGCGAGGTGTTCTCGCTCTTCCCGTCGCTCGTCGGCGATTACTACGGCGCGAAGAACGCCACCTCGAACTACGGCGTCATGTATTCGGCCAAGGGCGTCGCCTCCATCATCGGCGGCGTGGTGGCCGCGCTGCTCTACGAAACGTTCGGCAGCTGGGATGCGTGCTTCTACGGCAGCGCGTTGCTCGCGCTCATCGCCGCGGGGATGGCGTTTGGTCTGCGTCGGGCAGCGGTTGCGGCTCCGCGCGCGGCGGGCGTCGGCGTTCCTGCGTAGCGCGCGGCGGCCGCGCCAGGGAGCGATCGACCGCGCGCAGCACGTCACCCGGCATCGCCGGCTTGGTCAGGAAATCGTCGTAGCCGGCGGCGAGCGCGGCGGCGCGATCCTCCGGCCGCGCGTACGCCGAGAGCGCAATCGCGCGCACCAGGCCGCCTCGCGCCGGCGGCCGCTGCCGGATGCGGCGGATCATCGACAACCCGTCCTCTTCCGGCATGCCGATGTCCGCGAGCACCAGCTCGGGCGTGTCCGCCTCGAACGCCGCCATCGCCGCGCGGACGCTGTCCACGGCCTTCACGTAGCCACCGCTGCGTGTCAGCAGCGTCACCAGCAGGTCGCGCGTCGACTCGTCGTCGTCGACGACGAGGATCGAGCGGTCGGAGAGGTTGACGTCCGGCAGCGTTGACGGCGAGGGATCGACCTCCTGCCGGGCGCGCACGGCGCGACCGATGGCACGCGCCAGCGGCAGCCGCACCTCGACCGTCGCGCCCTGGCCCGAACCGGCGCTGCGCGCGACCACCTCGCCGCCGTGCATCTCGGTCAGGTGCTTGACGATGGCGAGGCCGAGGCCGAGCCCGCCGTGGGAACGCGTAAATCCCTGCTCCGCCTGGCGGAAGCGATCGAAGACGAACGGCAGGAAGTCGGGCGAGATGCCGGCGCCGGTGTCCGCGACCGTGATCGTCGCGTGCGTCTGGTCGGTCCGCAGCGAGACGTCGATGCGGCCACCTTCCGGCGTGAACTTGCAGGCGTTCGAGAGCAGGTTCCAGACGATCTGCTGCAGGCGGTCGGGATCGGCGTTGGCGATCGGCCCTTCGTCCACGTCCAGGTGCAGCTCGATGGCGCGCGCGGCGGCGCCGGGGCGAATGGAGTCGACCGCGTCGCAGATCACGCGCGCGAGCGACACGGCGGACACCTCGAGCTTGACGCGGCCGCTGATCATGCGCGAGATGTCGAGCACGTCGGCAATCAGCTGCGCCTGCGCCTTGGCGTTGCGCTCGACGATCTCGAGGATGCTCGCGACGCGCGACGGCTCGAAGCGCGCCTGGCGCAGCATCGCCACCCACCCGAGGATGGCGTTCAGCGGCGTGCGCAGCTCGTGCGAGACCGTGGCGAGGAACTCGTCCTTCAGCCGGTTGGCGTGCTCGGCGTCGGCGCGCGCCGTCTGCAGTGCGCGCATCGCATCGCGCAGCTCGTACTGCCGCTGCCGGCCGCGCAGCGCGGCGCGCACGGTGCTGATGACCGCGGCCGTACGCACGGGCCGGTCGAGCAGCGTCACGTTCCGCAGGACCTCCAACTTGCGCAGCGTCCGCAGCGACGCCTGGCTGCGGTCGCCGCCCGCGAACAGCAGGATCGACACATCGGACCAGGCGGGCTGCACGCCAAGGGCGGCGGCCAGGTCGTCGATCGCCGGGTCGGAAAGGCCCTCTTCGGTCAGCAGGATCGCCCCGGCGCCCGCGCGCATCTCGTCGCAGACCTCGCGCAGCGAGGCGCACGCGTGACACGGGATCGACGAGCGCGTGAGCAGTTCCGTGGTCAGGTCCGTGTCGCGGCCGATGGGCGCGAACACGAGCACACGCAGGTCGTCCGTCCGCTCCTCGCTCATCTCAGCGGCGGCGTTTCCGCGCCAATGTAGTGCGGTACACCGGTCAGCACGCCCTGGAACTGCGAGAGCGCCTCGCCGACGTGGAGGCGATCGGGACCGATCTGGAACTCCCGGATCGTGGCTTCGTGGGTCCCGGTCCTCTTTTTCATGACCGACAAGGCACGCCGGACCATTCCCTGGGATTCGAAAAAGCGCAGCAACACCACGGAGTCTGCAAGATAGCTGACGTCGAGCGGCGTCGTCATGTGCGCGCCGACGATGCCGTGCTGCGCGACGATCATGAGCGTCGTGACGCCGCTCTCGTTGAGGAACGACAGCAGCTCGTGCATGCGGACGAGCGGCGCTTCGACCTGGGGGATGGCGTTGAGATACCCGTTCAACCCGTCGATGAGGACGACGCGGATGCCGTCGCGCTCCACCGCCTGGCGGACGCGGAAGCTGAACTCGCCCGGCGACATCTCGCCGGGCTCGATCTGCTCCAGCGTGACCGACCCGTCGGCCAGCCGCGCGCTCAACTGCATGCCGAGCGCGTCGCAGCGCGCGACGAACGTGCTGGCGCGCTCGTCGAAGAGGAAAATCGCCGCCTTCGCGGTGGTGACGCCCGATGCCGCGTACTGCGCCGCGAGCGTCGATTTGCCGGTTCCCGCGGGCCCGATGAGCAGCGTCGTCGTGCCCGACGTCAGCCCGCCGCCGAGCAGTTGATCGAGCTCGGCAACGCCGCTTTTCACCGTCTCCTTCAGCCGCGGCTTGCCGCCATGGCGAATGGGGATCAGCTGCGGGAAGACCTCGAGGCCGCCCCGCTTGATGACGAAGTCGTGGAAGCCCTCGACCGCGGCCACGCCGCGAATCTTGACGATACGGATGCGGCGGCGCGCGCGGCCGTACTCGAACGGCAGCGTGTCGAGGAAGATGACGCCATGCGCGACGCTTTCGACCTGCAGGTCCGCGCCGCCCGCGGTCATGTCGTCGAGCAGCAGCACGGTGCAAGCCCGCCCAGCGAAGAACTCCTTCAGCGCCAGGATTTGACGGCGGTAGCGCAGCGGGTCGCGCGCGAGCAGCTTCAACTCGGAAAGCGAGTCGACGACGACGCGCATCGGCTGGACGCGTTCGACCGTGTCGAGGATGGCCTTGATCGTCTCGCCGAGCTCGACCTCCGCCGGGTGGTAGAGCGTGTACTGATCCTCCGGCTTGATGCCTTCGGATTGCGCGAGCTGGAACAGCTCCACGCCGTCGAGATGCCACCCGTGCGACGCCGCGATCGCCTTCATCTCGTGACCGGTTTCCGACAGCGTGACGTAGAGCGTCCGCTCGCCGCGATCGCGGCCAGTCAGCAGGAACTGAAGCGCCAACGTCGTCTTGCCCGTGCCTGGCGCGCCTTCGATCAGGTACATGCGCTGCGCCGTGAGGCCGCCGCGGAGCAGCTCGTCGAGTCCGGACACGCCAGTGGAGGCGTCGTCGGTTGCAGTCGTACTCATGCGGGTGGAGCGACGGTCGGGCTCATGAGGCCAATGCTAAGCGTCATCGGGAGACTCGCCAAACTTCCATACCGAATTCGACGGCTGAGGTAACGTATGCGCAGGATGAGAAGGTAACGTATGCGCATGATCAGAAACGGGATCGCCGCGGTCGCTGTCGCCGTCGTGGCCGCGACGACGAGCTCGCTCCCGCCTTCGCTGGCAGCTTCGGCGAGGCAGGTGGCACAGAGCGACTTGCCCAATCCGTATCGGACGGTGGCCAACGCCCTGGTGCTTCCCGACGGGCGTGCGTGGGGATCGACGAGCGCGGTCGAAATCGACAGAGACGGACGCAGCATCTGGGTCGCGGAGCGCTGCGGCGCCAATTCGTGCGCGGCATCGAACCTCCCCTCCATCCTGAAGTTTGACGCATCCGGAAAGCTGGTCAAGAGTTTTGGCGCGGGCGTGCTGCTCTTCCCGCACGGCATCTTCGTCGATCGGGACGGCAACGTCTGGGTCACCGACGGCCAGGACGACGCGCCGCGCGCGCAGGGGACCGCGGCGAACACGCTGGCTGGCCCGCCGCCTGGCGCGACGCGCGGCAACCAGGTGTTCAAGTTCAGTCCGGACGGGAAGCTGCTGATGACGCTCGGCACCCGCGGCGGCGCCGCCGCGCCCGGCTTCTTTTACCAGCCGAACGACGTGCTGGTCGCGCCAAATGGGACCATCTTCGTCTCGGAAGGCCATGGCGGCAGCAACTCGCGCATCCTGAAGTTCTCGAAAGACGGGAAGCTGCTGAAGACGTGGGGTGCGAAGGGATCGGGCGACGGTCAACTCGACGGCCCGCACGCGCTGGCGATGGATTCGCACGGGCGCCTGTTCGTGGGCGACCGGAGCAACAACCGCATCGTGATCTTCGACCAGGAGGGGCGGCAGCTCGACGTGTGGCGGCAGTTCAGCCGGCCGAGCGGGATCTACATCGACAAACGCGACGTCATCTACGTCGCGGACTCGGAATCCGAGTCGGTGTCGCGGAATCATGACGGCTGGAGGCGCGGCATCCGCATCGGCAGCGCGCGCGACGGCTCGGTCACGGCGTTCATCCCGGACCCCGTGGAGAAGGCGACCGGCACGAGCGCGGCCGAAGGGGTGGCAGCCGACGCCGACGGCAACATCTACGGCGCGGAGGTCGGCCCAAAGGGCGTGAAGAAGTACGTGCGCGGGTCGACTCCCTCCGCTCGCGCGGGGCAAGCCATTCCGCGTACTGCCGATGGCCGACCCGATCTGCAAGGTATCTGGAAGCATGGTGCGTTGCCGCCGACGGGAACCCTGCCCTACCTGCCGGCTGCGCTGGCGAAGCAGCGCGAGAACTTCGCACAACGGGCGACCGCCGACCCGCTGGCGCAGTGTTTCCTGCCGGGCGTGCCTCGCATCATGCTGCTCGATTACCCGTTTCAGGTCTTTCAGATGCGAGACGCCGTCGCCATGACCTTCGAGTGGCAGCACGTCTTCCGTTTGATCTACACGAACGGCACCACCGCCTCGACGCCGCTTCCCTTCTGGATGGGCGACTCGCGCGGCCGCTGGGACGGAGACACCTTCGTCGTCGACGTCACCAACCACAACGATCAGACGTGGTTCGACGCGCAGGGCGACTACCACAGCGACGCGCTTCGCGTCACCGAGCGCTACACGATGCTCGACGCCGACACGATCCGCTACGAGGCGACGATCACTGATCCGATGGTGTACTCGCGCCCGTGGACGATCAGCGCGCCGCTCGAGCGTCAGAAGACCACCGTGGGCCGCGTGCTGGAGTATCCGTGCCGCGCGGACCTGGAAGAGGCGCGCGGCGAATTCAAGCCCGAGCCGCGCACCTGGTATCGCAGGGATGCGCCGCGGGTCACACCGTTCTCGACAGAGAGGCGCGCGACTGAGTCCGCGCCCGCCGCGCAGGGGTCCTTCGCGCGAATTTCGGATGGAAAACCTGACATCTCCGGGTTCACGGAGGCGGATGCCGGCGGCGCGAACTGGGGATTCGAGCCGCACAACGAACCGTTCACACCCGGCGGCCGCGGCGTGTTGATCGATCCGAAGACGGGCGGGCTGCCGTACCAGGACTGGGCGCGCGCCGAGAAGCAGGATCGGTATATGAACCCGGCGCGCGGCTATGACGACCCCACCGCGCACTGTTTCCCCGGTGGCGTGCCGCGAGCGCTCTACGTGCCGTCGCCCTTCTACATCATCCAGACACCCACCTACGTGGTTATCCTCCTGGAACGGATGTCCTGGCGCATCATCCCGCTGGACCGCCGGGCACACCTGCCGGATACAATCCGCCTGTGGCAGGGTGACTCACTCGGCCGCTGGGTAGGCGACACGCTGGTCGTCGAAACGACGAACCTGAACGGCAAGACGTGGCTGAACGAAGTCGGCGACGTGATCAGCCATGCGGCGACGGTCGTCGAGCGGTTCACGCCCGTGAGCGCGAGCGCGATGCAGTACGAGGCGACGGTCAGCGATCCAATCGTCTTCACGCGTCCGTGGACGATTGCGATGCCGCTCAAGCGCAATCCGAAAGGGGAGCTGCTCGAGGTCGCGTGCCTCGAGGACAACCAGGACCTGGCGCACCTGAAAGACGTGAGGGACGGGACCAGACGATGAGAACACGGTTCGCGGCGGGTCTGACAAGGCCCGCCCTACTCGGCGCGGTCGTGCTCGCGTGGGCTGCCACGGCGTCGGCGCATCATTCGTTCACGGCGGAATTCGACATCAACAAGCCGATCACGCTCACCGGCGCGGTGACCATGGTCCGCTGGTCGAACCCGCACGGCTGGATCTACATCGACGTCAAGGGCGAGGACGGCAAGGTGGTCAACTGGGCGTTCGAGACCGCCGCGGCCAACGCGCTCTACAGGCGCGGGACGCGGCCCGAGGATTTTCCCATCGGCACGCAGGTCACGATCGACGGCTACCTGGCACGCAACGGGACGCCGACCGCCACGAGCGGCAAGCTGACGTTCGCCGGCGGCCGCACCATCACGATTGGCGCCGGCGCCGTGGCCGGCGAAGGCAATAAATAGGGGCGATGGATCGATCGATTCGAGTCCTCACTGGCGTGATGGCGGCCGCGGCCTGGATAGGCGGCTGCGGCAGCACGTCTCCCGTTCCATCGCCCTCGCCCCTACGGCCGTCGGCAGACTATCCGTCACTGGTCGGTGACTTCGGCCGCTGGGCCACCAAGGGGAGCACCGTCGTGGTGCGGTATCGCGACAGCGGCGCCTCATTCGAGTATGCGTGCGAAACCAGGCTGAACATTCAGACGCAGAACGGCGGGACCTTCGGCGGATTCGCCGAAGTCCAGGGCGCGAACACCAACAGCGACAGACAATGTGACTATTTCGCTGCGTTCACGGCGGAAATGTCGTCCGACGGCGCCATCAAGAGCTTTGCTCCGGATCGGACGTATCGCACGATTGATTGCACCTCTGTTTCCAATCCGACGATCAGCGGAACCGCGGGCCGCACGTCCATCCGTATCGTGCTGACCGATCGCGCAACCTGCAAGGATCCGGTCGGCCAGCCTCACGACGCAGATCGCACCCTGACCATGTCCGTCATCGAGCGATAGACGAGCCGTGCACGCCGGGTTCGTCGCCGACGATGGTCACCCATTCGCCGGCAGCCGAACAGAAATCGTCGTTCCCTTCCCTTCCACGCTGTCGGCGTGAATGTCTCCTCCGTGCGCGACGACGAGGTTCCGCGCGATCGTCAGCCCCAGGCCGGAGCCGCCGGACGATCGTCCCTTGTAGAAGCGGTCGAAGATCTTCGGCACGTCCGCCGCGGCGATGCCGGAGCCGGTGTCGCTGACTTTCACCTCAATCGAACCGGACGTTGACGAAGCCGCGATAACCACGCGGCCTCCGGCCGGCGTGTGGCGCAGTGCGTTCGAGAGCAGGTTGGTCAGCACTTCGCGAATGCGAAGCGGATCGACCTCCACCAGCGGCAGGTCGGGCGCCGCGTCCACCGTCAACGTGACGTTCCGCTCCACCGCCTCCGCGGAGAACGCCGCGACCGCGTCGTGCATCAGGATGCCGATGTCGGTCGATTCTTTCTGCAGGGCGAGCGTGCCGCTTTCGGTGTGTGCGAGCGTACGAAGGTCGTCGACGAGGCGCGTCAGTATCCTCGTTTCCTGCAGCACCGCGTTGATCTGCGCTTCGTCCCTGGGATAGACACCGTCGAGCATCCCCTCGAGCCTGCCCTGCAGGACGGCGAGCGGCGTCCGCAGCTCGTGCGCGACGTCGGCCATCAGGTGGCGGCGCTGGCGATCCTGCGCCTGCAGCTTCGTCGTCATGCTGTTGAACGCGCGCGCGATCGCGCGCATCGAATGGGGGCCGTACTCCCGGGCGCGAACCGAGTAATCGCCTTCCGACACGCGATCCGCCGCCTCGACGATGTCGCCGAGAGGGGCACGGAAGCGGCGCATCACGGGAATCAGCCATGCGAAGACGAACACGAGCCACAACAGCGGAACAAACTGCCGCAGGGGACGCAGCGGGCCGCCGACGGCCGCGCCCGGCAGCAGCCACGAGACCACCGCGTTGGCGCCGGCGAACATCAGCAGCACGCAGACCAGGAACAGCAGGCTGACCCGCCGCTCGAAGCGCGTGCGCCGATAGCGCCAGGCGCCCGGCCCGAACCGCGGCGGCCACGGCTCGTTGTCGGGCCACCATGGCGGTTGCCGACGCCGTCTCGCGTGCCATCCCGAATCGCGGCTCATGATTCGGCGAACTTGTACCCCATGCCGTACACGGTGAGGATGTACCGCGGGCGGCGGGAGTCGGGCTCGATTTTCCTGCGGATGTTCTTGACGTGGGTGTCGATGGCGCGCTCGAAGGCGTCGACGTCGGTGCCGCGCACCGCGTCGAGCAGCTGCGCGCGGGTGAGGATGCGGCCTGGCTGCCGCGCGAGCGCGGCGAACAGCTGGAATTCCGTCGTGGTCAGGTCGATCGGCGCGCCCCTGCGCGATACCTGCATGCGGGTGCCGTCGATGACGAGATCGCCGCGCCGCAGGACCTCGCCGCCGGCGCCCGCGGCATCGGCGCGCCGCAGCACCGATCGCACCCGCGCCACGAGCTCGCGCGGGCTGAACGGCTTGGTCATGTAGTCGTCGGCGCCGAGCTCGAGACCGGCCAGCCGATCGGGTTCCTCGATTCTCGCGGTGAGCATGATGATCGGCACGTCGCCCTCGCGCCGCAGCGTCCTGGCGACCTCGAGGCCGTCCATGCGCGGGAGGCCGAGGTCGAGGACGATCAGGTCGGGCCGCTGCGCACGCGCGACCGCGAGGGCGTCGACGCCGTTGCTGGCGGTGATGACGCTGAACCCGCCATGGCGCAGGTAGTCACCGGCGATCTGCGCGATTGACGGTTCGTCGTCGACGACGAGGATGGTCTTCATTCGGCCGATTCGTAGGGCGGGTACCGCGGCGCGGACGGGCGCCATCGTGACGCGGACCCGCCACTACCTAGGATCCGCCCCCATTGTGGAGGAATTATGGAGGGGTCAGGCGCTCCGCGGGAATCTTCACGATGAACGCGTCCAGCCGGTCCCCGCCAAGGTTGGTGGTCCAGATGAAATAACGGCCGGTGACATCGAGGTTCCCCTTCGGCCGCTTCGCGTAGTCCTCGCTGCCGCCGCCCGGCGCGTTCGGGTCGGTCATCACCTGGCCGACAACGAGCACGTCGAGCGAGCCGTCGGTGTTCCGGTTCGGGTCGAGCGGGAAGCAGACGATCTCGTCGGCCATGTCAGGCGTCGCGCTCGCATTGCTGCCGCACGCGTATTGCGACTCGGGCGCGCCCGCGACGGCGTTGCCGTGCGCGACGTGGTTGGCGGCCGCGATGTCCCAACGCTTGTTGTAATGCACGACGGGACCGATGGGCCGCTCGGTGCTCGTCACCGGGAACTTCAGGAGAATCGTCGCGTTCGGCAGGCCGTTGTAGTTGTCCGCGCCGACCGCGTAGCCGTACCCCATGTCGAGGTGGCCGAGCGCCCCGTCGACACCCTCGATGACCGATTGCTGTCCCGTCGCGAGATCGATGATGCGATTGACGCGCGAGCCGTCCGTCCGCCCCTCGAGCATCGCCAGCCAGCGGCCTGACTTGTCGATGTGGCACTCGTCGAAGACGAACCCGTCTGGCGACGCCACGTAGACGACGCCTGACGGGCGCGAGACGACGCATCCGATACGCTGCCAGTCGGCGTTCTGGACCGACGCCGAATGCACGCGGTCGTCATCGCTCGAATGCGGCTGCGTCAGGTACTGCGCCTCGGCCGGGCAGATCGCCGGACGCGGGCACGCGTTCAGGTCGATTGCCGGCTTCCGATCGAATTTTCGCGTCAGCACGTCATAGCGGCGCAACGTCGTGCCGCCAACGAGGAAGGTGTACAGCTTGGTCGGCTGCGTGCCGCTGAAGTACCACCCCTCGCCCGTGCTCCAGTGGTAGGGGCTGTTCTCGCCGAACAGCGCACCGAGATTGCGGACGGCGTCGGTCGTCTTGTCGTAGCGCAGCAGCGTCGGGCCGGCGCCGCCGCGGTTCGTGTCGGTGCCGAGGAAGACGTACATGTAGCGGCTCCCGACATGGTTGTTGATGTTGCGCCAGTACGAGTAGCCGACATACCAGAGACAATCAGCACCACCGGCGCAGTCGCTCGCGCTCGTCAGCCGCACCGCGTCGGTGTTGTAGGGCGCGGGGAAGGTGAACGCCCCTGTCGCGCCATCGGCCGGCAGGAAGGCCGCGATCGTGGAGGCCGAAAAGCGCGCGCGCAGCTGCGGCGAGCCCGCCTTCTCCGTGAAGCCGCCGCCGGGAGGAGGCGGGGGCGCCACGGCGATCACGGCGTCGCGAATCGACGCGCCCATGCTGAGGAGCGACGAATCGAGCAGCAGCGGCAGTTGCGGAACGTGCGCGCTCTCCATCAGGTAGTGGCCGTTCCTGCTGTACTGCACGCGTCCGTTCGCAATCGAGATCCGAAACACGTCGCCGGCCGCGTACGGCGTGTCGCCGCCGGCGTAGACGCCGTTTTCGAGCACATCGGCCCCTCCGCCGCCGTTGAAGCGGAACCCGAAATCGATGTCGGCGTACGTCGTGTCATCGTCGCCGTGGCTGAGACCGGCCATCCACATCGTGTTGAGCTCGCCGACCGTGAATTCGACATAGCCGTCGGTGCTCAACTGTTCCACTGACGCCGCGCCACCGTCCTGGCAGCCGTCACACCCGGTCGTCTTCTGCACGATCGTGCCGGTGACGGTGGCATTAATGACATTGC